>Ga0307373_10010051_pt1 | contig 13999 bp, 14 predicted proteins | sample OX2MG_FD_202534 | JGI IMG/M metagenome (GOLD analysis project Ga0307373, IMG submission 202534) | Soil microbial communities from Risofladan, Vaasa, Finland - OX-2 | ecosystem: Environmental > Terrestrial > Soil > Coastal area > Acid sulfate soil | place: Finland: Risofladan, Vaasa | collected... | reverse complement strand
CGATATGCGCGCCTAGGTGCTTTGGCTGTGGCGCTCGAGCCAGGTCAGGACGCGCTGGCGCATGCGGCGGCCGTAGGCCAGGCTCCAGACAATTGCGCCGACGGTGAGCACGCCCAGCACCAGCGGCGAAATGACCAACACCATCGCAGGCGGCAGGCTGTAGATCAGGCCCATGCGGATGAGCAGTTCGCCGACGAAGACCACACCCCAGACGACGGTAACCAAGCGATTGCCGCGCCGAACCTCGGGCAGCGCCCAACTGGCGTCAAAGCGGACGCGCCGCACGGGATCGCTGCCCGCCATAAAATAACGTCCGAAATAGAACATCAGCGGCCGGCGAAGTAGCAGCGAGACGAAACAGGCGACGCCAAACGCTCCGGTCACGAACGACTCCCGCACCAATAACAGGCGCGGACTGCCGCCCAGGCTGAGAGCGGCGCCATCCACCACAATCCCCAGCAGGACCATGACGGCGATGGGATCCATCTGGCGTTGGCGCGCCAGCCCCCAGATGCTTTCGGCGACAGGAAACAGGGTGGCAAACAGCAACGCGGTGTATTCCGAGGGCGAAACGTAGCGCTTGGAGATCTGGTAGAGGACGACCGGAATGACCGTGTTGAGGCCAATGCTCCAGAAAATGCCGGCCAACAGTGCCTGCGCCGCATCGGCGGGCACCGGGGAAGGCGAATTGCCGACAGACGGGCTCGGCGATGCCAGGGGGTGATCGGCCATAGCTTCATGCTACCTTGGCCACGAGGAGATGCAGACAGCGAGAAGGCGTGAAGGCACGGCGTGTCCGGAACACGGGCGGTGCTGAACTACAGCCACTTGAGGCTGGGGCAGGCGGTACCGCCGGCGCTGCCGCGCCCGAGCGGGCATTCCTTTGCCCCGGGACGGGGGCGCGGTGGCGCGCCCGCAACTCCTCATAAACATGAATTTTCAAGGCGCCCCGGCGGTGATGCCGCCCCTGGGGGAACTGGGGCGCGGAGCGCTCCAGTGGGCGTTGAGGGTAGGATGCGGGCGCAGGGCGGATGGCGGGTGCGAAACGCCGACCGAAGTGTGACGAGTTAGGCGGCGGGGCCGGAGCGTTGGCGGTGGCTGAGGCGGTAGGCGCGGCGGGTGGCGGCCTGCTCGTAGCGGCGGCGCTCGTCGTCGGTCTCGGGCAGGACGGGGGGCACGGGCAGGCACTGGCCGTGATCGTCGAGCGCGACGAAGGTGAGGTAGGCGGAGCTGGTGTGGCGGCGGGTGCCGTCAAGCATGGACTCGGCGAAGACCTTGACGCCCACCTCCATGGAGGTGTGGAAGGCACGGTTGACGCTGGCCTTGAGCACGACCAGTTCGCCCACGTGGATGGGGTAGCGGAAGTCCATGTGGTCCACGGCGGCGGTGACGGCGATGGCGCCGGCGTGGCGGCAGGCGGCGATGGCGGCGCAGAGATCCACCAGATGCATCACCCGGCCGCCGAGGATGGCGCCGACGATATTGGCATCGTTGGGGAGCACCAGCTCGGTCATCTCGGACTGGGAGGCGCGCACGGGCTTGGGGTCGGCGCTCACGAGGAGGGGTGGCCGGGGCGCACCGGGGTTTCCTTGCGCTTCAGATAGGAGGCGAGGTAGCACTCGGCCTGTTTTTGCAGGCGGGCATCAGGGTGGGTTTTGAGCCAGCGCGACTGCAGATGGTCGTACTGCAGGGTACCGTGCTCGCCGGGGGTGTGGTCCACCTCGAAGACGTAGTAGATGAGGATGATGTCTTCCTTGTCGCGGGCGATGGAGAAGCTGATCTTGTCGGCGTGGCGCTGGACGGGGATCCATGGGCACTTCTTGGCGTAGCCGAAGTTGCACCACTCCTTGAGGGCCTCGGGCGCCGGGGCCTGGCCATCATGGCCGGGGGCGGTGCACTGGCCTTTCCAGGCATCGCCCAGCGGTAGGCGCGGACGGGCGTGCCAGGCCCACTCGGTGAACTCCGCAGTCGGAAAGAAAAAGGGGCAGGCCATAATGGTAATAGTACAGAAAGCGAAACTTCATGGTAGCAAACCGGCGTGAACAGTTGGAGGAGTTTGTGCGCAAGAACCCGGGCGAGGCGTTTGCGCGCTACGGGCTGGCGATGGAGTTGATCCGCAGCGGCGAGAGCGAGGCGGCGCTGGAGCAGTTTCGGGTGCTGCACGAGCAGCACGCCGACTACCCGGCGGGCTTTCAGCAGGCGGGGCAGTTGCTGCTGGCGCTGGGGCGGCGCGAGGAGGCAAAGGCGATCTTGCAGCGCGGCATCGCCGCGGCGGAGCGGCGCGGCGACCGGCATGCGACGGCGGAGATGCAGGGTCTCCTGGAGGAGGCCAGTTGCTAGTTGCTAGTGGGGGCGTACTTGACCTCGGAGGGGGGCATCGGGGTGACGGGGTGACGGGGGTGCTGGGCGTTATAGGCGGCTAGGGTGCTGGCTAGGAAGTTGGCGTAGGCGGCTTGGCTGGCGTGGAGGGCGGCGGTGAAGCGGGCGAGGGCGGCGCGCTGGGGGGCAGTGGGGGCGAAGTCGGCGCTGTCGTCGGTGATCTCGTGGTTGAGGGTAGACCACTGTTCCCAGAGCTGGTCGGGGTTGCGGAACTGATCCTCGTGGGCGCCGGTCAGATAAACATCGAACAACTTAGATTCGCCGGCCAGGGCTTGCGTTGCCAGGGACTGGGCGGCGGGCGGGGTGGCTTGGCGGCGGACGGCCTCCCACTGACCGATGAGGGTGGCGGTGGCGTCGAGGCCATCGCGCACTTGGCGGGCGAAGGCGGCTTGGCTGAAGATGTCGGCCTCGGTGCCGCTGGACTTGGGGTCTTTGAGCAGGCGCAGGTGTTGGACGAGGGTCTGGCCGGCGACGGCGAGGCGGACGGTATAGACGCCGGGCGGGGCCATGGGGCCATAGAGGGAGAAGTCTAGGTCCCAGGTGCGGAGGTGGCGCCCGGAGGGCAGGGTCGAGACCCAGGGGGCGTCGGGGGGCGGGTTGAAGAGCAGAGGGGCGTGAGCGGGGGCTTCGCGCAGGTCCCAGGTGAGGCGATTGAGGCCGGCGCGGGCGGGGGCGCGCAGGGTGCGCAGGGTGTGGTCGGCAGCGTCGAGGATGGTGATCGTGGCGGCGTCGCTGGGGCGGGCCAGAAAATAGTTGAGGATGGCGCCGTTGGGGAGCGATTGCAGGCCGGGGAGGGTGGGGTTGCGGGTGTAGCCGCCCTCGGCGCGGAAGCGGTAGGTGGGGCGGGGGACGAAAAAAGTCGCGGGAGCGGCCAGCACCTGCGGGGTGAGCTGGCGCAGCGGGCTGAGATCGTCGAGCACGTAGATGCCGCGGCCGAAGGTCGCAACCACCAAGTCGCCGAAGCGGGGCTGGATGGCGAGCCAGGAGACGGGGGCATGGGGCAGGTTGAGCTGCAACGGGTTCCAATGCTGGCCGTCGTCGAGGGTGAAGTAGATGGCGTTCTGGGTGGCGGCGTAGAGCAGGCCGGGGCGGGCCGGGTCTTGCTTGACGCAATTGACCGAGCTGAAGACGGAGTGGGGGATGCCGCCGCCGATGGCCTGCCAGGTGGCGCCGTAGTCGGTGGTCTTGAAGACCAGCGGATCGTTGTCGCCCTGGAGGTGGTCGTCGGCGGTGAGGTAGGCGGTAGAGGCGGAGGCGTGGGAGGGCTCGATGCTGCTGATGGTGGCCCAACGGGGCAGGCCGGGGATATGAGAGGTGACATCGGTCCAAGAAATACCGCCGTTGCGGGTGAGGTGAACCAGTCCGTCGTTGCTGCCGACCCAGATCAGGCCCTTCTGGCGGGGGGATTCGGCGATGCTCCAGAGGGTGGCGCCATCGAAGCCGAAGATGTTGTCGTGGGAGACGCCGCCGGAGTTGTCTTCGTGGGAGGGGTCGTTGCGGGTGAGGTCGGGACTGATGGTGCGCCAACTGGCGCCGCCGTCGGTGGAGGTGTCGAGGAACTGGCTGCCGACGTAGACCTGGTTGTGGTCGAGGGGGGAGAGAGCGATGGGGAAGGTCCAGTTCCAGCGGTACTTGACCAGGGCGGGGGGCCAGCCATAGGCGGCATCGGGGTAGACGCGGATGTCGCGGGTTTGCAGGTTGCGGAGGTCGAAGCGGTCGAGGCCGCCGCCGTAGCAGCCGGCATAGACGATCTGGTTGTTGGTGGTGTCGGGGACGGCAAAGCCGCTCTCGCAGCCGCCGACGGGGACCTCGGCGCGGGCGTCGAGACCGCCGCCGAGCAGGCGGCTGGGGATGCGCCAACTGGAGCTGTCTTGCTGGTTGGCGTAGACGGAGTAGGGGACGGCGTCGTCGGGGATGGCGTGGAAGATTTGGGCGATGGGCAAGGAGACCGATTGCCATTCGCGGCCGCGGTCGAGGGTGAGGGAGGCGCCGAGGTCGTCGGCGACCATGATGCGGCCGGGATCGGTGGGATCAATCCAGAGATCGTGATTGTCGCCGCCCACATTTAGGGGGCGCTCGGTGTAGCCGCCGTCGCGGGAGAGGGTGATGGAGACGCTGATGAAGTAGAGGCGGTTGGGATCGCGGGGGTCGATGGTGAAGCGAGTGTAGTAGGGGGGGCGCTCGGCGATCTCGTCGTTTTGGTTGATGAGCTTCCAGGTGGCGCCGCCGTCGTCGGAGCGGTAGAGGCCGGGGTGGCGGTCTTGCACCAGGGTGTACATGCGGCGGCCGTCGCTGGGGGCGATGCCGACGGCGATCTTGCCGACGGGGCGGGAGAACAGGCCGTGGCCGACGAGATGGGTCCAGTGGTCGCCGCCGTCGTGGGAGAGGTAGAGGCCGCTGCCGGGGCCGCCGGAGTCGAGGTCCCAGGTATGGATGGAGAGCTGCCACATGCCGGCGAGGACGGTTTGGGGGTGATTGGGATCCATGGCGACGTCGGAGGCACCGGTGTGGGGATCCACGAAGAGCACGCGCTGCCAGGTTTTGCCGCCATTGGTTGTGCGATAGACGCCGCGGCTGGGGGAGGGGGCGAAGCCGCTGCCGACGACGGCGGCGAAGACGATGTCGGGGTTGACCGGATCCACGACGATGCGGGCGATGCGGGCGGAATTGACCAGGCCCATGTGGGTCCAGGTGGCGCCGCTGTCGGTGGACTTGTAGATGCCGTCGCCACTGGCGGTGGCGGTGCGGATGAAGAAGGGCTCGCCGGTCCCGGCCCAGACTTGGTTGGGGTGGGAGGGAGAGACGGCGAGGGCGCCGATGGAGAGAGAGTCCTGGCGGTCGAAGACGGGAAACCAGCGGCGGCCGCCGTCGGTGGTTTTGAAGACGCCGCCGGAGGCGGCGCCGATGTAGGCGACGAGGGGGTTGCCGGGCTCGCCGGCGACGGCGTCGGCGCGGCCGCCGAGCGGGCCGAGGGGGCGGTAGCGCAGGGCCTGGAGGCGGGCGGGAGCCACCTGCTGGGCGGTGGCCGCGAGGGCGAGCAGGGCTAGCGCAGCGAAGGTGGTCCTCAACGACATCGGTAAAAAAACTTTAGCAGGCGAGCGCGGGCCAAGCCAGCAAGCATTGCGCTTAGGACGGCACGCGGACGGCTAGCGCAGGATTTCCTCCACCTCGCTGATCCAGTCGGGGCGCTTGAGCAGTTCGCGGGGCTTGGGGCCGTCGGCGGGGCCGACAATGCCGTCGTTGTACATGAGATCAATCAAGTGGGCGGCGCGGCCATAGCCGATGCGGAGGCGGCGCTGGAGGAGCGAGGTGCTGGCCTTGCCGTATTCGAGCACGACGCGCACGGCGTCTTCGAACATGGGATCGTTCTCGCCAGTCGAGCCGTCGGCGCCGGGCTCGCCGGTGGCGGCGGAGCCGACGCCAGCGCCGGCAGACATCTCCGGGAGGCCATCGTCTTCCTTGGGGGCGAGCAGGAAGTTGGGATCGAAGGTAGGCTGGCCCTGCCGGCTCCAGGCCTCGACCACGGCGCCGATCTCGGGTTCGGTGACGAAGGCGCCGTGGACGCGGTGGAAGCGGGAGGTACCGGGGGGCAGGAAGAGCATGTCGCCCTTGCCGAGCAGGAGTTCGGCGCCCTGGGAGTCGAGGATGGTGCGGGAGTCCACGCGGGTGGCGACGCGGAAGGAGATGCGGGCGGGGAAGTTGGCCTTGATCAGGCCGGTGATGACATCCACGGAGGGGCGCTGGGTGGCGAGGATGAGGTGCATGCCGACGGCGCGGGCCATTTGGGCGAGGCGGGTGATGGACTCCTCGACGTTGTGGGAGTCCACGATCATGAGGTCGGCGAGTTCGTCGATGACGATGACGATATAGGGCAGGGGGCGGTTTTCGTCGGTGTCGGCGAGGTTGTCGAACAGGCTGGGGGATTTGTCTTCGAAGAGGCGGTTGAACTGGGCGATGTTGCGGACGCCGCGGCTGGCGAGCAGCTTTAGGCGGCGCTCCATCTCGCGGGTGGCGTTGCGCAGGGCGTAGGCGGCGAGCTTGGGCTCGGTGATGATGGGGGTATAGAGATGGGGGATGCCGTCGTAGAGGCCGAGCTCGAGGCGCTTGGGGTCCACCAGGATGAAGCGCAGTTGGTCGGGGGTGGACTTGTAGAGCAGCGAGGTGATCATGCTGTTGAGGGCGACGCTCTTGCCGGAGCCGGTGGAGCCGGCGATGAGCAGGTGGGGCATGGCGGCGAGGTCGCTGACCACGATGGCACCGTTGGCGTCTTTGCCGAGGGCCATGGTGAGGGGGGACTTGGAGCGCTGAAAGGCGTCGGAGGCGATGATCTCGCGCAGGAAGATGGTCTCGCGGCGGGGGTTGGGGACCTCGATGCCGACGGTGCTCTTGCCGGGGATGCGCTCGATGTAGATGGACTCGGCGGCAAGGGCGAGGCAGAGGTCGTCGTTGAGGGCGGTGATGCGGTTGTACTTGACCCCGGCGTGGGGCTTGAACTCGTAGGTGGTGACCACGGGGCCGGGGTTGATCTGGGTGACTTGGCCGCCGACGGCAAACTCCTCGCACTTGGCGGTGAGGCGGGCGGCCATATCGCGCAGCTCTTCTTCTTCGACCTGGTTGCCGGGGCCGGGCTGCTGCAGCAGGGAGAGGGGCGGGGTCTTGTAGAGCCCGGTGGCGAGGCGGAGGGGCTTGGCCTCGGGCGCGGCGACCAGCGGCGGGGCGACCAGGATGGCGTGGGCGGGCGCGGCAACGGCCACCGCCAGGGGCGCGGGGGCGGGCGCGGTGGCCAGCGAGCGGCGGGCGCGGGCGGCGGCGCTGTCGCTCTCGGGCGGGCGGTTGCGGGCGGGAATGAAGGTGGTGGGAAGCGCGATGGCGGACACCGGGACCGGCGCGCCGGCTTCGTCGGCGCGGGCGGTAGTCGGGCGACGCACGCGACGGCGATCGCCGCGTTCGGCTTGGCGGGCGGCGCGGGCGAGTTGGCGGCGCTCGGACCCGGCGGCGAAGCGGGCACGCAGTGAGATGAAGGGTCGCAGCAGCGGCGCGAACCAGACGGCGAGGCGGGGAGCGGCGGCTTGCTGCCAGAGTTCGCGGGTCTGGGCGAAGGAGAACTTGGTGGCCAGGAACAGCCCGACCAGCAACAGCGTGAGGGTGAGGATGTCGGCGCCGATGGGGTTGAAGGCGGCGACCAAGCCGCTGGCGGCGAGGGTGCCGACCACGCCCTCAAGCGGCACGCTGCCGCGCCAGTGGAAGTGGCTGGGGAGCTCGGCGATGAGGGTGGCCAAGGCGGCGATGGAGAGCAGCAGGCCGATCAGGTGGCTGAGGCGGGCCGACTCGGAGCGGGGGGCGCGGAACCAGCGCGCCGCCAGGCTGGCGAGGCCGAACACGAACAAGAACGAGGCGATGCCCAGGCTCTGGAAGAGAAGATCGGCAAGCGTGGCGCCCACCGGGCCCACCCAGTTGGCGGGGCGGGCCACGGCGGCGGCGGTATTGAGCGAGGGGTCGGCGGGGTGGTAGCTCACCAGCGCCAGGCACAGCAGCGTCGCCAGCACCAGGATCAGCAGCCCGACCAGCTCGTTGAAGCGCCGGTTGGTGGTGGGGCGGAGCAAGTGCATGGCCCCATTTTAGGCGGCGCCGCCCGGGGCCGGAGGTGTCGAGAAAGATACGGCATGGGCGAGGCTTTTGTCTGCAATACTTGGAGGGCCCATGATCACCGTTGGCCAAGCCTGTGTGATGGCGATCCTGCAAGGCATCGCCGAGTTTTTCCCGATCAGCAGCACCGCCCATTTGATTCTGCTGCCGTGGCTGCTGCATTGGCCCGACCCGGGCTTGACCTTCGATGTGGCGCTGCACGCCGGCACGCTGGTGGCGGTGGTGGGGTTTTTCTTCATGACCTGGGTGCGGATGATTCGCGCCGGCTTCGGGGCGGCGATTGACATCCACACCGGCGAGACGATTGGCGGGCGGGCGCTGGCGAGCCAGCGGCGGCTGCTGTGGTATCTGGTGTTGGCGACGGTGCCGGGCGGGGTGATCGGGCTGCTGTTTGACAAGCAGATCGAGAGCACGTGGCGCAACCCGCTGGTGGTGGCGGCCAGCCTGATCCTGGTGGGGGTGGTGATGGGCTGGGCGGACCGGGCGCCGGCGCAGACCAAGGACTTTGACCAGGCCTCGGTGGGGGAGGCGTGGTGGATCGGCTGCGCGCAGGCGCTGGCGGTGATTCCGGGGGTGTCGCGCTCGGGGGCGACCATCACCGCCGGGTTGTTTGCGGGCATGACGCGGGAGGCGGCGGCGCGGTTTTCGTTCCTGATGGCGACGCCGATCATCGCTGGGGCGGTGCTGGACAAGGCGCTACAGGTGCACAAGACCGGGATTGCGGCGGGCATGCAGGCGCCGTTTGCGGCCGGCATCGTGGTGTCGGCGGTGGTGGGGATGGCCTCGATCGGACTGTTCATCCGTTTTCTCCGGCTGGGGACGCTGCAATTTTTTGTTTGGTACCGCATCGTGCTGGGGCTGCTAGTGCTGGGGCTGTTTTTCGCGGGATTCCGTAGTTACTAGATCGACCGATTTTGTTCCATTTCTCCTCGCAAGTGGCCTGGAATCAATGAGGGCATGCGGAACAGCGGCAGGGGTGCACTCCACGCCCCCAAAAACCAAGAAACTGGAATTTCCGGGCCTAAGTGCTTGATTCGGCGCGAGATCGCTTTCCACACGGCAGCCGCCCGTCGGCGGTGGGGCGGACAGAGGCTTGCGCCTCCCATACTCGGGGGCTCCGCCCCCGTCCGCTCCCATAGGTCGCGGGCCCCCTTGGCCGCCTTGGGGCGGTCACTGACTGGGCCTGCGGAGACACGCGCGGCATAGGGAGTAAGATGTGCGCCCGGGGCCGGGCCCGGCGATATTTTTCGTGCGCTTCGGTGATCGCTGCTGGCTTACTGGTGGCGCAGGGCGGCGGCGGGGGCGAGGCGGGGGCGCGGAGCGCGGGGGCGAGGCAGGCAAGGAGCGCCGCGGCGAGCCGCAGGGCGGCGGCGAGCAGGGCCATGCCTGGGGAGGCTTGCGCCTCCCATATTCGGGGGCTGCGCCCCCTAAGTTAACTTAATAGCCGGGGGAGGGATTGGCGGGTGCGCCGACGCTTGGGGGCGGCGAGGCGGCGCGTGATCTCGGGCCAGCAGCGGTAGGTGTGGTCCAAGCCCAGCACTGGCAGGACGGCGCCGCACAGCTCGCGGAACATGTAAGCGACCTCACGCCAGCGGGGGCGGCGCGGGCTGCAGCGCATAGCCCCAGGGGGAAAATGCGTTGGCGGCCTGGATGCTGCGCTCGACCAGCAGGCTGGTGAGCAGCTTGCCGTGCAGCCAGGCGCGGGCGCTGGCCGGGTCCTTCTTGGGCAGTTGCCCGAGGCCGAGGATGGACTTCATGCGGCGGAAGTACAGCTCGATCTGCCACCGCCGGCGGTACAGTTCCAAGACGCTGGAAGCGGGCACGGCGGGCGGCAGGCTGGTCCAGACCAGGCAATACCCGGCCGCCGCCAAGCGCGGGGGCGAGAGCCGCTCGCCGCGGCGGCTGGCCCGGCGCCGCAGCTTGTTCTGCGCCAGCCGCACCGCCGCGGCGCTGCGCCGCACCCGGAGCAGGCGGCCGGCCACGGCGGGCGCGCCGGCGGGGTTCAGGAGCGCGGGCCGCAAGCTTGAGGGCGAGGCGGAGGTCGGCGAACATGGAAGGCGCTGCCCGCGATCAGCGGTCGGCCGCCGGAGGCGGGCTCGACACCGCCGCCACTGGAATGGCGAGCACTTCGAGTTGATAGGTACGGGTGGAGGCGACGTCCTGGAACTGGGAGACGGAGACGCGCTGGTCCAGGGGGACGGCGGTCTCGACGCGAGCCTCGGTGGAGAGGATGGTCGGCGCGCTGGAGCTGGTGTTGGGGGCGAGGCTGGAGATGCTGAGCGTGACGAACAGGCCCAATTGGCCGGCGGGCGGGTTGGGGGTCGCATTGCGCAGCGAGCATCCCAGCGAGAGGCCGATGCGCTCGTAGTCGAACTTGCCCGGCCCGGTGCTGACCGGGACGCGGCGGCCGACGGCAATGCTGTTGTTGCCGCCGTTGGCTTGGAGCAGCATGGTGTAGGTGTGGACCTCGGCCGGCTTGCCGGGCTGGGTCTGGTGCAGAATGAACTGCACGCGATAGGCGGCGGGGCGCGGCGCCTGCTGGGCCAAGGCTAGGGGGGCGAGCGGGGCGGCGAGCAGGAGGGCGGCGGCGAGAGACTTCAATCTCATGGGTGTTTCTTCTTGGCTTTATTCAGATCCGAGGGCTGTTTGGTGGCGAGGGCGGCGGGATCGGTCTGCAAAAGCTGGATGAGCTGTTTCTGCTCGTCGGTGAGGGGCGGAGCCTGGTTGGGGTCGAGCGGGACGACGACGGTGCGTTCGTTGGCGAGCAGGGGGCGGGAGTTGGCCTGGGGACGGCCGCGGTACCAAGTGACGGCGAGCATGAGGAGCAGAGCGAAGGCGATGGCGGCCCAGGCGGGAGCGGGGAGCCAGAGGAAGCGGTTGGAGGGGCGGGGCGGGGCGCGGCGCGCCAGCCAGGCTTGAACGGCTTGGGGCGGGGGCTCGACCTGGCTGTACTCGGCCAGGACCTTGTCGAGCACGGGATCAAGCACCGGATCAAGATCGGGTGCCATGGTTTACCTCCAGGGCCGCGCTCAATTTTTCGCGCAGCAGGCGCCGGGCGCGCAGGCAGCGGGTGCGCACCGAGGCTTCGGGAATGCCCAGCACCGCCCCGATCTCGCGCGCCGAGAGCTCCTCGACGGTGGAGAGGACGAGGGGCTGGCGCAGCTTGGCGGGCAGATGCTGGATGAGCTGGTCGGCGAGGGCCTTCATTTGGCGGTGGGCGGCCAACTCCTCGGCCGAGGCGCCGGCGGAGCGGAGCTGGGCAACGGCCTCGACTTGGTCGAACGAGACCGCGCCGGGGCGGGGGCGGCGGGACTTGGCCACGCGCCAAGCGATGCGCGCCAGCCAAGCGGCTGGGTTTTCGACCTCGGCGAAACGATGGCGGTATTTCCAGGCTCGTTGCAGGGTTTCTTGCACCGCATCCTCGGCGTCCTGATGATGGCGGAGCACGGCGTAGGCGATGCGGTAGAGCATGCGGGCATGCGTCCAGACCGCCGTTTCCCAACCCTCAGGCTCTGTGACCAGTACGGGTTTGGCCGCCATGCGCGCCTCTTGGTCCTCACTGGGTAAAGACCGAGGGTGGGGGACTTCGTTCATATTATTTGGCGGCCGCGGCGGCGGGGCGCTGGCGCGGGTGGCTGGCAGCTTGCAGCTTGCAGCCGGCAGCTTGTGCGCGGTAGGCCGTAGCCGGGCGGCACTGGGGACAGTATCCGCCTATTTGGGATGGATGGGGAGAGCGGCTGGCAGCTTGCAGCTGGCGGCTTGCAGCTCGGGCCGGGCCGAGCCGCGGGGGCGCGGCTCCGGCGCCGAGGGCGGGCCAGTGGCTCGCCACACTCGCTGGGAGTGCGGGCTTCGATTCCCCGCCACCGGTGCCTGCGGGCGTTGCTACGGGTGGGGTGTGGTGGGGGGGGGGGGCTTGGCGGGGCCGAAGTAGCTGTCGCTGATGACGATGTGGGATTCGGCGGCGATCTTGTCAATGGCGCTGTTGACGGCCTGGGAGGTGAGCTGATCCTGGATGATGGGCTTGGCCTGGTCGAGCGGCATGGTGGAGCGCGCCTCGACTTGAATGATGTGGTAGCCGTAGCGGGTGTGGACCGGGTCGCTGACCTGACCGATGGCGAGCTTGTTCATGGCCGCCTCAAACTCGGGCACGGTCTGTCCGGGGCTGATCTCGCCGAGTTCGCCGCCCTTGTCTTTGGAGCCGGGATCGTCAGAGTCGGCCTTGGCAACCGTGGCGAAGTCGGCGCCTGCCTTGAGCTTGGCGGCGACCTGGGCGACCTTGGCGAGGGCCGCGGCCTGGGTGCGGGCGGCGGGCCCGCCCTGGGTTTCGTTGTCGCCCACCAGGATGTGGCGTACCTTGGTCTGGGCAAACTCGGAGGCGTGGGCGGTGTAGTAGGCCTGGATCAGGGCCGGGGTGGGGACGGCGGTGGCCTGGAGCTTGTCCACCACGGACTTGGCCAGGGCGTTGTCGCGGGCCAGCATCATTTGGGCCTGGAAGCCGGGATCGCGGTCGAGGCCACGGCGGTGGGCCTCGGCGACCAGGGCCAACATTTTGCCGAGTTCGTCGGCGACGGCGCGCTTGTTGGCCAGCATGGCGGTCTGGTTTTCGGCTGGCGCGGCCTTGATGAGAGCGCTAAACTGGCTGGCGCGGATGTGCTCGGTACCGGCGGAGATCACGACCGGATCGGTGGCGGCGGGCTGGGCCGGGCTGGCGGCGGGCTTGGTCTGGGCCCCGAGGGCTGCGCCGCAGGCGAGAAGGACCGCGACACCGAAGGAAGGAAGACTGCGCATCTGCTAATTACATCACAGATCGCAGGCGAATGGGGGCGGAGCAACGACGCGGTTCGCGCCTCCGGGCGTGGTGGAGAACATGACGGCGCAGCGCATCTCGATCCAGAACATCTTGGTGACGACCGACTTCTCGTCGGCCTCGGGGGCGGCGCTGCGCTATGCCGGGCAGTGGGCGGGGCGGCTGGGGGCGAACGTGCATGTGGTGCACTTTATCCGGCCGATCGAGTACGCGGTGGGGGCGGGGTACGGCTACGGAGTGGATGTCGAGACCCTGATGGAGGAGGGGCGGCGGGAGATGACGCAACTCGAGGCGGAGGCGGCGCGGGAGGGCCTGGCCTGCCAGACGTACTTGCGCAATCTGGAGCTGCAGGCGGGTTTGGGCGCGCTGATCGAAGAGCTGGCGATTGACTTGGTGGTGCTGGCCAGCGCCGGGCGGCGGGGATGGAGCGGGCTGCTGCTGGGCTCAAGCGCAGACGCGATTTTTCGCAGCGTGAGCTGCCCGGTGCTGATGCTGGGGCCGGAGGCGAGGGCGAAGCCGCTGGCGGGGGGCAAGGTACTTTTCGCCACCGACTTTGGTCCGGCGGCGAAGTCCGCCAGCCGCGTGGCGGTGGGGCTGGCGCAGGCGTGGCGAGCCGAGTTGAGCTTGCTGCACGTTTTGCCGAAGAGCGACAGCGGCCTCAGCCAGACGCCGGAGGTGGCGGCAAGCGAGGCGCGGTTGTGGGAGCTGATGCCGGCGGATGCGGCGGATTGGCGGCGGCCGCAGGCGGCGGTGCGGTTCGGGCGGGCTTCGAAGGAGATCGTCAAGCTGGCGCGGAGCTGGGGATGCGGGCTGATTGTATTGGGGGCGCGGCGGGCGCCGCGGGCACCGCTCTACCCCGGCTGGGAGACCGCCTACCAGGTGCTGTGCGAGGCACCATGCGCGGTGCTGACCGTACGGGAGTAGAAGCAGTTGCCGGTTGCCGGTTGCCAGTGGTCCCGGTTCGGCGGAGAGAGCGAGGATGGCGCTGCGAGCGGGCGGGGGGACTCCGGCTCGGGATGGCGCATCCAAACGGGACGGAGGTGGAGACATGACCGACCTGGAAGTGAAGCGCGCGGTGGAGAGCGAGTTGACTTGGGAGCCGAGCGTGAACGCGGCCGGCATCGGGGTTTCGGTGCAGAACGGGGTGGTGACGCTGAGCGGGACGAC
>Ga0307373_10010050_pt1 | contig 14000 bp, 13 predicted proteins | sample OX2MG_FD_202534 | JGI IMG/M metagenome (GOLD analysis project Ga0307373, IMG submission 202534) | Soil microbial communities from Risofladan, Vaasa, Finland - OX-2 | ecosystem: Environmental > Terrestrial > Soil > Coastal area > Acid sulfate soil | place: Finland: Risofladan, Vaasa | collected... | reverse complement strand
AGCATGGGCACCAATTTGTGCAGAAATTCTGGTTAGCATGCTAGAACATGAACCAATGCCAGTCGAAAAAAAACTCATTCGCTCACTGGATCCAGCCAGATTTCTCCTGCGGGATGCAAAACAGAACCAAAATCAAGGCTAATTCTGGTCGTTTTCATCAAGAACGGCAATCAGCAAGCTGCATGGGGAATCATCAAGCAATGACACATCCAGGGAACCACTCCACCATCTTGCAAGACGGCTTCGATGTCTATGTCCTGCCACAATCAAATCGATATTATATTCACGCGCAAAAAGCTTAATCTGCTGAATAGGTTCCCCATATAGCAGATGGCCTGTGGCCTGCAGACCTTTTGATAAGAGTTTTGCCACTCCTTCATCTAAAATACCCTGATATTGTTTTCTCTCATTTTCATAATATGAATCCGACACCATCCCATCGCTAAATCCTAAATTCGGCATGGGCCTTATAACTGCCAAAAGATGGGTTTCTGCCTGTAATGCAGTTGCAATTTCAGCACCCTGCCGTAGAGCAGCACGCCCTTCACGACTCCCATCATAGGCCAACAGAATTTTCTGATACATTTTTTCACTCCTCAACTTTGGAAGTTCGAGCGACTGTTACCGATCCGGAATGCAGCATTTTTTCAAAATCCTGGGCTGTCATTGGCGCACCAATATAATATCCCTGAAGTTCGTCACATCCACAGGACTCCAGAAAATGCATCTGCTCAAAGGATTCAACTCCTTCTGCCACCACTGTCAGTCCAAGGTAATGTCCAAGACTAATAATCGAACGAATAATGGCCCTGTTTTTTTTATCAATACTAATATCATTTACAAACGTACGATCAATTTTTAAAGTATCAACCGGTAATTTCTTAAGATAATTCAAAGACGAATAACCCGTACCAAAATCATCGATCGAAATTCTTACACCTATTTCCCGTAACCTCATTAAGGCAAGATGTGTTTCATCGGTATGCTCCATCAGAAGACTCTCGGTAATTTCAAGCTCCAGCTCATCACCAGATAACCCATACTCCTGCAGGATATCTCTGACCCTGACAAACAGATCATCCCGTCTGAATTGAACAGCCGAAAGATTTATTGACATTCTGATTTTTTGAAATCCTAGCCTTTGCCAGGCGAGATTCTGGCTAACCGCCATCTCAAGAACCTTCGCTCCTATTTGCACAATGAGACCAGATTCTTCGGCAACTGAAATAAATTCAACGGGTAAAATCAGGGTCCCATCGGGTGAACGCCAGCGTATCAGTGCTTCAACTCCAACTATTGCTCCATCAGACAAATTGATACGAGGCTGATAATAAAGTTCAAACTGGTTAAGTTCGAGTGCCTGACGCAAACCTGCCTGTACAGCAAGATTATGATGAGCCGCATGATCCATTTCAGCTGAGAAAAACTGGAAATTTCCGCGGCCATTGTTCTTCGCTGCATACATGGCCAAATCAGCAGAACGCAACAACCCGTTTGGGTCATCCCCTTCCCCGGAATAGAGTGTTATGCCAACAGAGGCCGAGGTCGTCACAACATGGCCTGATAAAGCAAAAGGTTCAGATAGTGCATCGAATATCTTGACTGCAATATCTGCAGCATCTGCACTACCCCCAACGTCAGTACCAATAATCGCAAATTCATCGCCCCCAAGTCGAGCGACCGTGTCAACTTCTCTTAAACAGGAACGTATCCGCAGTGCGGCAGATTGAAGAAGTAAATCACCTACCTGGTGTCCAAGACTATCATTTACCTCTTTGAACCGATCCAGATCTATAAACAGAAGCGCCATCATGTTTCCATGTCTCCTGACTCCTGCCATGGCATGGCCTAGATGTTCCATAAACAAAGCTCGGTTGGGCAATCCAGTCAAAACATCATAGTAGGCAAGATAATTCAGCTGGACTTGAGCCTTATGCTGTTCGGATACATCAAGAATAATCCCCAGGAACTCCCTCTTTCCATTAACTTCAACAGCTCGCCCTTGCAACTCAATGTCAACTTCCGTACCATCTTTTTTCAACCCCTTGAAAGCAAGGCGAATTTCATCAAACTGCCCAACAAAGTGTCGTACGAGACGATCCTGAACCTTATTACGATCTTCCATCTGGATACGATCCACCGCCAAGCTACCCTTAAGTTCATCCTGCTGAAAACCAAAAATTTCAGCGAAGCGTGGGTTAACATAAGTAAAACGTTCATTTTCAATCATATAAAATCCAGCTAAAGACAGTTCAACCAGATTCCGAAACATTGATTCCGTTGTAGCAAGTTTTTCCTGTGCCCTCTTGATATCATCAATGTCATCAAGGAAAGTAGTCACTCCAATCACAATCCCATCTTTGTCCAGATAAGGAATTTTGTCTTTCAGGTACCAGCGAGCCTTGCCCTCGGAATCCTGCAGGAGATCAATACTATCCAGGATGGGAAGTCCAGTTGCCAGTATACGATTGTTTTCAAGGGTATCCTGTGCTGCGAATTCATGCAGCATCAATGCGTGCAGATCCTGGCCAAGCAAATCCTGGACAGGCTGGCCAAGGAACCGGCTGGCGGACTCATTTACACGGAGAATACGACCTTCACGATCCACGTACCAGATCATGGCATGAGTAGCATCAAAAATTACTTGATAATCCTGCTGCTGTTGTTGCAGATCACGTTCTAGACGTTTACGCCTCACGTTATCTACAAGGAGATTTCTGTTTGCAATTTCCAAATCATTGGTACGCTGCTGTACCCTTTGCTCCAGACTGGCGTGTGCATCCCTTAACATCAGGGCAGTTTTCAATCTCTCACGTACCATGGCTGAAACCGTCAGACCTACCAGCGCCAACGTTAAATTAAACAGGTGCAAAAGAAATATGGATTCATAGAAATCATGTTTGATAAAAGGACCCAAACCCACAATGGTATTTCCGATTGCAAATAACGAAATAACCAGACTGCCTAGTGTCACTACACGCTGGCGAAACCTGAAGCCAGCCCAAATGAACAGAGAAAAAATCAAATAGATAAGCAAATTGCTTCCAATTGCGTAGTACCATCCACCCAGGCTGATCGTGCTTAAAACGACGAGTGAAAGCCAGAACAAGGCGAGCTCTCCAGCTCTTGCATCTGGCAGGCCGCTTCCAGAATCCTTCCAGGACAGGATAAGTGGCGTAATCAACAAAATTCCCGTCAAGTCGCCAATCCACCAAATCCAAACATTATTCAAAAAATTTGAAGAAGCCAAAGATGCCGTTTCTTGAATAGCCCAAGATCCTATTACTGCGGATATCATAGCGCTTATGGCACTGACAATTACAAACTTGAAAACTTCTTCTGCCGAATCAAAACCACCGGTATGTCCAATGGCCCGTCTCATTAACCAACTGCCCGATATGGCTTCCAATACATCCCCAGAGGCAATACCCAACGCACCAAGCATGGAATGGGAAAATAAAGGGTTAGCCAGAAACGCGCCAAGAAAAATACCAGGCGCATAACGGTTTCCGCCCAGGAAGAGGACTGCCAAAGCAATCCCAGCTGGAGGCCAGATGGTCGATGACACACTCAAAGGAGCCTCAAGCTTTAGGCACAGTTGGCTAATGCTTACATAGGCTATGGCTAGTATGACATTTCTAAAAATCAGGCCCAGCAACCATCGTTGCCGATTCATCATGAACTATTCTCCGCTACATCAATGTAGCTATTTTTTATTGGATACCAATATCACGATCAGGCCAGTCCGATCAAGCAGACTGCTATTAACCTTGTAACATATTGTTTATAAATAAAAATAAAATTAAAAATTATGTCTTTCCTTGATTAGTATACATTCGTCATACTTCATGATGTCATGAATGGGAAATTTCGCAAACCTTGATAAGACTGCATATCATTGCTAATTGACAAATATCAGATACGATTGTTCTCCTAAAACCGGCGCTACAAATATCTTGATCCTTGAAATTCTGAAATACTGTCTTAGTTCATTAGCTTTATGCTAGGATGAAAAACTAGGGGAATAAAAAAAGAAGACTCCATTTTTTTCTTGCTTTTTCGACCGCTTGCGAACTGCCTGACCTACGGCTCTACAGTACGCTCTGCGAAGATAACAATTTAGGAAGGAAACTGCCGATTGAATGAAACCACCCTATCTCCAATACCTGAAGAACCGATAGGGATTTTGCTAGCCTGTCACAGCAATATTCGCCATCAATGCGAATCACTAAAACAACTTGCAGATCATCTCATGGATCATGATACAGATGATTTTGCTTCGGAACTGGCAGCACAGATTACTCATTACTTCGATTCTACTTCATCCTATCATCATGAAGATGAAGAAACAGACCTGTTTCCCCTCATCATGAACCATGCCAAAGGACATGACATTCTTGAACTTGAACTTCTGTTCAACCAGCTTGCGCTGGAGCATCGCCTAATGCAGGAGGCATGGTCTGAACTTCGCCCGGACCTGATTGCCCTTTCTGCTGGCCATAACGTTAGCTTTGAACCCAGCCTGGCACACAGTTTTATTGATTCAGTCCTACAGCACCTTGAACTGGAAGAAGCGGATATTCTCCCATATGCAGAAAAATTCCTTTCTTTACATGAGCTTGGATTGCTTTCAAAGCGCATGCATGCACGCAGAAACAAAATCAGCGAATAACACATACCCCACAATGTGCACGGTTTACTAAATCACTTGCCACTGAACCCAGAAGCAAACGGCTTGCCCCGCTTCGTCCAACCGTTCCTACAACAATCAAATCATACTGGTTTACTCTGGCATAATCGGATATTGCCTGAGCAATGTGCTTGCCAAATGCCTTGACACAGCGGACATGATAATATCCTGTATCCGAAGCCCTTTTAACCGCCCTACCCAGTACACTCTCAGGCTTGATGTCTTGAAGATCAACAACAATAGCCCCCCAGTATGCCAAATCCGTATGATTTCCACCCTCTGGTGGAAATACTGAAAAAAACGTCAATGGCAACTGCATGGCCTTGGATATTTCAACAGCGAAAGCTATGGCCTTGACAGATGCTAATGACCCGTCAGTTGCACATAAAAGCTTGGTTACAACTCCCTCCAACCGGTTCATATTCCTTTCTCCCGAATGGCCAACATTGCCATAGCCATTTTATCAAGTCCTACGACCTTATCTACCCCTCCCAGCCTTATAGCTTCACGAGGCATTCCAAAAACAACTGAAGAAGATTCGTCCTGTGCCAAAGTATAAGCACCAGCATCACGCATCTGCTTCATACCTCGAGCCCCATCATCACCCATACCTGTCATGATGACACCAACAGCCTGAGATCCCGCAACATATGCGACAGATTCCATCAATACATCAACAGAAGGTCGATGGCGATTTACAGGCTCCCCTTCAAAGACTCGAACACTATATCCCTCTCCAGTTTTGAAAAGCGTCATATGCAACCCTCCGGGTGCAATTAACGCAAGGCCTTGTGCTACTTTATCCTTATCCCTGGCTTCACGAACCTCAATGGCGCATACCCTGTTCAGTCTTGCAGCAAAAGCAGCCGTGAATTTTGGCGGCATATGCTGAACCACTACGAGTCCAGGGCAATCATACGGCAAGGAGGTGAGAACAGATTCAATCGCCTGGGTCCCCCCGGTCGAGGCTCCAATTGCTATAACATGTTTCATAAAATCATGGTTCATCGACACCACACCAGGAACGCGTCGAGATTTTGTACGTAACCTCAATACGTTCGCCTGGTATGCGGCTTTAACTTCATGAACCAAATCTACAGCAGACTCCTCCAGTCCAATTCCCTGACCAGGTTTGGCAATAACTGTTGCTGCGCCTGCAGCAAGAGCCTGCATGGTAATTTGTGCCCCACGATTGGTATATGCAGAACAGATTACTACTGGAGTAGGCCGGTCACGCATGATTTTTTTAAGGAAGGTAATGCCATTCATGCGAGGCATTTCAATATCTAGAACAATCACGTCTGGCCATTGCCTTACCATTTTCTCCATGGCAAATATCGGATCGGCTGCAGTTTCTATCTCTCCAAATACTGGATCAGCAGAAAGAATCCGGGATAGTGCCGCACGAGCAATAAACGAGTCATCCACCACCATCACCCGTATGCTCAACCGCGTTTCCCCGCCAGCAATTCCTGCTCGCGATCATGACGTACCTGTACATGACCTGACCAAATATCAAATATCAAACGTCGGTGCCCATATCCTCCCAAATGTTCGGCTTTAAGAAGCAATCCATATTCTTTCAATAACTGCCTGCCCCGTTCAATATTCCGACTACTGACATCTGTTTGTGCAGGCCAGTTCAGATGAGGAAACATGTTTCCCCCACCAAACATTTTAACTTCATACTCTACGGGTAGGGTTCCAGACTGCTTCATCTTATGAATCAAAAATTTCATGGCATCGTCAGCATAGCGGCCATCTAACTTACTATCTGATTTTTTGCGGGAAGGGAGCATATAATGACACATCCCCCCAATGTGCAAATGGGGATGCCACACAGTAATTGAAACGCAAGACCCCAGCAGCGTACGGATCCGGGTCGTAGAATCCCCAAAGCAAAAATCACCCGGCCGTAAAAAGACATCAACAATCTCACCGGGTCTGTCCATCAGATTTTCCTGAATATGGATGGTTTAATGTTTTCCAATCCTTCCCCGATTCCATGAAGATTTTCTGAATGCCCAATAACAAAATAACCCCCTTTTTTTAAATGCGAAAGCATCTTCATAACTACCTGTTTTTTAGTCTCAAGCTCAAAATATATCATGACATTGCGTAAAAATATCAAATCAAATTCTCCAATATCCGGATAAGGGGATATCAAATTTATCTGACTGAAATGTACCCTTCTTCGCAACCTCTTTTCCATAGTGAATTCTCCAGAGCCATTAGCTACTGGCTCGCAATAGCGCTCAAAGTAGCCCTGGGGAATATGCCGTTTGCGTTCAAGGGTGTATAGGCCGGTGCGCGCGCGGGCAAGCATTCGTGAACTCAAATCTGATGCTATAATTTCCCAGGAACGACTGCCCAGTGATTCTGAAAGCACCATGGCCAGAGTATAAGGTTCTTCACCACTTGAACAAGCGGCGCTCCAGACACGGTATGTTCCAGGACTAATGTGAAGTAACACTTCTTTTTTTATATAATCAAAATGAGCTGGCTCACGGAAAAAATAGGTTTCATTAGTGGTCAGCAAATCCAGGGCAATTTGCAGTTCCTCCCTGCCGGAAGGGTCGGTCAGGAGTTTAAAATAAGCACCATAACTATCCAGATTGTACTCTCTGAGACGTTTAGCAAGCCTGCCACAGACCAAAGCCTTTTTAGAATCGGTAAGACTAATCCCCGAAAGTTCCATGACAAGATTGCTGAACTGGTGAAATTCAGTATCCGTAAGATTGACAGGGTCCATTAACACTCCTCATCCTGCTGATGCCATGGCACTCGAGGTAAATCTGCAGAAACTAAAACCCTTCTAGACTATCGAGGATACTTCAGGTACCGACATGACCTGGTTCATTTTCTGCTCAGCGGGTTGGACCTCAAGCTGGGTAATCCAGTCCGGAACATTAACAGAAGCTTGTATATGCCCAGCCCCATCGACACTATTTAGCTCAAGTCCTTTCAACTTTTCCGAAAGCTTTATCATGGCAGAATGAACCTGGGATAATACCTGCCAGGCACGCCCCTGATTCTGAAGGGTATCCTGTATCTCACTGATTTCATCACGAACACCTTGTCCTTCCTGATGCCAGGCATCAGTCGAATGCGACAAACCCTTCAGCACTTGACTAAATTGTTCCAGGACCTTACGCACAGTCGTTTCAAAATTCTCCATCAGCTGTTCATCATGCCGTCCAAATTCACGGGATAGCTTGACTGACGAACCAATTGCATCCGTAATAAGTTCAACCTTCTGGCGAATTCGCTTACCTGTTTCGCCTGAAAGATTGGATAGTTTGCGCACTTCATCCGCCACAACCGCAAATCCGGCACCAGCTTCTCCTGCACGCGCAGCTTCAATTGCCGCATTCAAGGCAAGTAAATTGGTTTGTTCGGCTATTTTCGCTACCTCATCAGCCATTTTTGTCAATTCATCCGTAAATTGCACAAGACTGGATATCTGAGTCAACATCTTATTTTTTTCCTGAACTGATGCATGCAAGGAAGATGTAATTGTTGCAAGTTCACCTTCACTTTCATGTAAAAGCATTTTCAGGTTCCCTTGTTCAACCCTTTCATCAACTACCTCGCGAGATGAACTCAGTGATAAAGCCATCCGCTCCCCGATGGTGATCAAACGTTTATGTAACTGGGCGAATACCTCGCTGGCTTGTATTCGGACTCCATCAACCTGACGGGCCCAGGAAGGCAGGATTACCATACACAAACGATCGAGTCCTTCTACAGCAGTATTTGAAACAGGGGGCTGTGCTGTTGCCTGATTGTCATACCGGGAACCTGATGCAGCACAAGAACGTATCCGTCGCGTCAGAATGGCAGCAACAATCATGACAAATATAAAATAAAGTCCAGCCGCTATTTCCGGGCGAACCGAAAGTCCGCCTAGCCACAACAAAAGCCCAGAACCTAAAAGACCGAGCAAAATCAGCACCCCCCATGCGCCTGGAGGAATAATGTCTCTGTCATGTGTTTGTGCTGTCATGTTACATCCCTGTCAGATAGACAAATTAAAAAAACAGTGCAACCCTATTCATCTAATCGGCCTGTCATACACTAACTTTAATGTTATTTCTCTATCGGGCTCACAAAAAAAGCAAAAAGACTGGAAATGATTCTGACAGTCAGATCCAATCAAAGCAAGACTTAAAAAATATATACGTAAAAACCCGTAAAAATAAACGTCAGCTTCTGGCCAAGCTCCTCCGTGTGAATGCAAGAACTAAATATTCTTCAACACCCTTTTAATTAAAGAGCTATTTCCTGAAATACCAAAGCCATGCAATTATAGTTTTTTTAAGTTTATATCTTCTAAACAATCAACCATCGGGCCAATGATTTCCATCCAATCAAACTTATCCACGTTACCCAGCTAGACCTGGAAGCATACAGCTTCTTGTCTTCCCGTGCTTGCAAACCCACTTTAAGGCAACAAATTTCTACCAAGGGCTTACCATGTCCTTCTGGAACGTCTTTGCACAATCACTCAAAATCAAGCCATTTTCCATAACACATCACTTCCTCCTGATCTGGTAAAAGCTTGCAGGCTTACTCAAAAAAAAGATTATCCACACTATTTTCCAGCACATTCCATCTAGGAGCTTGAATACCCGCAAGGCCCAGTTACTCCGGGGAAACAAATATTAATAGCCTTGTAAAGATACAGACGGGTCAGGAAATGAAGTGCACAGATTTCTGTGTCTTCTATCAATCCTGCCCCAATATCCCCCTGCTTGGTGCTCTGAACCTACAGCGTGCCATAATCTTATTCGAATGATCGACCTTTTCCCCTAATCGCAATGAGCTGAATATGCAAGGTTTTGGAAGCCTTATTTTATCGCTACAACCTGATATCAATGACGAAGCCTCGACAAGCCCGATCAAGATAGGCATGCAAATACATCTATGATAAATTGCTGACATGATCAAAATTCAGATTCAACCTGCCTGGATATTTGGCAATGAGGCTTCAATGCAGCTCGAGCCAAATCTCCTACGCCTCCTGGAGGCCATCCATCGCCATAAAAAACTGAGTACGGCTGCAAAAGAAACTGAGCTTTCCTACCGGCACGCATGGGGTATTCTGGACAAATGGACAGAAATTTTTGGCATGCCACTTGTCATTCTCGAACGAGGTCGGGGTGCAATACTTACAGCAGTAGGCGAACGTCTCCTTTTAACGTCTAACCGCATTCAGAATAGGCTAGCACCTCAATTACAGACTCTCTCGGCAGAAATGGAATCCGAGATCAACCAGATACTTGCCAACGACAAACCCATAATCCGACTGCATGCAAGCCATGATCTCGTCCTTGCACAATTACGCAGAATGTTAATCGCCCAGAAGGGTCCATGTCTCAACCTGCAATTCAGAGGCAGTGTGGACAGCCTGATATCGCTTTCACGATCACGCTGTGATCTGGCAGGATTCCATGTTCCAGAAGGAAACCTTGCAGAAAAGATACTTCTGCAATACAAACCCTGGCTCAAAACCAGATTGTACAAACTAATTCGTCTTGTCCGACGGGAACAAGGAATTATTGTGGCTTCAGGCAACCCTTTTGGCCTGGCATCACTGGCTGATATAGCCAAAAGTAATGCACGATTCATAAACCGTCAACCCGGATCAGGAAGCAGGTTGCTAATTGACTGCCTGCTTGACGAAGCTGGAATTGAAACAGAGACACTCAATGGCTATGACACGGAAGAATTCACACATTTTGCTGTCGCTGCAACCATTGCCAGTGGCAACGCAGATACAGGTTTTGGAATCAAAGCTGCGGCCCATCAATTCGGTCTCGATTTCATTCCTCAACTTACAGAAACCTATTTTCTTGCCCTACGGCAGGATACACTGGAACAGCCTCCTGTCAGGGAGCTTATTGACTTCATCAGAAGTACAGATTTTCGGTCAATGGCCGAAACATTTCCAGGATATAATGCGGCCAGTTCTGGAGATCTAATCAATATCCGGGAAATGTTCCCCGATCTAATCGATACCTCACCCTAAATTCCCGCTACCAGTCCACCATCAACACAAATAAGCTGACCAGTCAGATAACTAGCATTCTGACTAACCAGAAATGCAGCAACTGCAGCGAACTCTTCCACTTCTCCATAACGACCGATGGGAAGATTATTTTCATTGTTCTTTCGCACTTCATCAAAATCTAGCTTTTGCCTGATTGCTGCTGCCTCATCCAGCTCATTTATTCTTTCCGTTGATATTCGTCCTGGTGCAAGAGTATTCACGGTCACCCCGTCTCTTGCAACCTCTGTTGCAAGCGTCTTGGACCAGGCAACAAGAGCTGACCGAAGGCTATTTGAAACAATGAGGGAAGAAATAGGCTGAACAACACCCGTAGAAACAATCGACAATACCCTGCCCCATCCCCGAAACCGCATCTGTGGCACAAGAGCATCTGTCAACCGTATGATACTTAAAACCATGGATTCGAAGTACTGCTGCCATATGTGCAAGTCAACTCCCAATATCGGTGTAGGCGGTGGTCCTCCACAATTATTAACCAAAATATCGACCGATATTGATTTCATCTGGGAAATAAAACGTTCAACTGATGTTTCATCACAAAGATCCAGGTGATAAGCTTCGACCTTATTACCATATTTCTTCGAAAACCCAGCCCCTTCCAATTGAAGCTTCTCATAATTACGTGCAGCAATACAAAGATCACATCCTTCCTGTGCCAGCCTGCTTGCAATGCCTTTCCCAAGTCCTCTTGAAGCCCCCAATACCAATGCCCTCCTTCCCTGCAGACCCAAATCCATACTGTTACCTCCGTATAAAAATAAAAAGCATGAACTTTTGCAGTTTTGATATTGACACAGAATACAGTAGTGATTAAATGAAATTTCGAAGAGATAGTTTTCGCGTCTTGTCCTAAGGAGATTACCATGATGCATGGACACATGACCGAGATGGAATATCAATCATCCATCAAGCAGTTGGCACGGGAAATTGCTCACCGTCGGGGTCATCAAAGATTCACTGCGGAAGACCTGCGCATGGCCCAGCATGAGCTCGATGAACAAATTAGTACAAGCGAAGGAGCCGCATTCAAAACAGAAAACCTCTACCAAGGCTAATGCCTATCCAGGCGGCGCAGATGCGCCGTCTGCCTCACATTAGGACAAATCTTTATTTAAATAATTCTAGTAGGACAATCCTTCAATCTACTGAATATTATGGGGTTATATACATAATGGCTTTTCAGATCTCTGGCCAGCAGACAAATTCCTTTCGGATTCCGCAATCCATTGTTATCCCTGCCGAACAGGTGGGGTAAACTCCTTTACAGCACACGCATGAAAATAAATAAGCCCCCATCATGACACCAGATCTGAACCAGTTGAAAACCATGTCAAAAAAACAGATCTATGCCATGGCCCTTAATTTTCGCAATGAAGGTTATCTTTATGACAAAGAAGATATGGCGCTGAATGATGTCTTCAATGGAAGTATTGACCGGTTTTCAGAAATTGCATACCAGTTACGCAATTCACCCAAGGTACTAGATATCGGGTCGGGTCACGGGATTTTTCTGTCCCTTCTTTCCAGTCTGGGCCATGATTGTTACGGCATCGATTTTTTCAGCGATAATGTGCAGCCTCCAGCTATTTACAAGAAGCATAATATCGCTTTCAGAAACTGTAATATAGAAATTGAACCCCTCCCCTTTCCCGACGCTACCTTCGATGCAGTCACCTGCTGCCAGGTTCTGGAACACTTTTCCCATTCCCATCTTCCGGCTGTAAAAGAAATGATGCGGGTATTAAAACCCGGTGGAATCCTGGAAATTGATGTGCCCAATGCAGTCTGTTTCCGGAACCGCAGCCGTATTCTTCGTGGAAAACACATTACCTTTGAATATGCCGAGCATTATCTGCATGCCAGGCCAGTTCTTTACAAGGGCTATTCCTTTTACCCATTGCGCCATAATAGGGAATTCACAAGAAAGGAGCTGCTTTTCTTACTCAGAACTGCAGGATTCGATCCAGTTGATGTCCGCTTTCTAAAATCCAGAAGACATCGAACTGGCTTTACTGCTCTTCTTGACCTTGCGTCCAGTATCAAAAATCTGATACCTTCATGGCGAAAATCACTTATAGCCTTTTCCATTAAGCCAAACCAATCTCAGTAAGTAAGAAAATAATGGGCTACCTGCCTAATTTATTCTTCATAAGGAAGGCCATGAGGATCATTGCCTTCAGTTACAAGCACGATTGTATATTCTAACACGCCTTTCTCGCGCAGTACTGAGACCACCCTGGTCACACCAGAAGTCCGTTGTCCAATTGCACAATAGATACATAAAACATCCTGATTATGCTGATTGAATATCGTATCAAGGGCAACAGTAGTCCTTCCTGTCTGGCGATCACCCACGATAAGTTCACGTTGACCCCGGCCAATTGGAACAAACGCATCTATAACTTTAATACCTGTCTCAAATAACTCTGATTGTGCAGAACGTCTTATTAAGGGTGGAGGCGCCTGATGAACCGATCACCATTGAACTTCAAGTGGCAATGACTGGCGATCAATCGGGCTTCCAAAAACATCGAACATGCGTGAAAGTATTTGTTTACCAACCAGGACCTGCAAGGGGCCTGCTGTATCTTCAACTATCATGCCACGGGCCAAACCCTGCGTTGGTGTCAGTGCAATATCCCTGACCCGGTTTGAATCTAGCCGGGAAAGCACTTCGATAGCGATTTTTCCTTCTGGCTTGACGCGAAGCAAGGAATAGACAGGAGGTAAAAGTTTATCAAAGTAGATATCTACAACACTGCCACGAACCATAACTACACGTCCAAGATTAAGTAGCCTGGGGCTTTTATTCACATTTCCTCCCTACCGGGATAAAGGGAATGAAATTACGTAGCTGAATCCCTTGGCAAGCCCACCTTGCCATGCCCCTCTTCCACCTTGTTCCACCAGCACTGTTAAAGATCCTTCTTCTGCAGGATTAAATGTCCTGTTCAAATACTATTAACTGCAGCTTACTCAAATTAGCAGTTATTGGTCTGAAATTATTGGCTTTTTATAAAGACTTTCTTAACCGGGGCAACGATATAATACAACCAGCAAACGCAAGGGGTTAATGCAAGCACCCCTATCCAGACCTGAATCTTTCTTCTCGCTTGCCGTCTTAAATCCTGCCATTCTCTCTTCTTGCCACTCCTCCCCATAAAATCAAAAAGTCCTACTAGATTAAATGCGTCATACAGTAATTGGAAATCTGTATCAAACTTGATTACAGTGGTT
>Ga0307373_10010048_pt1 | contig 14003 bp, 14 predicted proteins | sample OX2MG_FD_202534 | JGI IMG/M metagenome (GOLD analysis project Ga0307373, IMG submission 202534) | Soil microbial communities from Risofladan, Vaasa, Finland - OX-2 | ecosystem: Environmental > Terrestrial > Soil > Coastal area > Acid sulfate soil | place: Finland: Risofladan, Vaasa | collected... | reverse complement strand
ACAGCGAGCTAAGGCGGCCAGCGAGGCCATCGGCTTGCTCCCGGATGAGCCGCCGGACCCTGTCCAAATCGAACGCCATGTTGTACTTGGGGAAGGGCCTGCCCGGCATCGCGCGCGCCGTCTAGTGCAGCTGGCTGGCCACCTGCGACTGCTGCAGGATGGTCTTGCCGGTCGTCTTCTCCACAAAGCGGATGAAGCGGTACTTGTTCTCCAGCTCATCCATGGGAAAGGGCGGCGCCTTAGCGCGCGAACCCGAGATGCGGCACCAGATGAAGTGCGGACCATCGCTGCTCAGCGCATGCTTGACGGCCGCTGCAAAGTCGGCCGGATTATCAGCCTCGACAGCGCTCTCGATGCCCGCGCCGCGCGCCACGGCGGCGAAATTCATGCGCGCCGAGCTGGCCGTGGGCGTTCCGCCCGAGGACTCGTAGTTTCCGTTGTCCATGCAGATGTGGACCAGGTTGCGTGGCCGCTTCCAGCCGATGGTGCCCAAACTGCTGAGGTTCATCCACAGCGCGCCGTCGCCGTCGAGCACGATGACGCGGCGATCCGGCTGGCCGATGGCCAAGCCCAGCCCGATGGACGAGCACAGGCCCAAGGTTTTGGCTTGAAGCTGGCCGTCACTGGGATGTACGACATGCCAATCGCTGGTGGCGCTGCCGGCGGTGGTGACGACCAGCTCGTCGCTGACCATGTCTTTGATGGCCTCCAGGGCCTCCATGCGGTTCATGCGCAACTCCTCACAGCACGGCTCGGGTCATGAGCAGCGCCACGGGTCTTTTGGCAGCTTCGGCCAGGGTGCTGGCCTGGGCGATCTGCTCCTGCACCCTGGCCGCATCGGTCAGCACCTGGTGCTTGATGTCCAGCGCGCGCAGCACCGGCTCCGTCACCAGGCCCAGCATGTGAAAGGCGCTATCGCCCAGGTGGCCGGCGTAGTAGACCATCAACAGGATGGGAATGCCGAACTGCAAAGCGGTGGTCGTCAGGCCGTTGCAGCTGTTCATCAAGCCGCCGTTCTGCATGAAGATGGCCGTGCGATGGCCGGTCAGATGCCCGCCTGTGCACACCCCAATGCCCTCTTCCTCGCGGCCCACCGGCGTGTACTCGATGTCCGGGTCCTGCTCCAGCTTGCGCAGGATCTCGAGCATGTTGATGTCCGGCACGGCCACCACGAAATCGATGCCGGCCTGCTTGAGGCCATCGACGATGCGGCTGGCGGCTTCGGCTGTTGCCATGAGCTCTCCTTTACCTCCGGGTCAGCGGTACGGGCCCAATGTTTTCAGCGCCGCCTCCACCTACGAGCAGTCGACGTCCATCCACCATCAGCAGCTTGGCGGGCATTATAGACGAGGATACGCAGTCTGGCCTGGAGCAGCCGCTACCACCAGCCGGAGAGAAGCCCCCGGCCAGGCCGGGCCACCGCCGCGGCGATGGCCGCCTTGACCACATCGAACGCGATGAATGGGGCTGTGCCGGCGATCAGCGTGGCTACCAGCCCGGCGCGCTGGTGGATGGCGAAGTACACGTTGCCAACCAGGTAGATGACCACCAATCCGGCCAGGCAGGCATAGAAAGAGCGCAGCGGGCGCGCCCTGCCGGCCTCGGCGATGCGGCCAATCAGCCATACGGCAAAGGGGTAGCTGTAGATGTAGCCGGCGCTTGGCGCCGCCGCGAGATACGCCCAGCCCCCGCCGCCGAGGGCAAAGACGGGCGCTCCCAGCGCGCCTGCTGCCACATATTCGAGCAACGCCACAAAGCCCAGCTGGCTGCCCAGCACGAGCCCGGTAAGCATCACCGCCAGCGGCTGCATGCTGAAGGGCACGCCGCCGGGCAATGGGATAGCGACGCGGGCGCACACGCCCACGAGCAGCGCGAAGAATGTGCAGGCCACCGCCTGGCGGACGAGCAGGGTCAGGCGCGACCGAGCTGTGACGACCGACGACATAGCAACTCCTCCAGAAAATCAGAACTTCGCTGGCGCACCGGCTCCGCGCCACGTGCCCCGACCGCTAGCATACCCGTCGCATGGAGCTGTGAAGGTCAACCAATGGCTCGGCCGGCTACGGCACCTCCTGCTCGGGTTTCCTGAGATTGGCCGCCATTGTATGATGCCGCCTACCAGCAGGCATCCGCACAAGGCTCAAGAGATAAGGAGGAGGACTCAATGGCGAACAGGCCGTTGGCTCAGCAAGGCAACTTCCTGCACGTATACGACTTTCGCGTGAAACCCGGTACCGCCGAAAGCTTCATCGAGTTGTTCGAGCAGTTCGATCATTCTGGGGAGAATCCCATGCATGAGTCTGCTGCCCAGGTGACCGATGGCGTGCTGTGCCGGGACGAGAATGACCCCGATCACTTCTATCTGATTGCCGAGTGGCAGGACAAAGCGGCGCATCGCGCACTGCGAGAGCAGATCATGAACGACATTCGGCCCGAATTCATGAATCTTGTCGAAGGCGACTTCGTGCCGATTTACGCCGACGTGGTGGCCTGAATCTGGCCAGAAAATTGTGCTGACGCTGAGGTGAAGGAGATACCCGCTATGGCCGTCGCGCCGTCATTCCGTGACGAACTGGAAGCCGCTGTGCTGGAACGGCATTGCGCCAATCACCCCTTGACCGAGAAATGGGCAGTCGGTGAATTGGGCCGCAAGGCCATGATGGGCTGGGCGATCGAACACTGGCATTGGGTCAGCAAGATGAAAGCGCCGCCATTCCTGATCGCGTCCAAGGCGCCCGCCGACGTCATCGCCGCGGAGCTGGAGAACTATCGCGAGGAGTTCACCGCCAGCAAGTCGCATCTCGACATCGTGCTGCGCTTCGCCGCCGCCAACGGAGCGGACATCCAACAGGTCAAGGCCGGCCGGGGTCTGCCGACAACGGAAGCTTGGGCCAACTGGCTCAACCAAGTGGCCAAGGAGCAGCACTGGATCGCTGGCATGGCGGCCATTCGCATAGGCACCGAGTCGCAGTCTCCGATGCTGTACCGCAAGGTGCTGCCGGCGCTGCGCGACAGCTACAAATTCACTGAAGATGACATCGAGCACTTCTGGCTGCACGCAGAAGTAGATGTCGAGCACGGCGGCCGCGCCTTCGAGTTGCTGGAGCGGCACTGCACCACCCGTGAGCTGCAGGAGATGGCCATCCACTACGCGCGTGAGAGCGCCAAGATGCGCTGGTTCTACTTCGACGGCATCTACCTGCACTACGAGCAGGGCTACTCTTTGCGCTAAGCTCGGCCGTCTCGCCTGGAGCTGTGAACCAGCAACGAACTTCAGGTGTTTGCAGCGGCGATTGACACCTATGCTAGTGTGTTGAAAGTCCATGATCCGGAATCAGTTCCATAGTACGGAACACTACACAGCGGGTGATTGCCGTCGGCCTATCGCCACGTGTCCAGCATGATCGCCTCGGCACAGCCGAGCGAGCAGTTCGTCACCATCGCGGGGGCGCGCGTTCACCTGCAGTCCGCCGGCCATGGCGCGCCACTGCTGTACCTGCACGGCGCCGGCTCCGCCGGTCAGTGGCCGAAATTCCTGGACGGGCTCACCGGACGCTATCAGGTACTGGCGCCGACGCATCCAGGTTTCGGCCAATCATCTCGATTGGAATGGATCGACAGCGTCGACGAGCTGGTGTTTTTCTACCTCGACCTGCTCGACGAGCTGGCGCTCGACGAAATGTGCCTCATCGGGCATTCACTCGGCGGCTGGATAGCGGCGGCGCTGGCCACAATCGCCAACCATCGGATAAAGCGCCTGGTCCTCTCAGACCCGGCGGGCATCAATCCAGATGGGATCAAGCTGCCGGATTTGTTCGTCATGAGCGAAGCCGAGCTCGCCCATCTCACCGTGCACGACGAGGCTGAGGCCGAGAGGCAAGCATCCGCGGAGCCGACATTGGAGGAGTTGGAGCGCCAGCTGAGCGACCGGGCCGCCCTGGCGCACCTGGCCTGGAACCCGTACCTGCACGATCCCAAACTGCCCTTCCGGCTGCATCGCGTGAGGATGCCCACACTGCTCATCTGGGGCCGGCAAGATGGCCTGCTGCCTGTGGAGCTGGCCCAGTCGTGGCTCCGGGCCTTACCCCAAGCGCGCCTGGAGATTGTCGATGGCGCCGGGCACAGCCCGGCCAGGGAACGGCCTGCCGAGGTCATTCGGCTGGTGCTCGATTTTCTAGGGGACGAAAAAGCGTGATGGAATTCTATTGCTTCCACCTGATGCCATGGCCCCACTTACCGCCAGACTTCTGCGACAAGCACCCGTCCGCCTGGGTAACACTCTCCAACCGGGAGTACGATCCCCAGCCAGGCCAGGAACTCTACAACCGCTATCTCGACGAGTTGGAGTACGCGGAGCAGGTGGGCTTTGACGGCATTTGCGTCAACGAGCACCATCAGACGGCCTATGGCCTGATGCCCGCGCCAAATATCCTTGCCGCGGCGCTGGCGCGGCGGACCAGCCGGGCCAAGATCGCCATCCTCGGCAATGCCATCCCCCTGCGCGACCATCCCCTGCGGGTGGCCGAAGAGGTGGCTATCCTGGACGTGCTGACAGGCGGCCGCATCATCTCCGGCTTCGTGCGCGGCATCGGCGCCGAATACTACTCATTCGATCTCGATCCCACCGTTTCGCGGGAGCGCTTCGTGGAGGCTCACGATCTGATCGTGCGCGCCTGGACCGAGCCGGGGCCGTTCCAGCACCAGGGCAAGCACTATCGCGTGCGTTACGTGAACCCCTGGCCACGACCCCTCCAGAAGCCGCACCCACCCATCTGGTTGCCCTCGACTGGCAGCGTCGAAACATTGGAGATGGCCGCCCGCTATGGCTATCCGTTCGTCCGGGTATACGAGCGGGCGGCCACGGTCAAGGCGTTGTTCGACGAAGTCCGCGCCGTCTATCGAGCTTTCGGCAAAGAATGCCCGCCGGAGAACCTGGGCTGGTCGATGCCCGTCTATGTCTCGGACACTGACGGGAACGCTGAGCGCGAAGCCTCCGAGCATGTCCTCTATCTGTTCCGGCAGTTGTCGCATCGACCTTTCCAGTTCATTGTGCCGCCGGGCTACAGCAGCGCCGCCTCGTTGAGCCGGGCGCTGCAGCGAGCCGCGACGCGGCGCAGCTCAGCCGCCATGAGTTACCAGGACCTGCTCGAAACAGGGTTCATCACCTTCGGCAGCCCGGATACGGTGCGCCGCCGGCTGCTCGACTACCAGCGCGACATGGGATTCGGCAAGCTTGTGCCTCTCATGCACTTCGGCAGCCTGCCACACGACCTCACGGTCAGAAGCATGCGACTGTTCGCCGAGGAAGTGATGCCTGCCTTGCGTGAGGCGCCGCTGGCCGCCACCGCCTCATAGAGCCTCTGGTCAGCGCCTACCCGGCCAAGCCAAGCATGACGGCGTATGATGGTCAAACCTTGTTGCGGATTGCCGGCGTTTCCCGCCGCTTCGGAGGCGTGCATGCCCTCTCCGGCGTCAGCCAGGAGGTGGCCATGCGCGTGTTGATTGGCGGAGCGGGCCTCCTTTGCCACGCCCGAACAATGGCGGATTACGTGCGCGAAGTCCGAGCCAACGGATGAGCGTCCTGGTGACGGGCGCGCTCGGCGCCATCGGCTCCTGGGTGGTGCGTCGTCTCATCGAGCAGGAGGCGCCGTTCACAGCCATGGACTGGCGCGCCGACTTCTCGCTGCTGCCCGACCTGGAGGGTCAGTTCGAGTTCGTGGAGGGCGACATCCTGGACCGGGAGGCGCTTGGCCGTCTGGTTCGCGAACGAGGCGTGCGGCGCATCCTGCACCTGGCGGCACTGATGCCGCCCGCTTGTGAACAGGACCCGCTGCGCGGGTATCAGGTGAACTTCTTGGGCGCTCTCAATGTTTTCGACGTAGCGCGCGAGCTGGGGCTGGAGCGCGTGGTGTTCATGAGCAGCAAGGCGCGGTATGGTGCGGTCACCGGCCGCCACTTGCCGCCCACCTTCAAGCCGATCACTGAGGATTACGAAGGCCAGCCGCTGGACGTCTACGGCTCGACCAAGCTGGCTCTGGAAGACGCCGCCCGTCACTACCGGCGTCTCTGCAGCTTGGACCTGATCACACTGCGGCTGGGCACTACGTACGGGCCGGGTAAGCTGGCCCGGCACGGCGTGGTGGGACTGAAGAGCCGCATTGTGGAGATGGCCTTTCACGGCCAGCCTATGGTCGTATCCAACCCGGACTACGCCGACGATGCCGTCTACAACCGCGATGTAGCCAAGGCTATCGTCCTGGCCTGCTCGGCGCCCCAGCGCGAGCACTGGCAGTTCAACGTCTCCGGGGGACAGCTCGTGACCTTGCGGCAGTTCACCCAGGAGGTCATGCGCTTGTGCCCGCGGCACCAGTTGACGTTCGACGAGTCCCCAGCCGAGCCGCCGAAGACCGCCGGGCTGCTCAGCGGCGCCCGCGCCCGTGCCGAGCTGGGCTTCCAGCCGGACTTTCCCGGACTGACTGGCATCGCCGATTACGTGGCCCATCTCGAGCGCCTGGCGCCGGCTGCACCGTTGTGAGCGCTTAGACCGCCAGCGCGGCAGCGCGCGCTAGCCGGACGCCGCGTCCGGCGCCTGCAGCGCGTAGAGCCGTCGGGCATTCTCTCCCAGCAGCTTGTCGGCAAGCGCGCCGGGGAGATCGTTTCGTCCCCGAATGGTTGCCACCAGCTGGCGCTCTTCGGCCGGGTCGTTGTGCCCGTAGTCCGAGCCGATGATCAGGTTGTCCTCGCCGACAAATTGAGCCAGGTAGGGAATGTCCTCGTCGGCTTCGCAGGCGATGTACAGGCGGTTGTCTCGGAAAAAGCTGGGGCCCCAATCTGCCGCCCGCGGCCCCTCGACCTTGCGACGGCGCTGAACGACGTGCAGGACGTAGGGGATCCACGAGGCGGCGGCCTCAATGAACCCGAAGCGGAGGTCTGGGAAGCGCTCGGGGATGTGATTGGCGACGAGGTCTCGAAAGGCGAATACCGGCAGCACCAGCAAGGAGTGAAACACGCCATGTCTGGCGTGGTCGAACATGTTCGTCAGCGTAGGACAGCCGGCGCCGGTGTGGACGCAAATCGGCAGATTGAGGCGGCTGGCATGCTCGTACACCGGGAAGAAGTACGGGTCATCCAGCGTGCGCTCGCCCTCCATGCCGCGGAAGAAGATACCCACGGCGCCGTGCTCCTTGGCCTGCTCGATCTCATCGAGCGAGGCCTCGACGTTCCTCAGTGGTGGAACGCAGGTCCAGCGCAGCCGGCCGTCGCTCTTCTCCCAGACCTGCCACATCCAGCGGTTGTAGGCTCGGGTCAGGGCGATCTCGAGGTCTGCGTCATCGGTGACATACATCAGGAACAGCGTGGGGTAAATCACCTGCACATCCACCCCCAGCCTGTCCATGTCCCGCAGCCGCGCCCGCGGATCGGTGATCTCGCGGCAGCGAATGGTGATGTCGCTCCGGGACGACTCAAGGTCCGACTCGGAGGGGGTGATGAGCCGGAAGCTACCTTTGCCGGCGGGCTTGGGGAACATATTGCCGTCGATCAGCCAGAAGGCGTTCCTGGGTCCGTACAGGGTGTCGTCCGGCACCTTGCAAACGACCGGCCGGCGATGGTGCATGCTCTCATCCAGCAGCTCCCACATGCTGGCCGACTCGGCGACGTGCGTGTCCGCATCGACGATCATTCCCATGGCGATCCTCGCAAGAAGAGTTCGGCATTGCGTGCAGATGTCATTCCGGCGGCTGGCTTGCCGCCTGAGATAGAACTCATTCGCGACGGACCCTTGTACACCCTGACCTTCCTTGTTCTGACGGCGAGGCCCCGCTCAGGCAGGCGTGCCGTTCGGCAGAATGACTACCTTGATCGGCGCCTCGTCGGCTATTTCGCGGCCGGCGGTCTTGACTGCCCGCTCGGCTTGGTCCAGCGGGAAGCGGTGCGTCACCAGCTTGTCGAAGGGGTACCTGCCGCGCAGCGCTAAGGTCATTGCCCGCCGGACAGCGTGCGTGTCGTAGCTGAACACGCCTTGCAGCCGGATCTCCTTGTACAGCAGGGTGTCGAGCGGCAGCGGCGTCAGGGTCGCGTCACCGGTGACGCCGGCGCTCACAACCGTGCCTAGCGGGCGGACCAGCTCGAGCGACTTGCGTACGGCGTCACCATTGCCGGTCACGTCCACGACGACGTCGGCCATATCGCCGCCGGTTACGTCTCGCACGCGCTCGACCACGTCCTCGGCCTGCACGTCCACAACCACGTCGGCGCCGAATTCACGCGCAAGCTCGAGCCGGTAGCGGTCGGCGGTGAGGCCGGTCGCGATGACTGGACCCGCGCCCGCTTCTTTAGCGGCTGCCACGCAGCACAGGCCGATAGAGCCTACGCCTTGCACCACCACGGCGTCGCCCAGCTTGGCGCCGCCCCGCAGCACAACCCACTGGACGCCGTTGGAGATCGCGACCGTGAGCAGATTGGCAACCTCGGCCGAGACGCCGTGCGGCACCTTGTAGAGCAGCGTGCCGGGGGCCAGGTACATGTACTGGCCATACGAGCCCCACAGATGGGGCGGCCTCGAGCATGAGGCGCGTGTCCCGTAGGACAGGCCTCCAGAGCAATACTTGTAGTTGCCGGCCACGCACGCGCGGCAGAAGCCGCAGCGGATCTTGGACTCGACAGTCACGCGGTCGCCCTCCCGCACACCCCAGAGCTGGGCGGCCAGCGCTCCGATCCTGGCAATGCGGCCCACGATCTCATGGCCCATGATGAGCGGCAGGACATACCTGGTCGTGCCGTGGTAGAGGCCAACGTCGGTGTGGCAAATGCCGGCCACCTCGACCCGCAGCAGGGCGTCGTCCTCGTGAACCTCGGGTAGGTCGAACTCGCGCAGCACCATGCGCTCCGGCGCTTCCAGCACGGCGCTCAGCGCCTTGTCGCTCATCTTCCGACCCCAACAGAGCTCAGCATGACGCCATCATACCGAGCCGCGGTCCTCGCCCTCGCTCTGGCCCTTCCACCTGATCACGTCCACGGCAGCGCGGGGCTTAGGGGCGACGCGGATAGATCACCGCCTTGACGACGCTGTAGCTGGCCATAGCTTGCATGGCCTCGTTGATCTGGTCCAAGGTGTAGCTCTGGCTGATCATCTCCTCGAAGGGATAAACGTTCCGTCGCGAGGCCAAAAAATCGATCGCCTGCAGCCAGTGGCGAGGCTCCCCCGACCGGATGGTGTGAAACGTCATCTCTTGTGGAAGATCGTCGACCGAAAGGGCGGCCTGGCCGCCCGCGCCAATGTTCACGAACCGGCCGCCAGCGCGCAGCATGGCTAAGCCCTCTGGAACGGCCAGGTTGTTTGCCGCCTGGATGACCACGTCGGCTCCGCGGCCATCCGTGTGGTCGCGCACCCATGCCGCGCGATCTGCCGGATCCTGGACTTCCTCCAGGTTCAAGACGGCATCACTACCCATTCGCCTGGCCATGTCCAGCCGGCCAGCGGGGGCGCCGATGACCAGCACCTTCTTGGCGCCATGGTCCCTGGCCACGGCGGCGGCGAAGTTGCCCAATGGACCGCAGCCCTGGATCAGCACTACCTCGTGGCTCTTGACGGCACCGAGCCGGTCGAACCCATGCATGACCGTCCGGTAGGCGCAGGCCGCGGCCGCCGCTGAGGCTGAGGACACCTCATCCGGCACGCGGATAATCTGGCACGGTGGCGGGACGTACATGTACTCTGCGCAGCTGCCCAGCAGATACGGGTACTTATCCACGCGCTTGTGCCCCCAGGAAGCGCGCCCTGGGCACACACAGGGCTGGAGGGCAACCGTGCACCAATAACAATGGCCGCAGGCAACATAGCTCCAGACGATGCGGTCTCCTGGCTTGACGGGGTTTCCCAGGATATCGGTCCGCTCCCCGTTGATGTCTTCGATGAGGCCGCAGGGCTCATGGCCGGTGATAAAGGGCAAGGAATCGCTGCCCTCTAAACCACCGTGCCAGCGATGGACGTCGGTGCCGCACAGGGTGGACGCCTCGATGCGCACCAGCAGCGCACCCGGTTCGAGGTCAGGAACCGGCACACGTTGAATCTGGATTGGCTGGTTGTGGGCGGTGATGACGGCGGCACGGCAGTCGGCCATAGCGTGGCTCATTGGCACTCGGCCTAAAACCGGTAGAAGGAGTCGGCGTTGCGGGACAGGATGCCCTCTTTGGCCTGGAGGCTGAGCTCCTCGCTTTCAGTGAGCTCCCCTATGTCGTGCTTGCAGCTCTGGTTGGTCACTTCGTGTGGAAAGTCCGAGGAGTACATGAACGGCTCGTGCCCCACCACCCTCAGCGCAAACGGCAGAGTGAGCTCCTCGGCTTCGCAGCCGATGAAGAAGCGGCGCTGCTTGATCTGCTCGATGATGTACCGGTCGGGCCGCTGGCCTTCGCCCAGTCCGTACTCGCCGGCAGGGATGTGCTGGAAATGGGTTTCGTGGGATGCCTTGAACCGTTCGAGGCACAGCAGCAGCCAGGCGATGCCGCCTTCCAGAAAGGCGACCCTGATACCCGGGAAACGATCGAAGATGCCGTTGTAGACGATGCTGGCGCAGCTGATGGCGAGTCCCCAGGGATGCCCCAGAGCGTGAACGGGCACGTACATGTTGAGGTGGTCCAGGCCAAAGCGGCCGTGCACTCCGCCGTGAACGGCCAGGCAGCATCCCAGCCGCTGCGCCTCCTCGTAGACGGGCCAGTACAGCTTCGAGCCGAGCGGCAGCGGCAGGCCGTTAGACGGCATCATGGCGCCCATCATGCCCAGCTCGGTCACCGCCCGCCGCAGCTCCTTGACGGCTTCCTCCGGGTCCTGCATCGGGATGAGGCCCATGCCCTTGAACCGGTCGTCCACCTCGAGGTACGTGTCGTGCAGCCAGTCGTTGTAGGCGCGGCAAATCGCTACCGCGTAGTCGAGGCTCACGATGTTGCCATAAGCCAGGGCCTTCGTCGGGTACAGCACTGTTCGTTCGATGCCCACGTCAGCCAGGAAGTCCAGCCAGCCATCCGGGCCAACGGGCGGCCGGCCGTCGCGTTGGGGCGGCGTTTGCACCGCTCGGGCCGCGTGCAGGTGGTCCAGCGGCGGAAACACATCGCTGCGCTCTTGGAAAATGTCGCGGTAGGGGGCCGGCAGATGCCTTGCGATCTCGGCCATGTCCTCGATGACGTGGCCGTCGCCATCCACGATTCTGGTGCTCACCAGCGTTGCCATAGTTACGTACCTCCAAGCTCAGATTTCATTAGATTGGTCCTGCCGCGGGTGTCAGCCTGAAGCCCGCGCCGGCGCGCTGAAGGCACTGCCGCCGGCCAGCGCCCCGCCGTCGACCAGCAGGTCGGCGGCGGTCATGAAGTCGGCCGAGGCCGACGCCAGGAAGACGACGGCCGCCGCGATATCCTCGGGGACGCCCGGCCGCCCGACCAGGTTGCGCACCTTGCGGCTGTCCGGAACGAAGTCCAGGCCGACCGGCGTGCCGATCTGGTTGGGCGTCACCGAGTTGACCCGGATGCCGTACGGCGCCAGCTGGATGGCCACGGAACGGGTGAGGTTCAGGATGCCCGCCTTGGCCGCGGTGTAGGCCGTCGCCTCCGGCCGGCCCATGTGGCCTGAAGTGGACGCCATGTTGATGATGCGCCCGCCGCGGCCCTGCTCGACCAGCCGCTTGGCCACATACTTCGAGCACAAGAACTGGCTCTTGAGGCTGACCCGCAGTACGCGGTCCCACTCGTCTTCCTCCAGGTCCAGGATGTTCTTGTGGTCGCTGATGGCCACGTTGTTCACCAGGATGTCCACGCCGCCGAAGCGCTCCACAACCTGGTCCACCATGCGCTGCACGTCCGCGCTCGACGAAACGTCCGCTACCACCTGCAGCGCTGCGCCGGCCCGGTCGCTGTTGATAGCCTCCGTCACCCTCTGGCCAAGCGTGTCGTCGAGGTCCACCACGGCCACCCCAGCGCCTTCGCGGGCAAACGCTCGAGCCACAGCTTCGCCGATGTTGCGCCCCGCGCCAGTGACGATGCCAACCTTGCCGTCCAGCCTGCCCATGGCCGCGGTCTACCTGACGCCTGCCGGCTCGGCCGCGAGGACCGGCAGCCGGAAGAACCGCCGCGCGTTCTCGCCGAGCACGGCCCGCTTCTCCTCCGCCGAGAGCTCGCCGCTGTCGACGGTCTCCTGGATCATCTGGCGGGCGGCCACGAGATCGACCTCGTGCGGATAGTCCGAGGCCCAGGCGAAGGCCGCCGGCCCGACCCGCTTCATGAGATAGGGCAGGCTGCCGTCATTGCCTTCGCAACCGATCAGCACACGGCCATCAGCCAGGTGGTCGTACAGCCCGCCGTGGGCGGTGCTGCCCCGCACGGATTCGTTCCGCTCCAGGCGATCCAGCAGGAGGATGAGCCAGGCGCAGCCGCCCTCGAAGAAGCCTACCCGCAGGCCGGGGTAGCGCTGCATGACGCCGTGGCCCGTCAGCGATGCCAGCCCAGCCAGCAGACCGAGCGAATGGTGCATGCCGCCCACGGCCGGAAAGCTGGAAAAGGTGTCCATGCCTACGCCCAGGGCCGAGCCGCCATGAAAACCGAGCACGCAGTCAAGCTCGGACGCCTCCTGGTAGATGGGCCAGTAGAACTCGTGCCCGAGGTGCAGCGGCAGTCCGGTTGACGGCGCCATAGCGCCTGGCAACTGCAGCTCCTTGACGGCACGGCGCAGCTCCTGCACTGCCGCTTTAGGATCCTGGAACGGAATCAGCGCCATAGGATGCAGCCGTTCGTTGAGCCGGCGATAGCGGTCGTACACGTAGTCGTTGTAGGATCGGCACACGCGCACCGCGTAGTCCGCCGACTGGATGAAGCCAACCGACAGGCCCTCGCTGGTGAACAGCACCGCCTGCTCCAGCCCGGCTTTGCTCACAAAGCCCAGGAAATCCTCGCCGGAGCCGGTGCGCTGCTCGCTGGCTGTGACATATTCACGGCCTGAATCGTCGCCCGATGAGACGAGCCGCGGGCCATGGAAGCCGTCGATGGATGGAAAGAGGCCCTCGCGGTTGCGGGCGGGCTTCAGGACGGCCTGGCGCAGATCCTGATCGAGATAGTCGGCCAGCTCAGGGATGGACTCCAGCAGGTGCCCATCGCAGTCGATGACCGGGTAGGGCCATGATGCCATCGCAAGTTCTCCCATGCGTAAGTTTCCGATGATGCCGGTAATGATGGTACACCGGACAGATGAGCCCCGCTCAGGGAATATCCTCGTAGAATCGCTGGCCGTTGGCGCCCAGGATCTTCTCCTTGAGCTTGGCCGGCACGTCGCCCCGCTCGCGGAACAGCTCCACCGCGTTGAACACGCGATGCGCGTGCGGCAGGTCGGATGCGTACACGATGCAGTCCTCGCCGATGTCCTCCGCCACGGACGCTATCTTGCGCTCGTCCAGCTCGCAGCTGAAGAACACGTTGCCGCTCTTCAGGTAGTCGGTGGGTGGGCGCTGGGGGAGCCCCACGTCGCTGCCACCGGGCGGCTGTCGGTAGAAGCGCTCCAACCGGTCGAGCCAGTAGGGCACCCACTCGATGCCGGCTTCGAAGAACCCGACGCGCAGCTTGGGGAAGCGATCCAGCACGCCGCCGCCGATCATCGCCGTGAAGGCCATGAACGTGGGCAGCACGAAGGGCGCCGCCAGCGCCTGGTACAGCGAGCTGTAGAGCTGGCTCAGCGGTGGATAGCTGAAGCCGACGTGGACGCACACCGGCATCCGCAGGCGCTCAGCCTCGGTGTAGAACGGATCGAGGGCGGGGTCGTCCAGGGTCATGTGGCCGACCGTGCCCAGGATGAGCACCCCGCAAGCGCCTTTGTCCTTCACCCGGCGCAGCTCGGCCGTGGCCGCCGCGACGTTCGGCCAGGGCAGCGCTGCCACCCAGCGCAGCCGGCCGCCCGTGCCTGGCGACTTGGCCGCGATCCAATCGTTGTAACTGCGCACCAGGGCCTCCAGGTAGGCCGGATTATCGGC
>Ga0307373_10010046_pt1 | contig 14004 bp, 5 predicted proteins | sample OX2MG_FD_202534 | JGI IMG/M metagenome (GOLD analysis project Ga0307373, IMG submission 202534) | Soil microbial communities from Risofladan, Vaasa, Finland - OX-2 | ecosystem: Environmental > Terrestrial > Soil > Coastal area > Acid sulfate soil | place: Finland: Risofladan, Vaasa | collected... | reverse complement strand
CCACCGCATGCTCAAGGGAACGTTTCACGGAGGGCCACATGACCTTCAGAAAGTCAATGGATCCAGTCCAGCGATAGTGATACCAAACCTGTTCCACGTAGTAAAAGTCCTGCTCCTCCGCCCAATTGGAGATTGCAAAAGCCGGCGTGAAGTAACGCTGCCTGCCCTTGGCATCCTGCGTACCGGAGATGAACTTCAGCGAATTCTCGACCTCTTCGTGGTAGCCGGCCGCCTCCGGGCCGTAATACCCGCAACTGATCTTGCCGTACTTCGACCAATTGATGAGCCCATGAATAAAGGCCGGATATTCGAACTGATGCCGCAGGTCGGCAGCCGCATTGTTGACAACATTATCGAAGGCCGCGTCCGGAGTCTGAATGCGAAGCCGCTTGCGCTTGTCCCAGAAAATGCTGGACTCCAGGAATGCTTTCTCAGGGTGGGATCGGATCTCTATAAACTTTTTTTCAACCTCTAGCCCTCTCCCGATCCAGTGTTGGAACCACCTCTTCTTCATCTCCTTAAGCCATCCCGTGTCTGCGAAAGGCCGGCCCTCCAAGCGAGCCAAGGCCTCCTGGACTCCCTGATGATCAAAGTCTCGATATCCCCATACGCAGACAAATCGGCTTAATAGTCTCTCCCCGGTTTGCCCCCCAGCACTAAAGAGCGCACAGGTATCCTTTACTTGCGAAACAGGCGCGGGCGGCAGGTCGGAATCAATGAGCATTCGGACGGCGCCATGCCCCAGCTCGCACTCACTTTCTACGAGCCCCGCCAGCACCTCAGTGTAAGGAAGAGCAGGGTTGCTCAGGCGAGCGAAATCCTTCATCAGTTCTACTGAATCATGTTTTTCCCGGATGGCGCCGAAAACCCATGTCAGATGCGGCACATCGGCAGATTGGGCATTGACGCTCGCGGATGCAACAAAACCATTTACACTGATTAAAGGGTGAGTTTCCAGAGTAAGCGAAACGCCGAGCGCGCTGTCGCTGCATCGCCAAGTCGCGGCCCCAGGCGCAAATCGTGTGTCAATCCATTGAAACTGGTCGAGCCATTTGGATGTTCCGTGACTGGCCACCGCCAGACGCAACCGGCCGTCCACACCGAGGCCGGGAAGAATCCCCGGCTCGGCGTAGCCACCCTCTCCGGTGCGGTGCAGCAGCTTCAAGCGAGGTTTATCGCCCGCCAGCAAGTACCAAACGCCCTCGCCGTTTACTGCGTGGTTGTAAGTGTCCGGCCCATTGTGAATGGCAAATCCGCCTCCCTTAGCTGGTTCGTAACGCTTGCCCTTGGGCGGGGGATCATCGTCGTACTCGTAAAAACTCCTGCCGATATTGAGGCCAGGCAGAATCGGGGTCTGTGTCGGCATCTGCCGCGCGTAGCTAAACGTCACTTTCGGCTCGGGGCCGAGCGCCCCGCTAGGTGCAAATGGACCCCCTGCAACAGCAGCAAGGCCCGCTCCAAGACTCGAAGCAAACTCGCGGCGACTGATTTTCTTCGACGGCACGTTGACCTCTTCAGGTTTCCTTTGACACCGAGTCTTAGAGAACAGGCTAGGCGCTCGTGACAAATCCCGCTTCCAACCAGTCGGCATGACCCATGTAGGTGTGGGGGGTCCACCACCAATCACGATAAGCCTCCGGATAAGTGGGTGACGCCAGAGCCTGTTCCCCACCTGCTCCGTCATCGACCACGAGCTTTATCTGACGGCTTCCCTTTGGAATTTCGACATCAAACGGCCAGGGAACATATTGAATGCGCATCATGGGGCTCTGCGCAGCCAACTCGTCGTCAACATAAACTTTGAAGACGACGCCCGCATAACTCGCGCGCATCCTCCCTAGGTCATCACCCAGAATCTCCTCGTCGATGCCGCACAAGACGACGAATCGGCGGTGTTCTGGTTTAAGGTCGTAGATAAGCTCGGACACAGAATTCGCACCCAGACCCCGAGCGTACTTCTTGCCACGAACGGTCAGAACATGTCCTCCAATGGATCGATTGATGTTCGGGCCCTTTTGATTATGATGGGGCCAGCCCAATTTTGCGCTAACTGGATTGAGGTCTGATAAGAACACGTCTGGTTTCGGAGGCGCGGATGGCACGCGAAGGAATTCCGCCTTGCTCGGAAGCGTGATTTTCTTGCCACGGTGAAAACCTACGGCCTTGAGCGTACAGGACTCTTTGACAATAAAAGGGCGCGCATAGAGCGGGGATGATTCCGTTGGTTCGCTGCCATCAACACTGTAATGAATTTCCGCGCCCGGCGTGCGCGGCGTGGTCAGGGTCACAGTAACAACATCCTCAAGCGTGCGTCCCCACGGCGTGACCATCACAGGGTCCACGAGCAGGTTGTGGTCCCACTTCCCGGCCTTGCCGAGCGTGGATAAAAGGTCGATGCTGGGCATAGCGGATCGCTCAATGGCTGCAATAGCTTCGGAAGTTCCTTGATCCGGCGTGAATCCGCGTTCCGGCTCGTACGTAGAAAAGGCGTCAGTCAGATCACGGGCGAACATGCACTTCATACCATCCCGGATCATATTGCTCGCCGCACCGGGTTTCCCGAGGAGGCAGATGTTGGTGGCGATGCCGGCGTATAACAGATGCGTGAGCCCGCGGGCCACGCAAATGTTGTACACGTCATGATCTCCATTTGCGACCAGGTCATTCTCACGAATCTGCAAGGTCGGGTTCATTGCCGTCCAGCCGTAATTAGGCAGGCATTGCGGGCCCGGACCGCACTCGCAGTAACGGTAGTCCGGGAAAAGTGCGTTGGGCGGATTTAATTTAAGCCGCTGGGGAAGCGGCTGCGGGGGCAGCGCCAGTACAGCCTGCCGCTGTGGAGAGAACTCATAAGCCAATATTACATCCGTCGGAAGAAATACGACCTGCATGCCGAGAGATCGCGCGCGATCGAACGCCGCGTTCATCCGGGGAACGAGTGCGCCCGCCCGGGGCAAGCAAGTCCGGCACCAATGGTAGTTCCACATGTCGACAACCACGATCCCGACCTTTCTCGGATCCAGCGTCTCCGTAGAAACGGTGATGTTGCCACTGGCCGGGTCACGTCGTTGAAGATTGAAATCAAGTCCAGTCGCCGAACCCTTTAATGACGAATGGGGAGTACAACTGCTTGTCGCGGCAAGTGCAAGGCCAAGACTCTTCGCAAAATCACGACGGCCAAGCTTCGTAGTGAACCAACCCATATGACCTCTCCTTCCTAGTTCGAAAATAAATTGTTAAGACGTCCGCTTAGTCTTCCCAACTTTTCGGGCACGTCGTGCTACGTCAGAAAAAAATCAGATAAACTTTTTCAAAAATGTAGAAATACGAACAGTTGAAATCCTGCCGAACAATCGGCCGTCCGGCGCTGTTGGCCTGCGCGCGTGATAGTACATGCCCCCGCGAGATTAGATGCCGGTGCTCTTTACGAAATTCCGACGACCCAGGTTCTTGATCGGCGTCGTCATGTTACTCCTCCGTCACCCTAACCATTGCCCATGACCTGCCGAACAGGACGGCATCGCTAACGTGCATGCATTGCTGACGCACACTGCGAGCTAATTCTGAGGAGCGCTGGAACCGCCGAGATCGTTGTTCTGAAAGCTGGGGCGCGTTCGATAATATACTTGATCGATCTGCTTCCGCGAGTCCTCCAATTTTTCGAAAACCGCAAGTTGCCGGTGCGAGTCGGCTTCGCGCCCCAGTTGCCGGAAAACCGTGCCGAGTTGATAGTGGGCGGTCGGAAAAAGCGGATCAAGGCGAGTGGCCGCAACGAGATGTTCCAGACCCTTATCCGAGTCACCCAGTTTGAACCACGCCCACCCCAGTTCCTGCTCGGCATGGGCATTATCGGGCCAGAGTTGGAGGGCGCGTGTGTAGTACTTAACGGCAGCCTTGTAATCCTTTCGCAGCGAGCAGACAGTTCCCAACCGGTACTCCGCGTTAGCGTCAGACGGATTCTCGGCTAAGGCCGTTCGAAATTCCTTTTCTGCGGCATCGAGAGAGGGCGGCTCGCGTGAGTCGAGCAAAAGGGCCTCCCCCAATTCGTAATGAACGCCGCCGAGCGTAGGCGCCAACTCCAGGGCCTTGCGAAACTGGATGATGGCCGCATGCGTGTCGCCAGTATTGATCAAAAACTCCGCCATGAGCTGGTGTGTGCGGCCCGAATCGGATGCGGCAAGTATCAGCGCGTCGCGGGACCGATTCGCGAGATCCGCGTAGACGCGGGCAACCGTGTAGAGAACGTCCGCGTTCTTGGGATCGAGGGGAAGCAGAACGCGAACGACATCGACCGCTCGATTCAGGTCGCCGCTCTCGTAAAGGATTTCGGCCAAATCAAGCCCGGCTTGCGTTTTCAGGGAGCCTGGAACCAATTTCGGGAAGACTTGTTGAAGCGACTTCCGCGCCTCTTCGGGGTTGCCCAATCGCTCTTCGCACATGCCCAAGACAGCCTGGGCGTTCGCCAGATCGGGCCGAGACTTCAATGCCTGCTGAAGGTTCACTGCTGCATCCACCCAGTCACCCCGGATGAATAAGACAAAGCCCAGCTTGGCGTGCGCCTCGGAATTAGTTGGGTCAAGTGCCAGGATGGCACGGAACTCCCTCTCCGCCGATGCGCCATTTCCTGACCTCATATCCTCGTCGGCTTTTTGGAAGTGAGAACGAATCTCTGCCTTCGAACTTGTTTGACAGTACATCGCCGGCATCATGACCAGACCGGCGGCGAGCATAAGCCAGAACTGCGCGAGCATGAAAATCCGTCGCCCGAGAATCTTGGAATCGGCCGATCGCAGATCCTTAATCGACATGTTTTGCCCCCCCAAGAAATCGTCCCCATTGTAACGCCGAATTGTCCATCCAGTCCGTGCTGGGAAAGCAGCGGGCGCTTGGAGTGATTGGTTTGCGTTTCCTTGCGGGCGGTTCGAGGGACGTTTCAGGCGATCGGGAAACGAACTTTGGGGCCGCCTCGGGGCGGCCCCAAAGCCGCGTCGCGAACTAAAAACTCAGCCTCGCTCCGATTTGCATGGTCCGATTCGTGAGTGCCGATGTGATGCTGCCGGCGGCCGTCGGCGGTGGATTGACATATCCGTTGACAGGGCCGAAGTTGGGGTGATTCAGCACGTCGGCGGCATCAAGCCTAATTTGCAGCTTTCCTTGCTCACCCAGGAAACCAAGCCTGAAGGTTTTGGCGAGGGAACTGTTCAAATTCACAAAGCCCGGCCCCCGCAGAATATTCCGTCCGGCGTTGCCGAAGGTGCCGGGCGCAGCCTGAACGAAACAGGCGGGGTTAAACCACTGGTTGACCGTCGGATTACTCACCGCCCCGTTGCACACTCGGTTAGGCAGCCAGCTATTGGACAGCGAGAAATCCAGGTTTGGCCCACCCCAAAAAGCATTAAAGGGAAGGCCGGAATTCGCCACCCACAGGCTAGAGACTCGCCAGCCGCCCAAGATGCCGTTCAATACACCGCCGCGGTTCAGGAAGGACTTCCCCTCGCCGAAAGGCAGCTCGTAGGTAAACCCTCCGTTCCAGATATGCCGAATGTCGATATCGGCGTTACCGTAGTTCGCTCTCGGATTATCGGAAATTTGCAGCAGGTTTGCGCCTAAGTAGCCATTCAGCGTGCCCGTGTCCAGCGCATGGCTATAGGTGTAGTTCGAGGTAACCCAGAAGCCATGGGAAAAGCTCTTCTTGAAGGTAATCTGAAGCGAGTTGTAGTTGCTCCAGCCGCTATATGCCTGATAGCTGATGCCCTGGAACTGCGGGTAAGGGCGATAAGGTTGCATGTCGACCCCTATGGCGCCGTATTTTGCGATGGCCGAGGAGGGCACCTGGTTGAGGTCCGACGTCAGAGGGATGTGGTTGTCGTGAGTCCCAGTGTAGCCAACCTCCAACATCATTCCGCCCTGGAATTGGTGTTGAACATTGAGGGTCCACTGTTGAACATAATTCAACGGGAAGGAATACGGCAAATACGAAATCCCGCTCCCGTTGTAAAAATCGGCGCTGGGCGGAAATGCCGGAATCGGGGGCGGAGCATGACCCTGGGAGAGTTGCATAAAGGGAGTCAGGTTATCCGTGGCGGCCTGGTATCCTGAGACACTTATACCATTGCCCATCCCCGCCATGTTTCCTGACAGATCCACCGACACGTCAAAAATTCCGTACCCGCCGCGAATCGACCAGTTTGCCTTCGGGGCCCATGCAAAGCCGAAGCGCGGGCCAAGGCCGGTCCACTTTGTCTCCTGTATACTATTACGACCGTTCTGGCCTCCGAAGATCATCGCCCCGGGCGTTCCCGTCGCGGGATTAATCAACGTCGGGTCGAAGTTGCCCCAGCGATTGTGCTCCTCGCCCCAGCCACTCGGCGCAAACCAGCGTAATCCCATGTTCAAGGTTAGCCTGGGAGTGACTTTGAAGTCGTCCTGGACAAAGGCTTGAATAGTATGTTGCCGTGCGCCATAGGTGGGTGTATAGCTGTCATTCCAATTGTCCGGCAGGCCCAGCAGGAAATCCGCATAGCCCATGCCCGTGGCATTTGGGTTGGCTGGATTGGCAGTGAATATTCCGGAAAAATCGAAGGCTCCGGGCCACTGACAGCTCCAGCAGCTCGCACCGCGGTACATGTCAAATTCGCCGCCGAATTTCAGGATGTGCTTGCCTCGAACCAGGGTGACAGAATCGGAAATGATCGGTTTTGACGAGGTGTCCACCGCATCCTTAAACGAATATCCAATCGACGAGGGCGATGCTGTCCCCTCGATGCTAATGGCGGGAAAGTAATCGGCGGTAAGATTGGGTATGCCGAGCTTTTGCGACCAGCCCATCCCCTGCTCCGCACCCGCCCAGACTCCGTTCTCGCGAGACCACGACGCGCGGAATTCGTTGACAGCGCTAGGGTCGATGGTCCAAACGTCACTCACCTGCGCCGTCCACTCATGGATGGTACCGTTGATTTCGTCGACCGGCGGAGTGGCGGAGTAGCCCGAGTATCCCGTCAGGCTGGCGAGGTAAACTTGCATCATCGAGACATTGAGGCGGTTCGCCGCGGAGATGTTGTAATCGACCTTAGCATTGTAATACGTGGTGGTCTGCGGAACGAAGATGTTGTAAAAATAGTTGTTCACTACGCCCGCGCCCGGTATATTGGGCATGGGAAAGTATTGTTGAATGTTATTCGCCGCCGAGTCGATCCTGCCGGGGGGAATCACGTTGTTCGCAAACGCCGTGCGGGTGTACGTGCCGTCCGGCAATTGCGTGGTGGTGGCGGGATCGTAAATCGGCGGCAGTCCTGCAAAATTTCCCTGGCGCATAGCAGCGGTGGGGTAAGTGTAAAAACCCGTCGCATGGGAACCCGTCGGGTTGCGCTGAAAATTGAAGAAGAAGAACGCCTTGTCTTTCTTGATGGGTCCGCCGATATTGCCGCCATACTCGTTCCAGCGTACCGCGGCCTTGGTTTGGCCGACCGAGTTCACAAAAAAATTGGCGGCATCGTAAAGATCGTTCTGATTAAATTCATACAACGTTCCGTGATACTGGTTGGTCCCACTTTTGGTGATCACGTTGAAGACGGCTAAGCCGTTGGCGTATTCGGCGCTGAAATTATTCTCCTTAAAGTCGATTTCGCCAATCGAGTCGATGGGAGCTTCAGCGAAGTCCGGGTTCATGGCCATCGAGGACTCGCCGCCGTCCAACTGCCAGCTTTGCAGAAAGCCACCATTCCCATTCAGGCCAACGCCTTGCCCCCCGGCGACGCCCTCGTTAGATTGCGTGCTGGGTCCACCGGGGTTGGTGCCGGGCTGGAGGGCGGTGAGATCGTACCAGTTGAGGCCGACGGTTGGGAGTTCGGCGACCTGCTCTTTCGTAAGTGTCGACCGCTTGTCAGAGGTTTCCGTCTGCACGAGTTGAGCCCCCGCCGTGACGTTCACCTGCTGGGATACGGTGCCCACTTCCAGGCTGCCATCCACCGTGATGGCTTCGACGTGCAATATGATATTGCTCTTAACCAGAGTCTTGAAGCCCCGCATGGTGAAAGCAACAGAGTACGTGCCGGGGTTTAATGTTGCGGCATCGTACAAACCATGACTATTGCTTATGAGTTTGGTGACCACGCCGGTGAGTGTGTTCTCGATCGCAACCTGAACACCGGGAACAACCGCGCCGCTGGAGTCTGTGACGGTTCCGCGGATTTCACCACCGTTGCGGTTCTGGGCCGAAGCCGGTGCAACGGCGAAATAACAAGCCATCGCCAAGAATACGATCAGTTTTACAATGGCAACGGCTCTGTTGGTCACAGTGGGAACATTAGTCCTTTTTCGCTTTGACATAACGCCTCCTCTCCTCTTGTAAGGGGCACCCAAGTACGCAAAAGCCTTCGTTAAGTGCATTGCCACCCTAATTTTGTTTCCCGCTCATATCTGTTCTCCTCAGTTTCGTACCCGGAGACAATTTAGTGCGCCCCAGCGCCGAAGCATATCTTCCCTCTATCGAGGGAACTATCGGCGGGGCGCTGTGCCCTTTCCCATTGTCCGTTCGCAGTGCAGAGGTACCCCCATAGCTCGGCATTTTATATAACAGTGTTTTTAACTTGTCAAGAGAAACTTTCAATGAGACATTGACATAGTTTGATAATATGATATTATCAGTTAAAGTCGACGGCGTTATCCACCTCATATAGAACGGTTAGGATGAAAGTTGGCCTGAACATGGAGATATTTACAATCCTTGGATAAGCCTGGAAAACTTACTATAAAATCTAAAAAATCCTAGCCTGCTCCACTAAAAGAGGCTAACGCGTGGAGATTGCCCCATAAAATTTCGGGTAAGCTACTGATATAAAGTTGTCAAGACTTGATCTGCTGGTTATGATGAGAGTGTTTAGCTCGATCTTATCCGCTTCGTATGGAAGGGTTAGGAGGCAAGGGACACTGAACATGACGACACTAAGAATTCCTCGGATCAAGCGTGGAACACTTACTGAACAGGCCATGGAGAGCCTTCTCGGCCTGCTCCACCAAGGCAAGCTGAAACCGGGAGATCGTCTGCCATCGCAGCGAGAGCTTGCGAACCTCATGGGACTGAGTGCTACGGTCGTGAGGGAGGCTATACGAGGACTTGCCAGCATGAAAGTTATCCACGTTGTTCACGGTCGCGGAGCCTACGTCAGCCAAATTTCTGCGAAGGACCTCATCAGGCCGGAGGCCCTATTTTCTGTTCTCGAACGGGAAACACTGCTACACGCGATCGAAGTGCGCGGAATCCTTGAGGTTGAAGCCGTGGCCCTCGCGGCGGAACGTTCCAACGCAACCGACCTCCTGGAAATGGAGCGTGCGCTCTCGAAGATCGCGCGGGCAATAGCTTCGGGCAATGATCCCTTGATGCACAGCCCATCTTTCCACGCGGCGTTGGCGGCAGCCACGCACAATCCCGTGCTGACCGAAATCATCAAGCCATTTATCGAACTGATGGCTCGCGGAGCAAGGGTCATTTCGAATAATGTTCCCGAGGCCCTGGAACGAGAATTAGCGTCTCACACGGAGTTATATGAGGCAATTCGCGCTCGTGACCCGGAGCTGGCCCGATCTCGTATGCGGGCACACTTGGAAGAGGCTAAGCATCTGGTTATGCAAGGATTCACGGAAAGTGCTGAAAAGCAGTCGGGTGAGGAGAACGAACACTAAGATTTCTGAAATCGCGGCGGGCTGAGGCAAACAATTCCTGGAAAAAGAAATCCACGAGAGCGAGCGTTGCTCTGGCTCGTTTCAATTCCGCTCCGAAACGTGTTCGCAGCGGTGCCCTGACTGGGGAGGCGCCCCTACCCGTTGGGTCACTTTGGGTGAACTGAAATTCTGTCTAAGGAATCTTCGATCGTGCTGAGGAAGTTGAAACGTGCGGTCAGCCGCCGCAAGTTTCTGGCAAGCGTCGCGGGCGGCGCTATGGGGGGGCTGACGCTGGCCTCCTGCGGAGGGAAGGGCCGGCAGGCCGTGGACGCGCCTGCTGAGGCTTATCTCGTTCCCAATTTTCATCCGGCCAGTTGCGGCTGGCTGGATACGTTTTCCGAAGAGCGCGTGTACTGCTGCAACAGCTACCTGGACCATCTCGACCGCGTGTGCGACGATCCCACTTACAAATTCGTTCTCTCGGAATGCAACAACTTGATCGCCATTATGAATTTCCAGCCGCAGCGTATTCCGGAGCTGAAGCGGCGGTGCAAGGAAGGACGGGTTGAGCTGGTCAACGCCACCTTCCTCGAAATGACCATCAATCTTTCGGGGGGTGAAGCGCTGATCAAAGAGGGAGTGGAAGGGTTGCGCTGGCAGGAAGAAGTGATGGGCTTCAGCCCGCGCTTCGCATGGACCATCGACACGTGTGGCATTCACGATCAGATGGGCCAGCTTTGCGCCGGATTGGGCGTTCAGGCCATGGTGTACATCCGGATGAACAAGACGGGTAGCACCCTTCACTGGGCGGAATCGCCGGACGGCTCGCGCATCCTGGCGCTTTGTCCCGGCGATGACTACGCCGATTTCAGCCCGGTATTTCGGACGAAGGTTCCATTATCCACTGACCAGCTCCGGCAGCTTGAACAGGAACTGAAGGGAAAAAAGAAGAAAACGCCCGCGGGCGCTCCTATTCTAGTGCTCGGCGGCAGTGGTGATTATAGTCTCGCGCCCCTCTACAAAGAATATCCCAAGGAATTTCTCGAGCAATGGAAACAAGTCAATCCCGAAACCAAGATACGCGTCGCCACGGCCGGAGAATATCTGGATGCGATTTTGCCGGGTCTTCAATCCGGAAAGATCAAAATCCCGACCATGCGTGGCGGCACAGGCTACACGTACGACTCTTTCTGGATTGAAAGCCCAACTGCCAAAACCGGGTACCGCCGCAACGAGCACGGCCTGCAGGCGGCGGAATCCCTGGCGACGATCACAAGCCTTCAATCAGCCTTTCGGTATCCGGCCAAAGACCTTTACGACGCATGGATCCAGATGCTCTTGAATATGGACCGCAATTCGCTATGGGGATCAGCGGCAGGGATGGTGTTTGTCAGCCAGAAATCGTGGTGCGTCCAGGATCGCATGGAGTCGGTGCAGGCTATCAACCAGAGAGTTCAGACCCGAGCGCTCGGAGCTTTAAGTCCTTCTGGAGAAGGCTTGGTTTTGTTCAATCCGCTCAATTGGGAACGAAGCGATCCTATAACGATCAAACTCCCGCCGGGCAAAAGTTTGAGAGGGATCGAATGCCAGCGGATGCCTGGAGGGCAGACGTTGTGCAGCCTCCGGTTCCCTTCCTTCAGCATCTCCGGCGCCGAAACCCATCCCCAAATTCTGGCAAAGCCAAAGAGAATTCCGCTGCCGGAAAGAATCGAAACGCATTACTACTCTGCTCGGATCAACCCGAAAACCGGGGCGCTGGAAAGTCTGAAGCTGAAGCCGTCGGGACGAGAGATGCTGGCTGCCCCGGCTAATGTGATTGTTGCCGAAAAACCGAAATCGTACCGCGACGATCCCGGGGATTTCATGCTGCCACGGCCGGAACGCGTGCGGCTGGCCTCCTCCAACGACTTCAAGGCCGCGGTGTCCGCATATTCCGGCCCGCTTGCAACGACGGTTGTCGTCGAAAGCGAGTTTTACGGCGGCCAGCCGAGCCGGCGCGTCATGCACTTCTACAAGGAACATCCCCGGATTGATTTCGAAACCGAGCTCCAGGATATTCCCAACCTTACTGTGGTGGTTACGGAGTTCCCGCTGGCGGAGGAAATCAATGAAGTCCGGCGGGGAATCCCGAACGGCTTCTCTCATGCCGCCTGGGCCAAGCCGAATCCCAACCTTCACGGCTGGGCCAAAGGCATCGTGCCGGCGGTGCGGTGGACCGATTTTGCGCTTGCCAACGGCGGCGGTGTTGCCCTCCTGGATCGCGGCCTGACGGGGAGAGAATTGAACGGCCGGACGCCCATCATTTACCTGTACAATGCTTCGGAAAAGTATTACGGCTATCCGAATCCATGGTTGAGTGGCAAGGGAAAGCATCACTTTGATTACGCCCTCGTCGCGCATGAGAGTGCATGGGATGAGGCTCGAATCCCTCAGATGGCCTGGGAATACAACAGTCCGCCTCTTTGGCTTTCCGGGAGGAAGACTGCTCCGGCTACGAGTTGGGTCGAGACCTCAAAGAACCTTATCGTCCAGGCGCTCCGCCGGGAAGGAACTGAAATTGAAATGCGGCTTTTCGAATGCTTCGGCCTGCCGGGAACAGGCGAGGTGACGCTGAATCTGCGGCATCGCGGCGCAAACCTCACGAATTTGCGCGGCAAGAATCCCAGCCCTCTCGGAGGCGGGTCGCCTTACCGATTCCCAGTCCGGCCCCAGCAGATTGTGACGCTGCGGTTCAGAACTGAATCTGCGGTCGATGAAATTAAACCCATGCTGGAGTGGGATTCTCTAGTGCCGAAGTCAAAGCTCGCGGCGTTGCACAAGTATGAAAACTACAAGGGACACCCTCCGCGAGGCGGCCAAGCGTAGCGCAAATTTTCGCGTTGTCGGCATTGGCAATTCTTCGCCAATCCGATTGGGAATTTGAGCACATTTTGTCTTGCTAAGCTTCAACGATAATTACTCCGGGCTCTAATGGGATGCCGTGGCCCACTGTATCCATCAAATATTGCTCGACAATCGAAAAAGTTAAATCAAAAATTGCTCCCGATATGCGGAACCCAGTAATTATTGAGCAAGGCATAAATAATGCAACGTACCGCAATTCTAAAGGGCCTGTAAAATCTGGCTTTCCCAACGGACGCACATTGCATTAATTATGCAGCGATCTATAGGAAGAAAGGAAAGGATGAATGGAACGCCGGGATTTTCTGAAAGAAGCTCTGCGCATGACCGCCGGAACTGCGCTGGTCGCGGGCAGAGGTTTGGCTAGGGCGGAAGCGCGCGCCGTTTCTGGTCGACCACGCAACATCTTTGCCGGCCTTGGGTCCTCCGCTGCCCACAGGATTGAAAAGAGGAATACCGAGAAGTTCACCTCTGGCATCGACGCCCTGATCGCGCAAGGGCCTTTCAAGCCGGACTGGACATCCTTACATTCACACCAGGATCCGGAGTGGTTTCGCAATGCGAAGTTCGGCATTTACACCCATTGGGGGCCTGTAACGGTGGGTTCATCCCACTGCCCAGGGGATCAGGAATGGTTCGGCAGGCAAATGTATCAGCCCAGCCAACCGGCCTTTCGGTACAGCCGTGAGCACTTCGGCGATCAGCACAAGTTTGGCTTCAAAGATCTGATCCCGAGGTTCACTGGGATAAAGTTCAATGCGGATGAGTGGGCTGACATCTTTGTGCGTGCCGGCGCCAAATTTGCGGGACCTGTAGCTACCCACCACGACAATTTTGCCTTATGGGACTCATCGGTCACGCGCTGGAACAGCGTCGCTATGGGTCCTCACCGCGACGTCGTTAGGGAATTGGAGAAAGCTTACCGCAAGCGCGGAATGCGTTTCGTCGCAACGTTCCATCATGGCTTCGCGTGGGAGTACTACGAGCCGGCGTTCAAGTACGACGCGGCTGATCCGCAATATGCAGATCTTTATACGTATCCGCACGCTCCCGGCACGCCCCCGAGCAGGGAATTCCAGGACACGTGGCTGGCCAAGGTTTACGAGGTCCTGGAGAAATATCGCCCTGACCTGATCTACTTCGACTTCGAATTTAAGAAGGTGATTGCGCCCGAGTACGAACAAAAGCTGTTTGCCACCGCCTACGACTGGGCCGCGGGCAACCATCGAGAGATTGCCGTCACACAAAAGGATCGTGCGATCGCCCAGCATACGGGCATCCTCGATTTCGAACGCGGCCGGGAAGATCGGGTCACGCCGTACCCCTGGCTGACGGACACGGCGCTGGGCTCGTGGTTCTACGTCGCAAGCGCGGGCTTCCGCTCCGCCCAGAGCACCGTGGGGATCCTGGTGGATATTGTGGCCAAGAACGGCTGCCTGATGC
>Ga0307373_10010045_pt1 | contig 14006 bp, 12 predicted proteins | sample OX2MG_FD_202534 | JGI IMG/M metagenome (GOLD analysis project Ga0307373, IMG submission 202534) | Soil microbial communities from Risofladan, Vaasa, Finland - OX-2 | ecosystem: Environmental > Terrestrial > Soil > Coastal area > Acid sulfate soil | place: Finland: Risofladan, Vaasa | collected... | reverse complement strand
ATGCGATGTCCCCGGCGCTCATCTCGCAGGACGGCAGGTGGTGGTGGGACGGCGCCCGCTGGCAGAGCCGCGTGGTCGAAGGCCCGCTCGACACCTTGTGGTTCACGACCACCCCGGACTGGTTCGGACGGGTCGCGATCACAGGCCTGATCGCTCTTATCCCGATCGTCGGCACGATCAACCTACTCGGCTGGACGCTCGTGGCGACCGACATGCTGCGGCGCGGCTGGCGTGAGCTCCCGCCGGCGGGCTTCCAGTACCTGGAGCGCGGCGTCGCGCCTTTCCTGGTTACTTTCGCTTACGGCCTCGTGTTCCTCTTCGTGATCGCTTCCCTGGTCGGCAGCGCGATCGCAATCGTCATAGCGAACCCGCACCAGGTCGCGGTCGCCGTCTTCCTGGCGTTCGTGGCGTTGGTACTGCTGATCGCCTGGTGGCTGGGGGCTCTGTATCTCACCGCCGCCATCCTCATCGGTTCGGACAGGTTGGGCGCCGCACGCGCCATCGACCCGACTCGCCTGTTCGCTCTCGCCCGCGCCAACCACGACGTGTCGTTGAGGGTCGCCTTGACATACGGCCTGGCCAGTCTCGGCTTTGCTTTCGTTTCGATCGTGGTTGGCTTCATAGTGCCCTTCAGCGGCCTGCTTATCTCGATCGCCCTGCCCGCGGTTTATGCGGTGGTCGCGCCGCATCTCGCAGCCTTCCGAATCGAAGACCCGGCCCCGCCTGACGCTTCCCTCCCAAGGACCACCGCGTAAGCCGGCAACGGTGCCAATCGAGGCGCGCTGCGGTCTCCAGGCCGAAGGCCCGAGAACGTTCGCTAGACGGTCGCGACGATGGCGATCTTAGGTTGGGCGGTCGGTAGCATCTGGTCCAGTTCCGCGCCTTCGACCGTCTCTTCGGCGATCAGCCGCTCCGCCAGCTGGCTCAACGCGCTGCGCCGTTCGGTGAGGATGCGTAGCGCCACGGAACCAGCTTCCTCGATCATCGTGCGAACCTCCTCGTCGATCATGGCGGCCATCTCCTCCGAGTAGTTCCGCCGCTCGCCGAGATCCCGGCCCAAGAAGACCATCTCGTTGTTCTCGCCCATCGTCACCGGGCCGACGCGATCGCTCATGCCCCACTGCGTCACCATCCGCCTGGCGAGCTGCGTCGCTTTTTTGATGTCGTTCTCGGCGCCCGAGGTCACGTTGCCGAAGACCAGGTGCTCGGCCATGCGTCCACCCATCAGCCCGGCAAGCTGCTCGTGCAGCGCGGCGACGCTGACCAGGTGCTGGTCCTCGCCCGGGAGGCTGAGGGTCCATCCCAGCGCGGCCCCGCGCGACATGATCGAGATGCGATGGACTCGATCGCAGCGCGGCAGGTCGTGCATGACGATCGCGTGGCCGGCCTCGTGGAACGCGACGATGCGCTTCTCCTCGTCGGAGATGCGGATGCTCTTGCGCTCCGGTCCCGCGATCACCCTGTAGATGGACTCTTCCATGTCCTGCATCCCGATAGCCTTGCGGTCGTTCCGAGCGGCCAGGATCGCGGCTTCGTTGACGAGGTTGGCCAGGTCCGCGCCGCAGAAGCCCGGCGTCTGCCGCGCGATGATGTCGAGGTCGACCTCCGATGCGAGCGGTTTGTCGCGCACGTGTACGTCGAGGATTGCGCGTCGGCCCCGGACGTCCGGGCGGTCCAGCGTGACGTGACGGTCGAACCGGCCGGGGCGGAGGAGCGCAGGGTCGAGCACGTCAGGCCGGTTGGTTGCGGCGATCACGATCACGTTCGTGTCGGTGTCGAAGCCGTCCATCTCGACCAGCAGTTGGTTCAGCGTCTGCTCGCGCTCGTCGTTGCCGCCACCAAGGCCCGCGCCTCTCTGCCTGCCGACGGCATCGATCTCGTCCACGAAGACGATGCAAGGGCTCGCCTTCTTGGCCTGGTCGAACAGGTCGCGTACCCGCGAGGCACCCACCCCGACGAACATCTCGACGAACTCCGAGCCAGAGATGCTGAAGAACGGGACGCCGGCCTCGCCCGCGATCGCGCGCGCCAGCAAGGTCTTCCCGCTGCCGGGAGGGCCCACCATCAGCACTCCTCGTGGGATGCGCGCGCCGAGCGCACGGAACTTCTCGGGGGTCTTCAGGAACTCGACGATCTCCTTGAGCTCCGACTGGGCCTCCTCGACCCCGGCGACGTCGCGGAAGGTGACGACCGACTGCTGCGCCATGAGGCGCGGTTTGGAGCGCCCGAAGGACATCGCCTGGCCCTGGCTGCGCCGCATCGACCTGTACGACCAGTAGACGAGACCGCCGATGAGGACGAGAAAGAGCAGGTTGGGGAGGAAGCTGAGCAGCAGCGTCCCAAGGTCGGCCGTGGACTGGAACTGGACGTCCTTGACCCCGTCGGCTTTCAGCTCGTCGGCGAGCGTAACCGATTGGTCCTGGGGCAGCGAGACGTTGAACTTGTGGCCCGAGGTGTCCGTGGCGACGCCGGTTCCGAGGCCGATTGTGATGCTTGCGACCTGGCCGGACTGCGCGTGGCTGATCAGCTCCGAGTACGACCAGACGCCGGGCGAAGTGCTCGTCGTGACGAAGTATTGGGCAGCGAGAACCCCGAGGACCACGCACAAGACCACTGGCAGGACCCACCGCTTCATTTACAGCCGAGTATCCGCCCGTCCGCTCGGACCTCAGAAGGGCCGAACGGCCCGCCGCGAGAAGGCAGGGAGACTCAGGTCTTGGTGGTGTCGTCCCACTCGGGATGCTTGCGGAACAGGCCGCCCCACCCGATGTGATACCAGCGCTCTTCGTGATAGGCCGGTAGCGACCCAAGGTCGCCCGCGGGGACATCGGTCACCACGTGCTTCTCGGTGATCTTCTTGATCCTCGCTGCGGCCACCTCGAGGAGGTGGCCGTCGCCATGGCGCTTGACCACGATGCCGTGAAAGATGTCCTCCTCCTCGTCACCGAGCAGGGATTCGGCCGAGCCGATGGTCGAGCCGTCCGCCGCCACCACCGGCGCCCGGTACGGCATAGCGCGCCACGCCACCACGGTCTCGTCGTCAAACATCAGCGTAAAAACAGTTCACCCGAGGCTCCTTTTGGGGTTCACCCTGTTCCGCCCTATCTGCTTTCCCGGCCTTCAGGTCTTTGACCTTTCACCCGGTCAACGTGAGGGCTTCCCTGGTCTTACCTTACTCAGAACCTCGGGGCGACTGTCAGGGTAAGCGTGCTGTGCCGTCTGGGGTAGGGCCTTTGGACCCCCTCCGATCAGGACTCCGAATCCACGTCGGGAGGCGCTTCGTCCGGCCAGTCGGCAGGGTGCCCGGCGTCTTCATCCAGGTCCAAGAACGGAAACGCGCGCCCGATCTGCGCGCGTGCTCTTCCCGCCAAGCGCCTGGCGGTTTCGGCGAGGCCGGCCCGCCGGGTGTCGCCGCAGACCGGGTCGAGCAGGTAGGCGCCGACCAGGGCACCGGCCCCCAGGAGTGCTGCGCCCATCCACCAACGCGCTCCGGAGCGAGGGCGACGAGGCGCGGTCCGAGTGGTCAGTCTCCAGCTCATCAGACCAATACTCCCCTGGCGCCGGCTTTCGAGGCTTCGAGCAGCAGGTCACGCGCGGACACCATGCCGACGAGACGTCCCGAACTCACGACAGGAAGATGGCGGCAGCCGATGGCGAACATCTTGCTGGCTGCCACCGAGATCTCGTCGTCCAGAGTCACCGTGACGGATCCGTCGCTCATGTAATCGCTCACCAGCGCATCGGACGGCTGCGCGCCGTGGGCCGCCGCGTCCACCAGGTCGCGCTCGGTGATCAGCGCGATCACGGTGCCCTCGTCCACGACGGGGAGGCAGCTCCAGCCTCCGCTGCGCATGCGCCTGGCCGCCTCGCGCAGGGTGTCAGCGGGCGCCGCCTGGGCGAAATGGGGGCGATAGAACCTATCCACTTTCATAGAAGCAGTCTCCTGCGCGCAGTCTGTCCCCGGCAGGGGCGAAAGCCCCGCGGCGGTCGGGCCGACCAGCGCGGTCGCCCGACCCCGGTAGCGTCGCGGACTAGAGCTTCGCCGGCTCGAGCTCGCGCTTCTCGGCGGCCTCGGCGTCCGCCTTGGTGCGGTGGACGGTGCCTGGCGCGTGCTGCGGCGGCGCATAGATGGTGAAGAGCTTCATCGGCTCGTCATCGGTGTTGATCACGTTGTGCCTGACGCCCGCGGGCACGACCACGATCATGCCCTTCTCGAACTCCTGGCCGGCGCCGTCGAGCACGACCTTGCCTTCACCTTCGACCACGTACAGGACCTGGTCGACCTCGTGCACCTCTTCCCCGATCTCCTCGTGCGCCTGGAGTGCCATCAGGACGAGCTGGCTCTTCTGCGCGGTAAAGAGCACCTGGCGGAAGAAGTCGTTGCTCTTGGCGGCCTTCTTGATGTTGACGACGTAGCCTTCGGACATGGTGTCACCTCCGTTTTGACACCACAATGCGGACTGCCCGTCGCCTGGCCAAGTGGCAATCGGCCCTGACGATTCGGGCCGCCCTCCTGTCGCGGGCCCAGGGCGCAGCGCCGAGGCTGGAAGCATGGCAAACACGCCGCGCACGGGATTGGTCCTGTCTGGAGGGGGCCTGGTGGGAGGGGCATGGATGGTCGGCGCCCTACATGCCATCGCCGGCGAGACCGGCTGGGACCCCGGCAGCTCGGACTACGTGCTCGGGACGTCGGCCGGCGCGATGGTCGGTGCCCTGCTGGCGTCGGCGGTTCCGCCCTGGCTGCTCATGGCCTACGCGGCTGGACAGGACACGGCGGGGCTGCCGCAGTTCGGCAAGCCGGGAGCGGCGAGGTTCGGGACCACGTTCCAGCTCCACCGGAGCTTCCCCCGCCCGGTCCTCGGCTCACCCTCCCTCGCCCTGCGCAGCCTCCGCGAGCCGTGGAAGTACGGCCCGGCCGGGATCATCGCCTGGCTGCCCCACGGGGTCATCTCCACCGAGCCGCTGAAGAGTGTCGTGCGCGACGTGGTGCCCAGTGGATGGGGACCGCACGAGAGGCTGTGGATCCCGGCGATCGACTATCACACCGGCGAGCGAGTCGTCTTCGGCCGCGCCGGTGCTCCACGCGCCAGCCTGCCAGACGCGGTCGCCGCATCGTGCGCGATCCCGGGCTTTTACCACCCGGTCGAGATCTGTGGCCGCAGGTACATCGACGGCGGAATGTACTCGCCGGCGAACCTGGACCTCATGACCGATGCTGACGCGGACCTGATCGTCTGTCTCAACCCCATGTCCTCCCGTCATCGGGGGGGCGTGTTCGAGCCGACGGGGGCCATTGCCTCGCTCATCAGGGGCGACAACCGCCGCCTGCTCGACCGGGAGGCCCTGGCGCTCAGGCGCTCGGGCAAACGCGTCGTCCTGATCGAACCGCGTGCCGACGACATTCGGGTCATGGGATTCAACTACATGAGCCGTCGCAACCTCAACCAGGTCGTGGACACCGCAGTCAAAACGACGGCCGCGACGCTCCGCGGGACCGAGCTTGGGCGGCTTCTCTCATCTCTGCCGCGGGGTGGACCCGACCGCCTTCGAAGGCCGCAGCGCAGCCCATCGACGTGGCCCCGCGAGCTGTTCCCCCCGGTGCGCCGCAGCGCTTAGCCGCTCACTTCTGCTGGCTAACGGAACCTCGTCACGCGGAAAGCGCCACAGAACCCATCCCGGCCGGAACGATGGGCTGGGAGCTGCGCAGCCCCATCCACGCCCGCTCCATGCCACGCATCAGCGCGTCAAGGTCGGGCCACGCCTCCGCGTCCGCGTGGACCGCGAGCGTCAGGCGTCCGTCGTAGGAGAAGGCGGCGAAAGCGACGGTGACGTTGCCGGCGATCGGCGGGATCGGGACGACGCTTTCCAGCCGCGCACCCGCGACGTAGATTGGGAACTGCGGCCCGGCCAGATTGGTCACCAGCACGTTGACGAGGTGCTGGCGGCGGATGAAGAACCTGGTCAGGCCGGTAGCTGCGAGAGCGGCCATCAGGGTTTGAGGGACGGCGCTTCGCTGTCGGGCCTTGGCGTTGATGGTGGCAGCCGCGATCATGGCCAGGCGCTCGCGCACGTCTTCCACGTCGATGGGAAGCGGGACGATCATCGTCCCAACGTGGTTGCCTACGAGCTCCGATTCGCCGGGCGCTTTCTGCGCCACCGCCATCGAGGCCCTGATCCGCAGGCCGTGGACCGCTGTGCGGCGCTCGATGAGGACCTCCCGCAGACCGCCTGCGATCAGGTCCATGAAGACGTCGTTCAGCTTCACGCGCTCGGTGTGGGCCGCTGCTTTGACCTCCGCCAGCGGCAGCGTCATGGTGGCGACCCGTCGGGCCGGGCCGACGGGCACGTTGAGCGACGTGCGAGGCGCGCCGCGGCCTTCCTGGATGGTCGCCCGGATCGCACGGGCGGTGACACCGAGCGATCTCGCCAGGACCACGGGATGCGCCAGCCGTCGCGTGGCGCGCGCCATCAAGCGGCCTTTGCGGGCGAGGTTGTCGATCGCCAGCGCCCGCGGCGACGGGGGCGGCGCAGCCGTCCATGAGGCGCGGCGGGTGTCCACGACACCGGGCTCCAGGTCGAACAACAGGCCGACGATCTTGAGGATCCCCTGGCCGTCGGCAAAGACATGGTGCAGCTTCAGGAACAGCCCGATTTTGCCTTGGCCGTAGCCCTCTAGAAACCACATCTGCCACATCGGCTGCGAGCGGTCCATCAGGGAACCCATCATCCCTTCGGCGAACCGGAGGGCTTGAGATTCGCCGCCTGGCGCGGGCAATCTGGCCACCAGGACGTGGTTTTCGATCGAGAACTCCGGGTCGTCCACCCACAGCGGCCTACCCTGGAGCGGCCCGGTCAGGAACAGGATGCGGCGCAGCTCCGGAACCCGGTCCAGCCTTGCGGCGATGTGCGTCCGGATCGCCTCGATTCGCACTCGCCCTCCCTGGTCCAGGAGGGATGAGCCGTCCAAGATCCCGAGGGCGCCCTGGTGCATAGGCGTGTCGAGAGCTTCGGCCGCGAGGTTGGCGAGGTCGGCCAGGGTCAACCGCTGGAGGTGCTTCACGTCAGACACACGCTGGCAGAGGTCGGAAGGCGCACGTAGGGTCAATGGCCCCTTTCCAGGCGGGCCAATGGCCATTCCGCCGCGGCGATCGAGCTGCTTACTCTCGAATCGATGGCACGGACGAGCGTGATGCCGCCGGGTGCGCCGGCCAACACGCCCGAGCGGCGGGGGCCCGCGCTCGGATTGAGCGCGGCGGAAGCAAGCGAGCGAGTCCGGCGGGGTCTGTCCAACAGGGTCGCAGCCCCGAGCAGCAGAAGCCTGAAGGAAATCCTCAAGGCGAACCTGTTGACGCGCTTCAACGCGCTGCTGGGATCACTGCTGATCGTGGTCCTGGTCATCGGTCCGCTGCAGGACGCCGTGTTCGGCATCATCCTCGTCGCGAACGCGCTGATCGGCATCGCGCAGGAGCTGCGGTCCAAGCTGACACTGGACCGGCTTGCAATCGTGGCAGCGCCGCGGGCCACCGTGGTTCGAGATGGCGCCCCGCTCACCATCCTGGTGCCCGACGTCGTGCAGGGAGACCTGCTTCGGCTGTCGGCCGGCGACCAGGTCGTCGTCGACGGGCCGCTCGAGTCGGACGAGCCCATCGAGGTCGACGAGTCGCTGCTCACCGGCGAAGCCACCCCGGTCGGCAAGCGACGGGGTGATCTGCTGCTCGCCGGTAGCTTCGTCAGCGCCGGCCACGGCCTGTACATCGCGGCCAGGGTGGGCGAAGCCAGCTACGCGCGCAGCCTCACCGTCGAGGCGCGCCGCTTTCAGATGGTCCGCTCCGAGCTGATGCGAGGGATCAACTCGATCTTGCGCGTGGTGACCTGGGTCATCGTGCCGACTGCGGCCCTCCTGGTCGTTTCTCAGCTGCGAGCCGGCCCCTCGCTCACCGATGCCGTGCGTGGCTCGGTCGCCGGAGTCATCACGCTCGTGCCCGAGGGCCTCGTCCTGCTCACGAGCGCGAGCCTGGCGCTGGCGGTCGTCCGCCTCGCGCGAAGGAACGTTTTGGTGCAGCAGCTGTCCGCCGTAGAGATGCTCGCCAGGACAGACGTGCTCTGCCTCGACAAGACCGGGACGCTCACCGATACGGCACCGGCTCTGACGGGCGTCGAGCCCCTCTCGGCTGGAGCCGACTGGAGCGCAGCGTTAGGCGCCGTCGCCCACGCCGACCCCCAGCCGAACCCGTCTATGCGTGCGATCGCGGACGCCCACCCGGCCGTCGCGGGCTGGACCGTCGTTTCGACCGTGCCGTTCTCTTCCCGCCGGAAGTGGAGCGCCGCCCGGTTCCAGGAGCAGGGCTGGTGGGTCGTCGGCGCGCCGGACGTGCTGATGGCGGGTGCGCCGGGCGTGGAGCTGGCCGGCCGGGCCGAACGCCTGTCGGCCGCGGGCCATCGTGTGCTCGTGCTGGCGCGAGCGAAGGACGTCGCGCCGGGCGGCGCCATAAGTGGCCTGGAGGCGGTCGCGCTGGTGTCGCTGAGCGAACGCGTCAAGCCAAGCGCCGTTTCGACGATCAAGCACCTTCGCGACCAGGGCGTCGCGATCAAGCTGATCTCCGGCGACCATCCGTCCACGGTGGCGGCGGTGGCCGCGCAGGTAGGTCTCGAATCGGCCGCGGCAGTCGATGGGCGATCTTTGCCCGCCTCGGAGCGAGAGCTCGTCGATCTCGTTGAGCGCACGGCGGTCTTCGGACGGGTCAGCCCGGAGCAGAAACGCGAATTGATCCGCGCCCTGAAGGCGGCCGGCCACACGGTGGCCATGGTGGGCGATGGAGTCAACGACGTCCTGGCGCTGAAAGAGGCCGACCTCGGAATCGCGATGGCGGGCGGCAGTAGCGCGGCCCGCGCCGTCGCGGCGTGCATCCTGCTGGACGGGTCCTTCGACGGCTTGCCTTCGGTGCTGAGGGAGGGGCGCAGGGTGATCGGCAACGTAGAGCGCCTGGCCAGCCTGTTCTTTACGAAGACGGTCTATGCGTTTTTGCTTGCCATCGCCGTCGGTGTCGCCATGCTGCCGTTCCCGTTCCTCCCCCGGCAGCTGACCCTGATCAGCGCCTTCACGATCGGCATCCCGTCCGTCTTCTTCGCCCTGGGGCCCAGCTTTCAACCTTCACGCGCGGGCTTCCTCCGAAGGGTCATGCGCTTTGCGGTGCCAGCCGGCGTGGTGGCGGGCGCGGGCACGTTCGCCGCGTACGCGCTGGCCGTCAACGAGCACGACATCTCGATCAGCGAGGAGCGAACAGTCGCCACGATCGTCATCGCCGCCATCGGCCTGTGGGTGCTGGCGCGGCTTGCACGGCCGCTCAGAGGCGCTCGCGCGGGCCTGGTCGTGGCGATGACGGTCGGCCTCGCCGCCGTCCTGCTCGTCCCGACGGCGCGCGTGTTCTTCGACCTGGACTTCCCGCGACTGATCGTCATCTTCGCGGCGACGGGCATCGTGTCCCTGGCCGTGCTCAGCCTCGAGCTGTGCAATCGCCTGATGACGCGGGTGGCCGGAGGTCACGTGGATGACGAGCACATCGGCCCTGACCCGGCCGGTGACAGGGTTGGACACTGAATCGCGCAAGGAGTGGAAATGTCATCAACCAACGGCATCAACAGGATCGTCGTCGGAGTGGATGGTTCGGACCATTCGAAGGCTGCGCTCGACTGGGTGATTCGCATGGCCAAGGGCATGGGGTCGCAAGTCACGGCGGCCTATGGCATCGACGTGCCCGTCTACTTCCCCCAGCCATACGGCATCCCGGTGCAGTTCGACGAGCAGTGGCGCAAGGAGATCAAGGCCGAGTTCGAGGACAAGTGGTGTCTCCCGCTCAAAGACGCGGGGATCTCCTACCACACGGTGATACGCGATGGCAGGCCGGCCACGGTGATCTCCGACGTGGCCGACGAGGAGGGGGCCGACCTTGTCGTGGTCGGCCGGCGCGGCCGAGGCGGGGCTGCGGAGCTGCTGCTCGGGAGCGTCAGCCACGAGCTCGCGCTCCATTCCAGGAAGCCGGTGCTCTTGATCGAGCCACAGCCGGCCGCCAAGCGATGAACGCCGAGTCGCATTCCTCGAGCGCGCTGCTGGTACGGCTGTTGCTCGGGCCGGTGCGCAGGGGCACGGCCCTGGACCGCCACGACTTTCTTGTCGGGGACTACGTCGTGAGTCTTACGGCGCCGCACGAACCTCGAATGCCGAATGGGGTCGAGTGCTCTGTCTGGGTGGCCAAGGGTTCCCGGATCTCCATCGGTCGCGGCAAGATCGTCGTCGGCCGGGTCGAGCTGTCACCTGGGCCGGGATGGGACCCTGTGCCTTCGGTCGGCCATTTCGAGATCATGCCACCGGGACCGCAGCCTCTTACCAGCTCGCTGGCCAGCTGGGTCGCCGAGCCCTCGCTTTCGGCCGACGCCATGCTCTCCGGGTACGTGGCCGGTCTCGTCCTGCTGCACGGCATGCGCAAGCGCGCCGAGGCCATCGCACAGCAAGCGGCCGGCTCGATCCGTCCGCTTGGCCGCACGCTGCTCCATCACGCGGCGAGGGGAGAGGTGCCCGAGCCGGTCCACGTACTGCTCGCCGCGGGCGATCCGGCGCCGCTGCTGGCATTTGCCGGAGCAGGGATGCTTTGGCTGCGCGGGCTCGTCTCGGCAGGCTTCCCGCTGGACCCGTCTACGACGCTTCTTTCGACAGGTCGTCGAACGCTCGCATCACAGCTTCAGTGATCTGACCCGGCTCTGAGACCAGGTTGCGGTCCGAAACCACTCCAACTGTGATCTCGCCCGCGTAGCTGTAGATGCTGATGCCGATCCCGAGGCCGCCCGACTCCGGCTCCCAGAAGGTCATCTGCCTCACGGGTGTGCCGGCCATGTAGATGGGGCGGTTGGGCCCGATGACGTTGGTCAGGACCAGGCTCGCCTTGCCCGCATAGAAGGAGGACGCGAGGCGCTCCAGCTCGGCCGGCAGCAGCCCGAGGCCCTGGACCAGCAGCCAGCCCACCAGCGGCTCCTGCGAACCCTTGATGCGATCCATCTCGATCTTGACGCGCATCAATCTTTCCCAGGCGCCGGAGACTCCCACGGGAAGCTCCACGAAGACCAGGCTGAAGCGGTTGCCGGTCATGCCCGAATCACTCGGCGAGCGCATGTTGACGGGGACCATCGCGCGGATCCTCATGCCGACCGTTTCCACGTCTGCGTCGCGCAGGTACTGGCCCAGGCCGCCCGCGACCGCGCTAACGATGACGTCGTTGACCGTCGCGTCTGCGGCTCGCGCGATCTTGCTCACGAGGCTGAGCGGTATGGGCTTGGTCCAGGCCACCGCCTTCAACATGGTGAGCTCGCCGCGCAGCGGGGTCGGGCGGTCCGGGTCGAGGAGCGTCATGCGCGCCAGTGCCCCAGCGCCGGCCACGGCCTGGCGCGCGAGTCGAGGCGCTTGCGGCATCCCGTCGAGCAGGCGCGTCAGGCCGCTCCTGCCGTCGTGGCTCACATGGCGCGAGCTTGCGGTCCGGCGCTTTGCGCTGCGCTTCCAGCCGTCGGCGGTCTCGTCGGTAAGGCTCAGAAGCATCCGGACCATGGCCTGCCCGTCGCCGAGCGAGTGGTGCAACCGGCCGATCAATGCGCCGCCATGCCCCGGCCCTTCGACGGCGAAGAGCTCCCACAATGGCCGGCTGAAATCGAGCGGCTGGCCCACGAGGTCGCCGACGAATGTCGCCAGCTGTGCGTCCCCGCCTGGCGCTGGGAGGGCGACGCGGTGGACGTGGGCGTCGAGGTCGAAGTTGCGAGCGGGGACCCAACGCTGCGGGGCCAAGGGGATGGATGTATCCGCCACGACCTGCCGCAACCGCGGATGAAGCTCGATCCGCGACGACAGCATGGCCTTGAAGCGGTCGAGGTCCAGCGGGGCGTCCAGGAGCGAGAGCGAGGTCACGACGAAGTGGTTGGTCGGCGCTTCGGCATGAAGCCACGCGACATCGGCCTTCGAGAGCGCCTCGCCACTGAAAACAGCCATCGTCCATTCGAGCGTGGCGCAGAGAACGCTCGACGGAAAGGGACTTACGGCTCTAGTCGGGGGGGACTGTAGTGTCTGGGCGGCTCGACGGTCGGGGGATATCGTCAGGGGGTGGGCTACCAGCACCGTCTGACGGCGATGGAGGCTTCGTTCCTGGCGCTCGAGCGGCCGGGCCTGCCGATGCACGTCGCCGGGGTCGTCGTGATCGAAGGCAATAAGCCGATCACGCTACCGGAGCTGCGGCACCTGGTCGCGTCGAGGCTGCGCCGCCTGCCGAGGTTCCGCGAGGTCGTGAGGTTCAGTCGGCTTGACGCGACGCGGGCGTCCTGGAACCCGGTCGACCGGATGGACCTCGATGCGCACCTGTTTCATCACCGGCTTCCCAAACCCGGCCATCGCGCGCAGCTGAACGAGCTCTGTGGCCGCATCCACGAGAGGCTCCTGCCTCGAGACAGACCTCTGTGGGAGATGCACTTGATCGACGGCCTAGAAGGTGGGGGCCAGGCGGTCGTGATCAAGACGCACCACTCCATCACCGACGGCATCGCCGGCATAGAGGTCGCGAGGGTCCTGTTCGACAGCGCGAAAGGCGCGAAGCAGATCGCCTGGCTGCCGTCCCCGAAGTTTGCCGACGGGGCCGGAGCCTGGCTGCTCAAGGGGCTGCAGGTCGTGATGGGAATTGCTTCGACCGCCGCGGGTGGCCCCATCGCCCTCCAGGGCCCGTTCAATGGCCGGGTCGGCGCGAACCGCGCATTTGCGAGCGCGATGATCCCGATGGACTCCATCCGCCAAGTCAAGAGGCGTTACGGAGGCAGCGTGGATGACGTCGTGCTCGCCTCGGTCGCCTCGGGCTTGCGCAGCTACCTGGATGCAGTCAATTACCCGGACATCCCGGCGGCGCTGCGCGCCATGGTGCCGGTGTCCACCGGGCCCACCGCCGCTTCGGACCTGGGCAACCACGTCACGACCGTGTTCGTCGACCTGCCGCTGGCAGCCGTCGAGCTGCCCGCGCTCGTCCGCATCATCGCGACCGAGAAGCTTCAGCGAAGAGGCGCCCATGAGGCGGCAGGGATGTCCTTGCTCATAGAGGCCGCCGGCTGGCTGCCGAACCCGATGCACGAGACCGTCGTGCGCATCGTCGCCAATACGCAGTACGCCAACCTCGTGATGTCCGACGTGCCAGGTCCGGATGAGCCGATGTACCTGCTCGGGCACAGGATCGCCGCCTGCTACCCGATGATCCCGCTGCCGCCCTGCATCGGGCTTTCCATCGCGACGGTCAGCATGGGTGGCGTGATGAGCGTCGGCATAGTGGCCGACCCAGGCCTCGTTCCGGATGTCTCACTCCTTGCCCGGGCGATCGAGCGGGTCATTCCCGACTACTTGCGGGCGATCCAACCGCGCCGGCCCGCCCCCGTCATACCGCACGTCAAGCGTGCCGCCTGAGGTGAAGTCGTGAACGAATACAGCCCGCTCCGGTCGCTTTTCGCCCTCGCCCCTAATCTGCGCCGCGCCACCGACGAGACGCTGAGCCTATTTATCCCTGCGCGCGCCGAGGGTTATGACTCGCGTCATTACGACATTGAGTTCCGGGAGCTCGTCCAGCGATACCAGGACCGGTTGAGCGAGAAGGAGCGCAAGGTCCTGGACCGGGAGCTGCCTCGCCTGCGTGCGCGCCTCGAGGACATGAGGCCTGCCGCGTGCCCCGCCCTTGCCTGCTATGCGGACGAGGCGGCGGGGATCCTCGACATCATCCCGCTACGCGCCGTCACGGAAGCCCGGCTTGAGGTCGGCGAGGCCTTGCTCGCGCCCATCCTGCGCCAGCTCGAGGACTTTCCACCCGCGCTGGTCGCGGTGGTCGACAAGGAGCAGGGCCGGATGTTTGCCGCGATACTCGGCGACGTGTGGCCGCTGGAGCACCTGGTCGGCGAGGGAGTGAATCACTCCCGAAGCGGCGGAACGTCCGCGGCGAGCAACC
>Ga0307373_10010043_pt1 | contig 14007 bp, 8 predicted proteins | sample OX2MG_FD_202534 | JGI IMG/M metagenome (GOLD analysis project Ga0307373, IMG submission 202534) | Soil microbial communities from Risofladan, Vaasa, Finland - OX-2 | ecosystem: Environmental > Terrestrial > Soil > Coastal area > Acid sulfate soil | place: Finland: Risofladan, Vaasa | collected... | reverse complement strand
GAGAATTGACAAACTCCTGTTCTGCATCCTTGGCACGCTTCTCGACATCGTTGTGAACGAACTGATGGAACCTCGTGAGCCTGTCGCGAGCGTCGTTCCCGAGTGATTGATGGCACAGCACGCACAGAGAGCCATCTTCAACAACGGGGAATTCTTGATCGGGATATGCACTCTCCATTGAATAGCGCTCGGCGGATTCCCAGAGAATGCGCCAAGACTCTGAGCCGACATTCGCAAGCGGCTCCTCAGCGAATGATGTCTTTGATGCGTTGCTCGCAGCCGTTCGGAGTTTCTTGGCATCGGTCTGCTGCCCGATCACTGCTTCGCCAGCGCTCATGCCGAGCAATCCTGTCACGCGTTCAAAGTGAACAGCCAGGGCCTCGATGCGCGATGCTCCTTGATTGAGCCGAACTTTTTCCTTGTGAGGATCAGTCGTCTTGAGACGAGCCTCTTCCTGTGTTAGTTCAGCTAGCGTTTGCTGGGCGTTGTCATCCAACGTCAAGATCGAATCAACATCCGCTTCTGACGTGTTTGGCGAGAGGTCAAGTAGGAACTTCTGAACGGACGTTCCCGTCGTGAGTGCTGGTGCCACAAACTTCGTCGACTGACCGGCTCGGACCGACTCGTCTATGAATGCTTTGACCATATCGATGTACTGGATGAGTTGATCGAACACGCCCAGAACGGAAGGGCGATAGCTGAGTTCTGATTCACGGTCGAGATAGTCATCACCACAGGCTTTGTCATAGAAATGCGCTTGCTGTAGCGAGGGGTCGTCAAGTTTCGCCCAGTCGCTTTCGAGTCGACCTCCGATCGACTCATACATGATCTTGGCACTCTGTGTTCCCGTAGACGCAGCGTAGGCATCGGGGAGTATGTCTTCGCGATGGCGAGCTCCGACGATGTCCTTGACCACACGGGCATAGCCGGACTTACCAGTCCCATTATCACCGTAGATAACGGTAATGCCGTCTAGCCCAAACGTAAGATTCTGCCCACCCAATAGAGCGTTGATGTTCTCGAGTTCGCTGACGCTAACCAATCGAGTTGTGGCGCCAGCCTGAGCGCCCGACGGCAGATCCGACGCGGAAAGCACTGGGGTCTCCTCTTTTACCGAGTTGTCGACTATCGCCTTTGCGACACTTTCGATGTAATTATCGTCAATAACTTCACCACGGGTGATTCGCTTGAGAAGGTTGCGCTGCCACACCGGAGTTCTCTTAGCCCACTCGATTATGTCGTCCTCGATGCCAGCCATCACGTCACTCCCGTTCCTGGAAAGAGTTCGGCCTGGTGTATTGCCAACTCGACAGCGCGCTCCTTAAGGTCAGGCGGATCGTCGTATTTGGAGAGATGCCTTCGCATCTTGGCGCTCACGTCGGCCTTGTATTGAACAAAGATCCGCGGTTCTCTGCCGTCGAAGGCGACTGAGGTAACACAACTGGTCCTCCGTACGTCAACCCAATTAGGCATCAGAGTCCTCCACATCCTTCAGGTCAGCAAACTTGGCCGCCATCGTGGGGTTTCCTCTGGTTAGTTTCTTGATGGTCAAGTCGTCCGCCTTGTTGTTCGCGAGACGGAGGTTGTTCTCTGAACCGAGGAGGGCTTCCTTCGTCTTCTGAAGGTGGTCGATGGTCTTGTCGATTTCTTCGATTGCAGTCTTGAACTTCTTCGATGCCAGGTCATAGTTTCGAGCGAAGCCGGTCTTAAAGGCTTCCAAATCATCTTCGAAGTTTGTGATGTCGACATTCTGCTCACGCACACGTGCCAACTCGGACTTGTAGGTCAACGAGTTGAGGGCACCGTTCCGCAACAACGTGATCATCGGAATGAAGAACTGCGGTCGGATTACATACATCTTCGGGAAGCGATGCGACACGTCGACGATGCCACCGTTGAAGAGCTCGCTATCGGGCTCGAGCAGAGATACGAGGATTGCGTACTCACAACCCTTCTCAATGCGGTCCTTGTCCAACTCTTTCAGGAAGTCTTCATTTCTCTTCTTGGTCGCTGTACCGTCGTTCTCGTTCTTCATCTCAAACATGATCGAGATGTACTCCGTGCCCCTTTCGTCGGCCTCACGAAAGACGTAGTCACCCTTGCTTCCTGTGCGTACATTGTTGTCCTTTTCGAAGTACGCCCGTGGGAACGCAGTGGCGCGAATCTTGTTGAATTCGATCTCACAATGCTGCTCCAGCGTCTCGCCTACCATCTTGGTAGAGAGCTTCGCTTTCATGTCCTTTAGACGCTCAATTGCGTCGTCTCGATCCTTAATTTGCGTCTCGTACTTCTCCTTCAAGGAGCTTGCCAGCAACTTCTGCTCGGCGTCCTTGGCTTCAAGGTCGCGCTTGAGGCCATCACGCTCCCTTTCGACACCTCCGAGTGCTTCCCTGAGGGCCAACTTCTTGGCGACGTCAGCAGACTTCAGTTCTTCCTTCAGCCGAGCGATTTCCGCGTCCTTCTTGGAAGTTTCGTCCTTGAACTCCCCAGTGACTCTCGCTTGGACGAGTTCCGCACTCGATTTCAGTTCTTCCTTCAGCCGAGCGATTTCCGCGTCCTTCTTGGAAGTTTCCTTGTCCATCTGACTGGCGACCCTTGTCTCTGCCAATTCAACAGCGGCCTTCTTGTCCTGTTCGGCAAGAGTCAACCGCTCGTGCAGCGCCTTGTCGAATGCCTCGTCTCGCACCTGATTCAAGATGTCTGCATATCCTGCCTCATCAATCGTGAATGTCTTCCCGCAGTGCGGACACTTGATTTCATGCATGTTTGGTTCCTCCTTTCATGATTATGAACCCAAAATCTGATACGCACTAATGAATACCTCGCCGGTGCGGGAGGCGTGCTGACGCTTCCTGGTCAAGAGCTCTGGTAGTCCAACACGATCTTCCAAGACCGCACTTAGGTCGCTGCCATCCATTAGGAAGAGCTGTGACCGGTTTTGGGAATACGTCGTCAAAACGGAATTCTGGAAGCCGTTCACCGCCAAGAAAAGGCCGAGAGTGTTTTCCAACTTTCGGCCAATCTTGCCCGCAAACGAATCAAGGTCAGCGACTGAAGCTCTATCCTGCTGCCACTTAGCTTCGAACAAATATTCCGTTCCCTCAAATGTGAACGCTCCGTCAATCTGTTCGCCAACTATCCGAAACGATGCCTTGGCATCGATATCAAAGAGAGCGAAGAGCTGATTGAGCAGCTTCTCCAGCGCATATCCGCGCGCTTGGGGATCGGTGTTTCGTGTGAGGTCGTAGAGTAGGTCCCGGAGTTCGCCTAGCTTCAAACGAATATCACGTTGTACCGCAGCTCGTGCCTCTTCTTCTCGCTGTCGACGCACGGCCTCTTCGGCCTCAGTGCGAAGTTCACGGTACGGCGCAACCAGCTCACGCAACGTGTCGAGTGCTACCGTGGCCTCTGCGTATTTTCGATCGCCGTCTTCCACCCGCTTGAGGTGACTCGGATCGGTGATATCTGCTGTGGCGAGAATCAGGGTCAGCAATTCAGTAAGATAGCGCGACTGATTACTGGCCATCGTGTCAACCAAGCGAGCAACGATATTGCGCTTGTAGTCAGTCCAATCTAGGTGGCTTACGAGTCCAACATCTGGAAGCGCAACACTCAGGAAGGCTCTTAGGTCTTTCTTGTACCAAAAGGCGAGGCTCAGCGCTTCCTTTAGGGGCTGAAGAATTGATACGTTGACTCGCTGATTATTCACCACTGGCAAACCTCAACACGAATCACCAGATCTGTCGATCCGATTAAGAGGATGACTTCTGTATCATTTACTTCATCAATCCATGGCTGAGTCATAGTTTTAGATGGCCCTCGTAGCTGGAGCATCGATATGGAGTCGACGAGCGCGCTGCCGAAATGCTTCAGCGCCTCCTTCAAGGACTTCGCAGACAGCGGTTCTTATATCAGGATCCTCCAGGCCCCCAGCTTTGTACGAGAGTCTTGGCAATTTTCCTTCTTCGAGACCTTCGCAAGAGGCCACGATCACCTGGTCTACGTCCGTATTCACCACCAGATTGGCATTGTGAGTAACCATAATGATTTGGCGTCGATCGCTAGCTGTCTGGAATAGCTTGACCAACTCGGTATATACCGACTTCGGGTCGAGATTTTCTTCTGGTTGATCGATAATGAGCGGATCGGTTTCTGACTGATCCACGGCAAGATAGAGAAGTAGGAGAACGATTCCTCGGGAGCCCGGCGAGAGACGCTCGACGTTGAGTCCATCATATTCCAGGCTGTAGACGACGCTGATATGTCCGACGCCGTAGAGCCAACGAGAAATCTCGCGTTCCCACTCGCGATACGCGTCGTTGTCCTTCGTGTCAGCGCGCGCATGAGTCCGCAGCGCAGTGCTGTATTCGGTAGAAAAGGCTTGAATTGCTTCGGAGGCTGTTTTCCCGTCGCCGGATTGCCAAGCGGGGAGCAGCGAAGTTTCTGCAATTGGTCGAAGCCCGCCGGTTCCACGGAATGGTCCTGTCGTCCGGAGGTCGATCAGTCGCTTCTCTGCGTGTTCGACCCACGAGTCAAGATTGACCCGGCGTCGTACTGACAATTTCAATTTCGCCACTGTCGGGCCGAAATCGTTCAGGATCTCCTCGAGGGGCGCGTACAACGTCTTCAACTCAGCCTCCTCAGTTAGCAGCGCATTGAAGTAGGCCTCATATCGAGCGGTACGTTCAGCAATTAGTTCCTGGACCTTCGTCTCAGCACCTACAGCCGCGACGACTGCCTCCTTGAGTTTCGTTTCTGCAGATCTCGCCTTTGTAAGTTGCGTTTGAAGTTGAGTCAATTTTGCCGCACGCTTAGTGTCGAGGCCCACGAGTAATTGGAGCCGCTTCTGCTCGAACTTGAGTTCAGCGACTGTTCGATTCTCAAGCTCCTTAGCAACAATTCCGTCGAGCGTCGCCTTGCTACCGTCTGGCAAAGGTGCCCCGGCAATCTTCTTGGACTCGGCGTCTGCAACGGAGAGCGCGTCAGTAAGGATCCGCTCCACGTCTCCTGTGAAGTCCGGCAGGAACGCCTTCCAGGCGTCTTCAGTAAGACCGGCGTGTGAATTCTCCTGTTGAAGGCGCTGCCTAATCGAGGGGAACTGAGCTGACCTTGCTGTCTTTGTAGCACTTTGCAGATTCTTGAGGTCCGTCATCCTTCGGTCGACTGCCTGAAGTGAATCTTGACGCTTAGCTAGGGCGTGGCTCACCTCAGCATGTCGTTCGCCACTAGCTGTGTCGGCCTTGCCCGTCAGATCCCTAATTTGGGCTTCGACGTTGGTGACAACCCCCGTCGCAGAGGTTTCTTCTTCTTTCCGCTTTTTGAGCCCTCGTTGAAGGACCCGTTGATTTGTAATCTGCTCGCCTATGGACGCGATGGAATCAAGCTCCTCGCGTTGACGCGCACGTGCAGCGCCAAGACGGATGTCCAACAACTCCTCAAAGGATGTCGAGCCTTGGCGAAGTTCGACGGGCCAAGAATCAAAGATGACTCGTTCTATCTCCAAAAGCAACTCGCTCGTCACGCCATCGGATGCGCAGAGGCGCTCTACGAACTGTTGGCTCAGATACCGAACGCGCCGTGGGTCCGCTGAATAGTCATCGGAGGGCGCAACGAGGCTATGGGTCGTTGCCGTGTCATCATGCCAATGTGCGGTTGCGGCATGGCCAGACAAGAGACTTCCAGCTCTTGAGACAAATGAGGCATCGTTGGCGAACGGTTCGACAGATCCGGCTCCGACTGCGAGAAGGTCAGCTAACGCGGTCTTTCCAGACCCCCGAGGACCGATGATCGCGACTAGGCCAGTGTTGATTGGCACGGTTCCTGGGGTGAACCACGTTGTGTCCGCAATGTCGACGCCATTGATTCGACCATGCTGACCTGAGCCTGGGCTCACCGAACTAACACTGGCTCTACGCTCTGGCGCAAGACACGCCTGCCAAAGAGTGTCAAATGTCGGATCGCCCTTCAGCCAGCAGAAACGATCGAGGTCAGGCTTTCCTAACTTCTTTGCGCTATGGGCATCGCTTCCATGAATGCATAGTTTCACGCCGCCATACTTGGTAGTCAGCACATCTTCATCATCGGCACCGTGCCCAAGCCAAAATTCCCGGTCCTTGTCGTTGCCCGTGAAGATGACATGCGCGAAGCGCTCTAATCCTTCTCGGTATGCGACAAAGGCACCATCGGATGTTTGCATGCCGGAACTGCCATCCTTACCCGCTGCTACTCCGACGAGGCACTTTTCTCGAAATCGTGTATCTTTCTGGAATTGGGTCTTCAAATCATCAATAGAGACTTTGAATTGCTTAGCTCCCTCTGCTCGCGCTGCACCGTCATCGAGGGACGGATTGTTCGAAAACGCATGGCCCAGCGCGATCAGGCCATTATCGCTTGCCGTGTAGTCGACGTCCCGGAAGCTGAACCGTAGACGGCTCAACAGTGCGTCGAGCAAATCCACGTCCTCAGCCGCCGCTAGCAAGTGCAAGTTGACACCCTTACCCCTTGCTGTTGCATCGGTCAACCTGAGTTCAACATTGGGGAAGAGATACTGAATACCCGCACCGGACCCCGCCTTCCAAGCACTTTTAGCGGCTCGAAAGGAGCGCGTGCTGAAGTAATCTGTGACTCCAATCACCTGGATCGTTGGGTCGCAAGATGCGAGCGCATCCAATGCTGCTTCAATCGTTGTGCCAGCGAACTGATTGTTGAGGAGAGTCCCAGGAAGATGAACGTGTGGGTCCCATCGTCGCCAGATCGATCCTGCCGTGAGCTCAGTGGACGCTGGGGAGGTTGCCAGATCTTTGGTCATCTCTCTTCTCCGGCTTCGGCAAAGAGTTCGGCTTGTTGAAGAACAAGCTCAATTGCTCTCTCTTCAAGGTCCGGTGGATAGTCGTACTTCGCAAGCAACCTTCGAATCCTCGCGCGCATTTTGGCGCGGACCGACTCCTTTAGGCTCCAGTCGATCGTCGCACTCTCTCTGATCGTGGTCACAAGCTCGCGGGCAATCTGGCGAAGAGTTTCATCACCCAATTCAAGGACGGCAGCTTCGTTTTGAACGACCGCGTCATAAAACGCGACTTCGGCATCATTGAGACCGAGCTCCTCTGCGCGAGTCGATCCTTCGCGCATCTCCTTTGCGAGCATGACCAGTTCGGCAATAATTTGAGCGGTCGTCAGAGCTTTATTCGTGTACCTGAGAATTGCAGCGTCCAACATCTCAGAGAATCGTCTAGATTCAACAAGATTTGTTCTCCTCAGGCTCTTGATTTTGTCGGCTAGTAATCGTCGCAAAAGCTCCATCTGCAGGTTGGGACGGGGACCATGCGTCATCTTGTCTAGAAAGTCATCCGAAAGTATTGAGATCTCGGGGTTATCGATGCCGGCCGCGGCGTAAACGTCGACCACTTCATCAGCAGAAACGGCCTCGGATACCAATTGTGCAATCGCCGTATCAATCTCAACGCTGCCCCCTCGACCGCCTTCTCCTGGTTGCCCCTCTCGGTTGAGCTTGACAATGGCGGCACGAATATCGGCGAAAAATCGAACATCATCTCGGATTGCTAGCGCCTCGTCACGCGCTCCGGCGAGGGCAAATGCCTTTGTAAGTGCAAGAACTTGGTCGAGATAGCGTCCCTTTCGATCGGGGTCACCGAGTACAAAGTTGAGCGTCCCCGCCAACTCGTTCATTCTTTCGTTTGCTTTAAGTGTGGGGTCTGAGTTCCATGCGTGGCTGTGCAGAATTGCCGATACGACATCGTGCTTCTCAAGCATGATGTCCACGACCTGCTCAATCGGAACACCTGCCTGATCACGGTCTGAAGGTGAGTATTCGACAAGTGCTTCTTTGAGATTCTGGGCGATGCCGATGTAATCCACAATCAAACCTCCGGGCTTGTCGCGGAACGTTCGGTTGACTCGTGCGATGGCCTGCATGAGGCCCGATCCCTGCATTGGTTTATCGATGTACATGGTGTGCATCGACGGCGCATCAAACCCAGTCAGCCACATGTCGCGCACGATGACGATCTCGAGCTTGTCGTCCGGGTCCTTTGCTCGAGCCTTAATCGATCGGAGCGTTTCTTTGCCATGGAGGTGTCGCTGGTACTCGACCGGGTCGGCTGCAGAACCGGTCATAACGACCTTGATTTTTCCCTCCATCGGATTGTCGGAATGCCATTCCGATCGAAGAGCTGTGATCTTCTCATAAAGATCAACACAGATTCGTCTGCTCATGCAGACGATCATGGCTTTGCCAAGAAGGTTTGAACGACGTAACTCCCAATGTTTGATGAGGTCCGCCGCAATTAGGTCGAGGCGATCATTCGAACCCACGATTGCTTCCAACCGAGCCCAACGGGATTTGGCGTGCTCGGCTTCTGTGGTTTCTTGCCCTTCGGTAATTTCGCCGATACTGGCGTCGATAGTGTCTCGAACTTCGCTCGGCAGTGAAACTTTGGCCAAGCGCGACTCGTAATAGATTCGTACTGTCGCTCCGTCTTCGACCGCACGTGTCAAATCGTAAATGTCGATGTATTCGCCAAAAACTTGCCGTGTCGAACGATCTGCGGATTCGATGGGAGTCCCCGTGAAGCCGAGATACGTGGCGTTCGGAAGTGCATCTCGAAGGTGCCTTGCGAACCCGTCCATGAAGTCATATTGGGAGCGATGCGCTTCGTCTGCAACAACGACTACATTTCTGCGGTCTGTTAGAACCGGGTGAACGTCTCCTCGAATCTCTGGAGCGAACTTCTGGATCGTTGAAAAGATGATTCCACCGGAAGATCGATCCAACAACCGTCGCATCTCTGCACGACTTGACGCCTGTTTTGGCTCCTCTGGAAGGATTCTCGCCGGTGCGAAGACTTCACCAAAGAGTTGATCGTCCAAGTCGTTGCGGTCAGTTATAAGTACGACCGTCGGATTTCCCATTGCAGTCGAACGCATGATCTTTGCTACGAAGCAGAGCATTTCGAAGCTCTTCCCCGAGCCTTGAGTGTGCCACACGACGCCTCCACGGCGATCGCCGTTGGGGCCAGTCGCCTCGATTGTGGATTCGACCGCTGTATTCACGGCCCAGTATTGGTGATATTTAGCAACACGTTTTATGAGGCCAGATGGCTCGTCTGAGAAAACGACAAAATTGCGAATGAGGTCTAAGAATCTGGCAGGCTCAAAGATTCCTCGAATCAGAACTTCAAGTTGTGGTTTGTCTGAGATGATCTCGCGTCCATCAATCGTCTTCCAGGGCGCATAGTGCTCAAATCCAGCTGAGAAGGATCCAGCTATTGCCTGAAGCCCGTCAGAAGCGATACAGATTTCATTAGCACCAAAAAGAGTTGGGATGTCATTGCGATAAGTTTGAATCTGATTCCACGCACCCCGAATCGTGGCATTTTCGTCTCCTGGATTCTTCAGTTCGAGAAGGCCCAAGGGCAGCCCGTTTACAAAAACGACGACATCTGGGCGCCGATTCTTTCTGCCTCTTTCGATAATGGTGTACTGATTGACAGCCAACCAATCATTGTTTGCGGGCTTATCGAAGTCGATCAACCATGCAAGAGAATGGCGTACACCACCCCCTTCAACTCGATGCTCTACAGATACACCTTCCGCAATTAGTTGGTGGATGCGCCAGTTCTCTGCGACTGCATTTTGTGATTCCGCACGTAGCACCTTGTCCACGACAGCCTTTACTGCATCGTTTGATAATTCTGGATTAATTCGTTGAACGGACTCGCGAAGACGACCGTTGAGAATCACTTCATCCCACCTCGAACGCTCCTCCAAACCTCCACCGGGTCCGATTTCTGGACCGTAGAGAGTGTCATATCCACAGGCCCGCAAATACTCCAGGCATGCTTCTTCGACTACGCCTTCAGTCACGCCGTTCATGCCGTTTGCCTTTCGTATGCGCCTTGTTGGACGTGGACCCTGGTTCGCCCAGAAATCAACTCTGGCATTAGCGTGTCTCTCAACTTTGCGAGGCTCTGGCTCTGTCGCGCCAACTGCATGACTGAAGTCATCATTGGTGCTATCTGAGCTTGGACCTCGTCTAGTTGCTTGGATCCGGCTGCCAGGAAGGGAAGATCCTTGACATTCGACGAATTCAATCCAGGAATCGCGACGCCGGTACCTCTGCGACGCATCTCCTCCATTACTTGATCACTCTGAAGCCAGAAGTAGAGAAAGTCCTGCGAATAGGGAGGCCGTACCCTGAGACGGTAGACATGTTCGTTGATCGCTGCCTGACTGAATGGGAAACCTTCACCAATCATTGAGACGTGCGGCTCAAATTGTCCGGGGCGGCCTCCGTCCTTGTAGAGCAATACGTCTCGATCATGCAGACGCCCTCGATTCAACTGCGAGTAGTACTCCGCTGGTACATACTTGACCTTCGAAAAATCAAAGACTCCCGCACTTACGATGCTCTCAGCACCAATACTTGGGACACCCTCAGATATCCCTGCAACTCCGCCCTTGGGTCTGTTGCCAGTCTCAATGACCTCTAGAAATTCGCCGAGCTTGATCTCGTCGCCGTCGATATTGAGAAGTCCTGCGGCGTCTAAGAGCAAGCGTGACGTTTCCTCAATCAGATCTGCTACTCGACGGTTTGAATCAATCTTGTCGTCGATTGAACCAAGAATCTTGCCGATTGCAATTTGCTCATCAATGGGCGGAAGCGGGAGTGTCCGCGCATGTGCTGCGTCCCGGTTCAATCCGGGAACTGCACTATCGCTGTTCATTCTCCTGAGGTCGAGCCAGAGCAGGAGGTAGTAAGTGTACCTGAGGTCCCGTGTCGTGTCATCCGTAACAAAAAACGTCGTGTCAATCGGCCAAAAGGGTGTTTTCGAAAAGTGCACCTCACCAACTGAACCCTTCCTACCAATAATGATTCCGGGCTCGTTCACATACGCTTCTGCGTGAGTGCCAATCTTGCCGTTTGACCCGTAAACCGGAACACCACCTACTCTGCGCATCGTCTTCGGCAGAGTCTTGCCGTATGACAACGGGGCAAACTCACCGAGAGAGCATTCTGTCCAGTTAGCCATTGGACAGCCTCGTGAGATGATCGCGGATCGTCTTTTCAAGTTCATCCGCTTTATCAAATTCGCTAAGAACCTCCGCTGAGAGCTGACTGAGTCTTTCGGCAATCGGGCGTCCGTCGGTGTTTTCAACGAATGCGTTACCGACATATCTTCCAGGAGTCAAGACATAACGATGCTTTGATAGTTCGTCGAGCTTGACAGACCGACAGAATCCCGGTTGATCCTCGTAGGGCTCTTCGGGATTCTTCGAGCGCCATTTGTGGTACGTCTCGGAGATCTTTTCGATGTCCGCGGTATCGAGAAGTCTGATCGTTCGAGTCTCCATACGACCAAATTTGCTTGCATCGATCAACAGGACCTCACCTCGCCGATCACGGAACTTTCCGTTCGAACGATTCTTTGCGATAAACCAAAGACAAACAGGTATCGGTGTGTTAAAGAAAAGTTGACCAGGCATCTGTACGATGCAATCGACTAGATCGTTCTCAAGAAGGTGCTGTCGGATTTCGCCTTCTCCGGACGTGTGCGAAGAAAGACTTCCATTCGCCAAGACAAATCCAGCGACTCCAGATGGCGCCAAATGATGGACGAAGTGCTGTACCCATGCAAAGTTTCCATTCCCTGAAGGTGGTCGTCCGTACTTCCATCTCGCATCATCTCGTAGTGCGTCTGAGTACCAATCATCCATATTGAAAGGTGGATTTGCAATGATGAAGTCTGCACGCAAGTCCGGATGCAGATCGCGGTGAAACGAGTCATCTGCCTTGTCGCCTAGATTCGCTTCGATTCCGCGAATGGCAAGATTCATTTTTGCTAGACGCCACGTAGCTGACACAAACTCTTGGCCGTAGACGCTCAGGTCATTTCGGTTACCACCGTGAGCCGCGACGAATTCTGCTGACTGAACAAACATGCCTCCCGATCCACAACATGGGTCGAAGACTCGCCCCTTATACGGTTCGAGCATTTCCACGAGAAGGCGCACGACCGACCGAGGCGTATAGAACTCTCCTGCCCCTCGCCCCTCCGTAGATGCAAATCTTCCAAGAAAGTATTCATAAACACGGCCTAGAACATCGTCCGAACCGTGATCTACCTTCGTAAATCCGATCGAGCCGATAAGGTCAACTAGTTCACCGAGAAGTCGTTTGTCAATTTCTGCTCGGGCATACGTCTTGGGCAAGACGCCTCGAAGAACGGGATTCTCTTTTTCGATTTCGTCCATCGCGGAATCAATAAGAACGCCAATGTCTGGCTGTTTAGCCCTCTGTTGTAGCCAGCTCCAACGAGCCTCAACCGGGACCCAAAAGACGTTTTCAGATGTGTACTCGTCTCTGGACTCGATAATGGCCATCCGCCGAACTGGAATCTTGACAAAGAAGTCGCTCGTTGGATCCGAAGTTGCCTGTTCTAGGAATTGTCGACGCTCCTCGAAGGCATCTGAGACATATTTTAGGAACACGAGTCCGAGAACGACGTGCTTGTACTCGGACGATTCCAGGTTGCCGCGCATCTTGTCAGCGGCTGCCCAGAGAATTTGCTCGAGCGGTTTTGGAGCGACGGTGATCTTCTTTGAAGTTTCAAGCCACAAAGCAATGGCATCCCTGTCAAACATCGGTCCCGAACGAGTCTCGCTGGCAGAGGGTGGGAAGCCCTTGGGCCGTCGCTTAATCCAGTTGGAGACGGCCGATCTCCCGACGCCAGCAAGCTCCGCGATCTCGGCCACGCCCACCAGGTCTCTTTGGCTGTCAGTTTTCTGAATCTCAGGAATCGCCATAGGACTGAATCCCCCAATCGGTAGTAATTGAAATCATTCGAACGTGTGTTCGTATAGATGTGATCATCAGTCACATTATATCTGTGAACGATGATCACGTCAACAATATCGGGGAGCGCTATCTGAGCTGGCGCTAGGCCACTTCCTGAGGAGATGACCGCTTTTTGGGGCATCAACGCGTGCACCGGTAGGTTCACCGAAAATTTAGTGGAGATCGAGGGGCAAGATACTTAGAGTCTCAGTGGCGATGAATATTAGGTCCATTGCGGTGATGGAATCGCGCTAGTGGATGTGATCAGGGTACGCCGAGCACTTTCGAACCTTTACGACGGGGCGATTTAGTCGCTTCGATTAAGTCGCGAAAACTTGAGTTAACGAAGTTGAGGTCGTCTGCATCATCGATGTCGATGACGGGCCCGACATCAATCGCTACGACTGAACCCGGAAATGATGTGGCAAGCATGCCCAGTAACTGGGAGTCTCGACTCGGTGATTGAGAACCGATGATGTCTTTCAGTGTGGCGACACCCTTCGATGAAATCCACCGGAAGTTGCCAAAACACCAGGGCTGTGGAGGCAGGTACTTGCCAACATTTCGAACAAGATGAGGATCGTGCGGCTCCACTTCGATCCAGATGGGTGCCACATCGTGCACCAATGAAGTAACAGCGAGAGCAGCGAGTGGTTCATCTGATTCAAGCGTCGATACTCGTCGTAGAAATTGCTTGAAGGTGCCCTCCCTGCATACCAAGTCACAGGTCGAAAGACACATGTCCGTGGTGGCTGAGTCGATCAAGAGATCAACTGCTCCTAGTGTGCCTTCCATCACTTGATCTAAGACCACGATCTCAACGTTCGTCTCTATTCCATACTGCTCCAGGAACTCGCGCAAGGCTATGTCGTCCTTGCGGATCGCGACTAACACAGTTTCAATTCCTGCGCCCCTCATTTCATCCAGAGTCCACGATATGAGGGGACGCCCAGATACTTGGAGTAGAGGTTTCGATACGTCGATGCCAGAGGCTTTCAGCCTGGAGCCTGAACCGCCTGCCATAATTGCTCCAATGAGACCATCCACAGAGCATTGATATCAGATGTGTAACAGCTGATGGATAATCCGGAAGTTATTGCCAGCAGATTCACGTTTAACCTCCCGAGACGGCCAAGAACGTGTGCTGTGATAAC
>Ga0307373_10010042_pt1 | contig 14007 bp, 13 predicted proteins | sample OX2MG_FD_202534 | JGI IMG/M metagenome (GOLD analysis project Ga0307373, IMG submission 202534) | Soil microbial communities from Risofladan, Vaasa, Finland - OX-2 | ecosystem: Environmental > Terrestrial > Soil > Coastal area > Acid sulfate soil | place: Finland: Risofladan, Vaasa | collected... | reverse complement strand
GATTCGGCAGGTTCAGCAGGACCGTTCAAGGATGGGGAACGTGGTTGCATTGACGCTGGCGGGCAAGTTGTTTAGTATCGGTACGGAAGTGCATGTGGGCTGGTGTCCGCCCGGGACTTCAAATCCTTTCCTAGCGTTTAGGACCGTTTGGTGGAGACTGGTTTCCCTAGTAAAATTGCGGCGTTCGACACAAGCCACACCAACCGTCATTTATACTCACCTGCTACGGTTTCTACTACGGTAACTCGGGCAGGCTACCTTGTACCTACCATCACTCCCCACAAATTCGATCTGAGCCTTCCTAACGCGAGGGCAGGCAATCGTAGCAACGCTAGCGTGACTAGGGGGGATATGAAAAATGGTGGCGAACGGGGGCGGTCATCAGGCGGTGGGTGCTCATTCATTTAGCCATAAAATTCCATAGAAGCTTGACTTGCTCTTAAGGCTCTGACCCTGCCCTATCCCAATTGTCATAAGGACGCCGAGTGCTCGGGGTGGATGCCACGTATGCGAATCAGTCTAACAGGCCCACGAGACACTTGGCTTCTGCCCAAAATTCTCGAAATATTACGAGGGATTGCGTATAATCCCTGCAATCCCTTTGCTTGCTCGACAGATGGGCATTGGATTCGCGGACGGGAACTGGAGCTGGCATGGCGCGAGGCAAGAAGGGAAGCAAAAATCACAACGGGGCCAACCTTGGATTTGAGCAGACGCTGTGGCAGGCCGCCGACAAGATGCGCGGCAACATGGACGCGGCGGACTACAAGCACGTTGTCCTTGGCCTGATTTTTCTTAAGTACATTTCAGACGCTTTCCAGGAACGCTTCAATCAACTCGAAACGGAACCCCACGCTGATCCTGAAGACCGCGACGAGTACACCGCCGAAAACGTCTTCTGGGTTCCCAAGCCTGCCCGCTGGTCCCACCTGCAAGCGAACGCCAAGCAGCCCACCATCGGCAAGCTGATTGACGAAGCTATGCTTGCCATTGAGAAAGAGAATCCCTCGCTCAAAGGTGTTCTGCCCAAAAACTTTGCCCGCGAATCGCTCGATAAGCACCGCCTGGGAGAATTGATTGACCTCATCGGCACCATCGGCCTGGGCGACAAGGAAAGCCGCTCCAAGGATATCCTGGGCCGCGTCTATGAATACTTCCTCGGGCAATTCGCCACTGCCGAAGGCAAGAAAGGCGGACAGTTCTACACGCCGCGTTCCGTGGTCAAGCTGCTGGTGGAAATGATCGAGCCTTACAAGGGCCGCGTCTTTGATCCTTGCTGCGGATCGGGCGGCATGTTCGTCCAGAGCGAAAAGTTTGTGGAAGCCCACGGAGGCCGCCGCACAGACCTTTCCATCTACGGGCAGGAGTCCAATCAGACCACCTGGCGGCTCAGCAAAATGAATCTGGCCATTCGCGGCATTGAAGCCAACATCGCCTGGAACAGCGGCGGCTCTTTCCACAATGACGCCTTCAAAGACCTCAAGGCGGATTTCATCCTGGCCAATCCGCCTTTCAATGACAGCGACTGGGGCGGCGAGCGTCTTCGGGAAGACTTGCGCTGGAAGTACGGAGTTCCACCCGTCGGCAACGCGAACTTTGCCTGGGTGCAGCACTTCATCAGCCATCTTGCGCCAAACGGTATTGCGGGCTATGTGCTGGCAAATGGTTCGATGTCTTCCAACCAATCCGGCGAAGGCGAGATTCGCAAGGCAATGATTGAAGCCGACCTTGTGGATTGCATGATCGCCCTGCCCGGCCAGCTTTTCTACACCACGCAGATTCCAGCCTGCCTGTGGTTTGTCACCCGCAACAAGTCGAATGGCAAATTCCGCGACCGGCGAAGGCAGGTGCTATTTATCGATACCCGGAAGATGGGTTCTTTGATTGATCGAACGCATCGTGAACTCACGGATGAAGAGATCGAACGCATTGCCCGCACCTACCATGCTTGGCGCGGAGAAAAGAGCGCGGGTAAGTATGGAGACGTGCCCGGTTTCTGCAAGAGCGTGGCAACGGAGGAAATTGAGTCTCACGGCTATGTCCTCACGCCGGGGCGATATGTGGGGGCGGAAGAAGCCGAGGATGACGGGGAGCCGTTCGAAGAAAAGATGAAGCGGCTCACGGCAAAGTTAGAAAACCAGTTCGCTGAAAGCGAAAGGCTGGAGCGAGCCATTCGAGATAACTTGAAGGGGCTTGGCTACGATGGGTGACTGGAGACAGATCACGCTAGGTGATGTCTTTTCGTTCGCGAACGGTAAGACAAGCCCCGAGCGGTCCTCTGGGTTACGAAATCCCGTCTATGGCTCAAACGGGATCATCGGGTTCGCGGACGACTTCAACGCACCCGAAAACACGATAGTAATCGGCCGGGTGGGTAGTTTCTGCGGTTCCCTATATTTGAGCAAGGAGAAATGCTGGGTCACAGATAACGCGATCCGTGCGAGGGCGCTTAACGATAACAATACAAAGTTTCTCTTCTACCTCCTTAGCACGCTCGACCTGAATCATTGGCGAGCGGGTTCAGGCCAGCCCTTGCTCAACCAGACGATCCTTAGCCAGATACCGGCATCGATCCCACTAGCGGACGAGCAACGGGCCATCGCGAACATCCTCGGTACGCTGGATGACAAGATCGAGTTGAACCGGCGGATGAATGAGACTCTGGAGGCGATGGCGCGGGCCATCTTCAAATCGTGGTTTGTGGACTTTGACCCCATTCGCGCCAAGCTTGCCCTGAGCGGTGCCGAAGGGACTGAAGGCCGCAAACCCTTCGGCATGGACGCCGCCACCGCCGCCCTATTCCCCGATTTCTTCCAGGATTCCCCCCTCGGTAAGATTCCAAAGGGTTGGAGCGCTTCCGAGTTGGGTGACATATGCGAAATAACCGACTGCCTTCATTCGAAGAAGCCCGAGAGGAGAGATCAAGGAAACCCACTCTTGCAGCTTTGGAATATCCGAGATGATGGCCTACTCGACTTGAGCGATACGTTTTGGATTTCAGAGGAGGATTATGCTCTTTGGACAAGCCGTATTGAGGCAAGCCCTGGTGACTGCGTGATAACAAATGTCGGAAGGGTTGGTGCTGTCAGCCAGATTTCGTTTGGGGTAAAGGCGGCGCTGGGCAGAAATATGACTGCCATTCGCCCAAAGGTGTCACACCCATTTCCGACCTTCCTGATCGAATGCCTACTTTCATCTGCCATGAGAAGCGAAATCGAGTTGAAGATCGACAGCGGAACAATTCTCGACTCTTTAAACGTGCGAAATATACCGAGGCTTCGATTAGTTCTGCCCCCAACGAACCTGCTTGAGCGATTTGAGCTTTTATGCCGTCCACTCCGCCGCCGGATGGAAGCAAATCATGAGGAATCCCACACCCTCGCCGCCATCCGTGACGCGCTGCTGCCCAAGCTGATTTCCGGCGAGATTCGAGTGGTCGATGAACAAAAAACCGCGAAGGTCTGGCTATGAGCAATTTGGATAGACTGGGCAACACAATGTTCGTTTCGATCCATCCCGATGGTGAAGGATTCATCGGGCGAGAATGTCCCGACCCCAACTGTTCAGGTTACTTTAAGATTGAACCTGGAACTGGGTTGAAGGGCAAAGACCTTCCGTGTTGTTGCCCTTATTGTGGACACACGGGGAGCCACAATACGTTCTTGACGAAAGAGCAGATTGAGTATGCAAGGTCGGTAGTCCTAAATCAGGTTACGGACGCCCTCATTAAGGACTTTAAGCGTCTGGAGTTTGACCATCGCCCGGTAGGGCCGTTCGGAATTGGCTTGAGTATGCGGGTAGAGGGAAAGCCAAGCCCGATTCGCCAGTATCGAGAAAAGACACTTGAAACGGTGGTGATCTGTGACTCTTGTACGCTTCGATACGCAATTTTCGGAGTTTTTGCTTTCTGTCCTGATTGCGGAAAGCACAACTCGCTGCAAATCCTTAACAAGAACCTTGAATTGGCAGAAAAAGAGGTTGATCTTTCCAGAAAAGTTGAACGCGACCTTGCGGAGCATTTGATCGCCGATGCGCTGGAGAATGCGGTATCTGCCTTTGACGGGTTTGGCAGAGAAACGAGCAGAATCCACGCTAACAAGTCGCTTAAACCGGCCAGGGCTGAAAACGTCTCTTTTCAAAACTTGGCAAGAGCAGAGAAATACGTGCGCGACCTGTTTGGTCTTGATCTCTCGATATGCGTTGATTTACAGGATTGGGACCTTGCTTGGAGGTGCTTTCAAAAGCGTCACCTTTTCGCTCACAAAATGGGCGTTGTCGATGAAGAGTATCTCAAGATTACAAAAGACCCGAGCGCTGTAGTAGGACGTAAGGTGGTGGTGAGGCCTGAGGAGGTATTGTCTCTCACTCGTATCCTGAGAATACTGGGTTCTCACCTTGTGCAACAACTGGAGATGCATAACAACCCTGTTACTGGCGGCGGCTGAAAGTAACTTATCGACCAACGGAATCCGCCAAATGGGACAATGAGGGCGAAATGTGGCGCGGGCCTAGATGCGCGATTCTCACCAACCCGGAAAGTATTCATGCCCGAATTTTCCCCGTGTCCCACGACACGCTGTTATCCATGCTTATTTTTGGGCAGATTCGGGTTAGGTTTTGAGATGAAACGTGAAGCCCATTTACTCTTGGACAAGGCGATAGACTCGCTAATCCTGAGCGTCGAACACTTCAACCGGGCCGACGACCGGGGACGAACTTGTACTGTTCTCATTCTCTTGGATCATTCATTCGAGATGCTTCTGAAAGCCGCCATCCTGCATCGTAACGGCAAAATCCGGGAACGGCGGGCAAGAGAGACAATCGGCTTTGACCCATGTGTGCGTCGAGCGCTCAGCGATGGGAAGATCAAGTTCTTGACCGAAGAGCAGGCGCTAACGCTGCAAACAATAAATGGACTCAGAGACGCTGCCCAGCATCACCTGATCGATATTTCCGAGCAACAGTTGTATGCACACTGTCAAACAGGTGTCACTCTCTTTGCCGACATTCTGAAGACTGTTTTTGATGAGGATCTGACTTCTCGGTTGCCAGCCAGAGTTTTGCCTATTTCTACGTTGGTACCCCCCAAGATTCAAACTCTATTTCAGACCGAGACGGAGGAGGTAAAGAAGTTATTCCAGCCCGGCAAGCGCCGACGAACAGAGGCCTATGCACGGCTTCGGCCCCTAGCGATTTTGGACGCGACCATTCGTGGGGAAAAGTTACAGCCAAGCGCGGGGGAACTGCGATCTAAGGGCCATGAGTTAAGTAACGGTAAGTCTTGGGAAGAGGTTTTTCCTGGGGCAGCGTCAATAGCTTTCACAGCAGACAGAATGGGGCAACCCTTTAACCTTCGGATTACAAAAAAGGCGGGTGTCCCTGTGCACCTCGTCCCGGAAGGAACGCCAGGTGCCTCGGTAGTTGGAGTGAAGCGTGTAAACGAACTTGACTTCTATAGTCTAGGGCGGGATCAACTCGCCAAGCAACTCGGCCTTTCAGGGCCGAAAACCACGGGGGCGATCTGGTACCTAGACTTGCAGAATGATGCTGAATGCTTCAGGCAAGTGGTTATTGGTAAGACAAAATTCAAGCGGTATTCACCAAAGGCAATTGAAAAAATCAAGGAAGGGACTCGTAAGACACCCATAGAAACGATGTGGGAACAGTACGCCCAGGGCAGGTTCAAGAGGAAACCGCTGTGAGTCCGTCAACCCTCACCGAATCCACCGTTGAAGATGCCGCCCTCGAAGTTCTTGAGGGGCTGGGGTACACGATTCTTCACGGTCCGGAGATCGCCCCTGGCGAACTTCTTGCTGAGCGGACAGAGTATTCCGACATTGTTCTTGCGGGGCGGTTGCAACAAGCCCTTGCGAGGATCAATCCAAGAATCCCCGCCGAAGCTATCGAAGAAGCCATCCGTAAAATCCTGAGTATTCAAGCCCCCAACCTTGAGGAAAGCAACCAGCGATTCCAGCGGTTCCTGACCGATGGCATCAACGTCGAATACCGGACCGACGACCGCATTGTTCCTGACCAGGTGCAGCTTTTCGATTTTGACGATCCGGACAACAATGACTGGCTGGCGGTGAATCAATTTACGGTGATTGAGAACAAGAACAATCGCCGCCCCGATGTGGTGATCTTTCTGAACGGCCTGCCGCTGGCCGTGTTTGAACTCAAGAATCTGGCCGATGAAAATGCCGGTATCAGAGATGCCTTCAACCAGTTCCAAACCTACAAACAAGATGTTCCGAGCCTTTTTCACTACAACGAACTTCTGATTATTTCTGATGGCATCCAGGCGCGGACGGGCACGATCACTTCCGGCTGGGAACGCTTCATGCCCTGGCGCACGATTGCGGGGGACAAGATTGCTCCAAAGGGATCGCTGGAACAGGAAGTCCTGATAAGGGGCATCTTTGAGAAGCGCCGCTTTCTTGATTTGATCCGAAACTTTGTGGTCTTTGAAGATTCGGGGAAATCGCTGGTCAAGAAGGTTGCGGGCTACCATCAGTTCCACGCCGTCAACAAAGCCGTGGATTGCACTCTGGAAGCTGCTTCGCCACGGGGGAACCGGCGCGTGGGTGTCGTGTGGCACACGCAAGGCAGCGGGAAAAGCCTGACGATGGTTTTCTATGCCGGCAAGATGATCCAGGACAGGCGAATGTCCAATCCGACTTTGGTGGTACTGACCGACCGCAACGACCTGGATGACCAGCTTTTCGGCACCTTTTCCGCTTGCAGTGACCTGTTGCGCCAAGCGCCAACCCAGGCCGAAAGCCGTGACCATCTGCAATCACTATTGCAGGTATCTTCCGGCGGGGTGATCTTTACAACCATTCAGAAATTTCTGCCGGAAAACAAGGGTGAACAGTATCCGCTGCTTTCAGACCGGCGTAACATCGTGGTAATCGCCGATGAAGCCCACAGAAGCCAGTATGACTTTATCGACGGCTTTGCCCGGCACATGCGCGACGCTTTGCCGAATGCCTCATTTATCGGTTTCACGGCAACGCCCTTGGAAGTGGATGACAAGAGCACGCCTGGCGTCTTTGGCGATTACATCGACGTTTACGACATTCAGCGGGCGGTGGATGACGGCGCGACGGTCCGTATTTATTACGAAGGGCGGCTGGCCAAGCTCGAATTGAAACCGGAAGAACGCCCCAAGATCGACCCCGAGTTTGAAGAGGTCACCGAAGAGGAAGAAGAGTCAACCAAGGAAAAGCTGAAGTCAAAGTGGGCACGGATGGAAGCGATGGTCGGAACGGAAAAGCGCCTCGGCCTTATCGCCAGGGATATTGTGGACCACTTTGAAAAGCGCCTGGAAGCCATGGACGGCAAAGCCATGATTGTCTGCATGAGCCGCCGCATCTGTGTTGACCTGTACAACGCTATTGTGAAATTGCGCCCTAATTGGGACAGCGAGGATGACAACCTTGGAGCAATCAAGATTGTGATGACCGGCTCGGCTTCTGACAATCTGGAATGGCAACGGCACATCCGCAATAAGGCCCGCCGGGAGTTCTTGGCCACGCGATTCAAGGACCCCAAAGACCCGCTAAAGATCGTGATTGTCCGCGACATGTGGCTGACAGGCTTTGACGTGCCCTGTCTGCATTCGATGTATGTGGACAAGCCAATGCAACGGCACGGACTGATGCAAGCCATTGCCCGCGTGAATAGGGTCTTTAAGGACAAACCCGGCGGGCTGGTGGTGGATTATCTGGGGCTAGCGGACCAGTTGAAGAAGGCTCTGAAGGATTACACGGAAAGCGGCGGCGAAGGTAAACCGGTCTTTGACCAGGACGAGGCCGTGGCAAAGATGCTGGAATTCTACGAAGTGTGCTCTGACATGTTCCACGGCTTTGATTACTCGAAATTCAAGACGGGCAGCCCCAGCGAACGGACCGCCGTGATCCCACCCGCCATTGAACATGTGCTGCAACAAGAGGACGGCAAAGACAGGTTTATGCAGACCGTCACCCAACTGTCAAAGGCATTTGCGCTGTCCGTGCCCCATGAAAGAGCAATTGCTATCAGGGATGATGTGGGTTTTTTCCAGACTGTCCGGGCCGCGCTGGCAAAGACCATGCCGGGAACTACAAAACCCCAGGAGGACCTGGACGCCGCCGTTCGGCAGATTGTTTCAAGGGCTGTGGCAACCGATCAGGTGATCGACATCTTTTCAGCGGCTGGACTGAAGGCACCGGACATTTCGATTCTCTCGGATGAGTTTCTTGCAGATGTGAAAGACCTGCCGCAGAGGAATCTGGCGTTTGAAGTTTTGAAAAAGCTCCTGAACGATGAAATCAAAGTACGGTCCAAGAAGAACCTTGTCCAATCGCGCCTGTTTTCTCAAATGCTGGAAGAGTCAATTCGGAAGTACCAGAACCGCTCGATTGAAGCGGCGGCGATTATCCAGGAATTGATCGAACTCGCCAAAGAGATGCGCGAGGCCGCAAAGCGCGGCGATAAGCTCGGCTTTAACGATGAAGAGTTGGCATTCTACGATGCCCTGGAAGTGAACGATAGCGCCGTCAAGGTGCTGGGCGATGAGACGCTTAGAATCATTGCGCGGGAATTGGTCCAGACCGTCCACAAGAACACAACGATAGATTGGACGGTTAAGGAAAGCGTGAAGGCCAAGTTGCGCACGATGGTCAAGCGCATCCTGCGAAAGCATGGTTACCCGCCCGACAAGCAAGAGAAAGCAACACAGACGGTTCTTCAACAGGCTGAATTGCTTTGTAGCGATTGGGCAGCATGAGAGGGGTCCTGTGAATGAAAGCCAATTCAAGGCGAAGGATAGTTTGAAGTTTCTCCGATTCTGGGTCTACCGAGGGCGATGCTATGGCTAGGTTTCGGCTGACAATTGATTTCTTGGTATTGGAGACATTTCAGAGTTGTTTCGGGGTCTTGTCGCTATGCAATCTACTCGATAAGACCATCCCCGAAGCAGATTTGAAGGAGACGGCATCGCGCCCGATTTGCTCTTTCATTGTTCGGTGATTAGGGCTTTAGTTCGGAAAGTACGCTTTTATCCAAAAGTCCAGAGTCCCGTCGTGCCAGTCAAGGCTACCAGTCATGTAGGCCCGCATTTCCTTCTGGTACCTCTCTAGCAAAATCCCCGCATCAAGATTCTGCGTTCGCGCCAGATATTCGACATCCTCCCGATCTCTCTGACTATTGCGACTTAACTTTGACAGGACTAGATCGTATGGATCAAGGACTAGAAGGCGGATATTCTTGAAGCGGCCTGGAAATACCTCAATCAGCCGATCTTCGTAGCTCTCCGGTACCGAGGCGATGCTTGCATTGTGGATGAAAACTTTGTGCTTCCGTGCAAGCTGGGAACCTTCTCCGGCTATCTCTTGCAACTCACGTTCACGGTTACAGGGAGTTATAGAGTAATAATCAAGATCATTCGTACTTCGGGGAAGTCCATATTGGGCTACGACTGCAAAGCCACCAATGCAATGAAGCTCAATAGGCTCATCGAGGAGACCGTCAAGCTCTTTAAGGAAAGCTGCCCACATTGGCGGCAGGTCAGGCAGCATAGCGAAGGTCTTCCGGGTGCAAATCGCTTAGAACATTCCACTGTCTGGCTTGGTCAGACCTATGCTCTTGAAGCCAACGTCGCTCGACCTCATTTGGCTGACGACCGAAATAATCCTCGCGGGCCAGTTTGCTATCACTGAGCTTTCGCTCAGGGTTCAAAAGGGTATTCTTTCCGCTTGCCGCTCTTGCCAAGGTAACACAGAAGCCCAGACGATTTTGAAGGTTGTTCATGCGGGCCTGCTGAACAAGCCAATCAAAGTCCATGTCAGGGTAGTGCGAGACGACCCATGGCAGCCCTTCAGCCACACGAGCTTCAAGATGATGTTGCGAAAGAGCTGTGAGCAGGAAGGTTGCCGGATTGACTTTCCTCGTTCCAGCGCGGAGATGAGCAAAGCCGGGGTATCCTAGGGAAGCAAGCTGCCTGGCCAGAGAGTCAGCGGCGGCGTGTTTCTGGACCTTCCCCAGCGGGAGTACGGTTGGCTGAAGCTTGTAGACTTTCATTAGTTTAGGGGCCAGACTTGCGGGAAGAGCCCTCTCCCCGGCTTCCAGCATTGAGACATACGCTTGCGTCACTCCCAAGTGATTGGCGACATCCCGCTGAGTCAGTCCAAGCTTCCGCCTTGCAGTCTTTAGATGGAGCTTCATCACATCCAAAATATAACAACTATAGTTATCAAAGTCAAGCTGTATTTTGCACACGGTTGACCCACTGTCGATGTACCAGAAGTTGAGTAGCAAGGGAATAGAGCGTCAGCGGAATTCCCGCGCTGCGTCAACGGAAGCGTACGAGACGGACTCAGACACTCACCAGAGCATAGCTTCGGTTAAAGCACAATGACCTGTGGCAATCGAGCACGCGGCAGCCATCGGTGAACCATGCGGCGGGTATTCGGTGGGGCGATGACGTGCCGCAATTCCGCGATTGTCCCGGCCCACGGCGGTTTACCTCGGCAGGACTTACACAGCATGACATCTGTACTGCTGAGGCCGATGATGTCGAACTCGCCGAATGCTCCACCACTTATCCGGATGCATCGGTAGCCCGAACCTTCTAGGACTTGAATCGAGCGGGAAATGTCACGGGCAAGTTTATGAGTGGCGTTCATTGTTGACCTTTCGGGGTGGGAATTCTTGCGGGAAAGATTCAGGGTGGTCAGGGTTTCTTGGGGGTTTCTCTTCTTAATTATCTTCTTATCAGGGTAAGTTTTCCGTACCCTCGGCTAAAACCAGCATAAATACCGGCGATCATCCGAGAGTCTGTTTTTCATGCCTTCGGTTCAAATGGCCATAAATAAAGTGGTTATGCTGTTTTGCAGTCTCGCGGAATCGTAAATCACCAAAGGTACGTTTTCCATACCTTTGGTTAATTCCTTTTTGATCGTCTGTGGATCATCTTGGACGTGACCTCGTACTCCCATCCATTGAAGGTTCCGTCAGGATTGTGGCGGGAATGTTTTTTAAGGCAACCTTCGTCTATTAGCTCTTGTCTTGCGGGCTTGATCGTACCCTTCTTGATACCGCATTCTGCCGCGATAACATGTACGCCGGGATACGAGATGCCAAGTTTGTTTGCATGAGAGGCCATGCTCATGCCCACGAGCTTTGCATTCTTGGACAGCTTCGGGTTTCTCCAAAACGAGTGCTTGACCTGAAAGAACCCGTCATGATCTTGCGGTTGGCCATCACAAAGTTGATGCTCTCTCTGCCATTGTTCTTCCTTCCCTTTCAGCCTAGCCAACTCCCGTAGGAATTGCTGTGGCTCAACGGTGGACCGATTGTAAAAGCCTCCAGCAACACGAGAAGCTGTTATCGAAGTGTCAGCGAAGATAAATTCACCGTAGGCGAACTCCAGACACGTGAAGCCCTCGCAGCACAGGAATGCGGCCACGGCCCGGTTGCGTTCGGAGTAGGTATGTTGTTTGGTTGTGCGTGGGGGATTACTGGTGGGTGGGTTATCGAGTAAGCCGGTGGCGAGTTCCATTCTGAACGACTCCATTTGTTTGGTGTTTCTCCGCCCGAAGAAGGGACTTCAAATGGCGGAGATTGTGAAGCAATTTCTCCCCGTTGACAGGTGTGCCCTCAAAAAATGCTTTAGAATCCCGGTCGGCAGTCGATATTGGATCTTCGAACCGGAAAGCATGAAAGCCCTCTGGGAGTTTCTGCAACCCAATAAACCTGTATCCGACGGTCAGAAGATATGCACTGCAGCCAAGATCACGCTGGAGAAATTCCGTTTTTGCCATTGGTTGACTCATTTTCGCTAGTGGGGGAGCGGTGAGGGGCATGCTCGGATTACTTGCTGCGCTCTGCGGTGCATTGCGCTAAGAAATGTTGAATGGAACTTTCCGGGATCAGAACGCGGCTGCCGGCGTGGTAGACGGGCTTGATTAGTCCCTTTCTGATCCATGTCCGAACGCTCCAATGGGATGTATCGCCCAGGCGCTTGGCTGCGCTTCGGACGCTGTGCAGCGTATCGGCGGGGTCAATTATGAATTGCGTACTCATCTATGAGCCTCTCGTTTATGGGGCTTTGGCTATCTCCCCACTAGCACAACTGTAGCACATGAGTAACCAACACGTCAACAACGAAATGCATCAATGATAACTAACTAGTTGACTGTCAGTCAAGCACCAATCCCCACCAGCCGAACCAATGCAGGGGAACGTGGCATGGCCGTAACCTGTGCGGGCTTCGAATTGCAGTTATAAGAATAGAGTTTCACTCTAGGCAATCGGACTGTGCCACAAGGGATTAGGTCGGCGTGTGACTAGTGTGACAAGCGGTTGAATTTAAGGGTATGTGCGCGCTGTCTGGCCAGAAATAATTTTATACCGCTGCTTTCTACTTGACAAACCTAAATAGGTTTAGGAAAATAAACACATGGAAGGTTTAACGGCACAGCAAAGGCAAATGATTCACGAAGCGGCGGTGATACTTGGCAGGCTGGGCGGTCTAATCGGGGGCAAGTCCCGGACCCCAGCGAAGCGACAGGCGTCACGGGAAAACGGTTGCGAGGGCGGGAGGCCGTGCAAGCCATGGCGGGAACTGACCAAGGCAGGACGATACGCAAGGAAGCGCCGCGAGCAATCAAGGAAGGCTGAATCAGCGGGGTATAACGATGCCAATTTATGAGCGAGTTTACACTAAGGATGGCAAGGGGCAAGGTATCTGGTGGTATGGGTTTTGGTGGGGTGGCCGTCACATTCAGTGTTCCACGAGGCTGAAGGTGGGGTCGAAGAGGAACAGACAAAGCGCAAAAGATATGGAAGCCGCCCACCGCGCCGCGCTCGCGAAGGGTGAAGTGGGCCTCGGAGAGCGTAAGGCGGTGCCCTTGTTCGCGGAATTCGCCAAGCAATTCAAGAAGTCGGTAGAAACCCAATGCGCCGCGAAGCCTTCAACCGTAGAATTCTACTTTTCAAAGCTGGACCGGCTATTGGAGTTCACGCCGCTCGCTCAGGCTTGCCTGGATCAGATTGACGAAGCCATGATTGCAAGCTATGTGCAGCATCGGCGGGCCGTCCTACACGGGGACAAGCCGATCAGCCCGGCATCCGTCAACCGGGAACTGGCGACACTACGGAAAGCCTTGAGGCTCGCCCATGAGTGGCGCATCATAAACCGCGTGCCGCGAATCCGCATGCTGCCCGGCGAAAGAACGCGCGAGTTTGTTTTGTCGAGGGACCAAGAAAGGATTTACCTTGAATTCGCGCCTCAGCCGCTGAAAGATGCCGCCGTCCTAATGCTTGATACCGGCCTTCGTGTTGGCGAAGTGCTGGCCCTTGAATGGCGGGATGTGACCCTTTCGACTGTGCCGGGTGCGCCTCATGGATTCCTGAGCATCCGCCACGGCAAGACGGCAAACGCACGCCGATTCATACCAATTACAAGCCGGGTTCGGACCATGTTTGAAGACCGCAAGATTGAAAGTAAAGGCCAGTGGGTTTTTCCGGATTCGTCAGGAGTTGCGCCGCTGTCTCGGTTCACCTTGAGGGACCAGCATACTAAAATCCGACAGACGATGAAGCTCCCCACCGATGCTGTGATTCACTCGCTCAGGCACACCGCTTTGACCCGGCTGGGCGAAGCTGGGGCCGACGCCTTCAGTATCATGCGGCTTGCTGGTCACTCCACAGTGACCGTCAGTCAGAAGTATGTTCACCCGTCGGCAGAAGCCTTGGGGCTGGCGATTCAGCGCTTGGAGGCCATGAATGACAGGGACAAGGAAAAGCTCTCCGAAACCCCAACGACGGCTTTATTGACTACGGTTCCTACTACGGTAGAGTTGGCCGATGTTGACCATGCCAACCAAGTTATTTAATATCAGTACGGAAGTGCATGTGGGCTGGTGTCCGCCCGGGACTTCAAATCCTGTGGATCTGCCTCTGGTGGATCGGTCGGTTCGATTCCGACACACTTCCGCCAAAGCTTTAGCCTTGTCGGGCAGC
>Ga0307373_10010039_pt1 | contig 14012 bp, 13 predicted proteins | sample OX2MG_FD_202534 | JGI IMG/M metagenome (GOLD analysis project Ga0307373, IMG submission 202534) | Soil microbial communities from Risofladan, Vaasa, Finland - OX-2 | ecosystem: Environmental > Terrestrial > Soil > Coastal area > Acid sulfate soil | place: Finland: Risofladan, Vaasa | collected... | reverse complement strand
GAATCGTCAGGATGGGAACATCGCGGTCGGTGCGCTCGGCCTGCTCCGCCTCGCCGTGGCGGAAGGTGCGGAGCGCGATGCCGAACGCCGACACAATCACGTGCAGCGATTTGATCACGCCGAGAATACCCGCCGTCGCAATCGCTCCCACGCCGATGAATCGCACGTAGTTGCGATAGATTTCCGCGGCGGTCATGTGCGCGATCGGAGTGGTGCCGGGATAAACCGCAAATCCGATGTGGCTGCCGGTGAACCAGATCAGCGGGATCAGTACGAAGTTCGCCATAATCCCGCCGGCGCAGAACACGATCGCGCTGCGCAGCCCCATCACGTAGCCCAGGCCGAGAATGAAGCCGATGGCGTCGAAGTTGAACACCATGCGGCCGCGGTCGGCCAACCCGCGGACAACTGGAATGAACTGGAAGTTCAGATACTCTTTCCACACGTGAAATGTGCTCACCAGAAGGTCGTACACACCGGCGATGGCCGTGGCCTGCAACAGCAACCGCGCCTGCGAGCCGCCCTTTTCCCCCGTCACCAGCACTTCGGTGATCGCCGTCGCCTCAGGAAACGGGAACTGCCCATGCATCTCGCGCACAAAATAACGGCGCAGCGGTATGAGGAACAGCACGCCCAGGCACCCGCCGGCCAGGCAGATGAAGATGGTCTGCACCGGGTGCGGCGCAAGCTGCAGCGAATAGAGTGCCGGAACCGTGAACACTGCGCCTGCAACCGTGGATGCCGACGCCGCCCCGATTCCGGTGATGATGACGTTCTCAAGCAAACTGGACCGCCGCCGGAACAACCGCGCCATGCCGATCGCCAGGATCGAGATGGGAATGGCCGCTTCCATTCCCTGCCCCACCTTGAGCGCCGAATAAGCAGAGGCAACCGAGAAAAGGACACAGAAGACCGAGCCCCAGAAAAGCGCGCGCAGTGTTACTTCCGGCTGGCTCAAAGCCCCCGATACGATCGGCGTGTAGGTTTCGCCCGGCTTTAGCGGAGTGTAGGCATTTGCGGGCAGGGTCTGCGTCTGGGCTTCGGTTGGGGTTGCGGTCGGGCTCACGTTCCTTCCTTTCTTGTCGCAATCTGAGGCGCCGGGAAGAACCGGCATGAGTGCGACTTCAGGAACGCTGCGCATTTTACTCCGGCAAAGGCAAGCCGCAAAGTGACGCAGGACAGCCTGCAATTCTATAGTTGAGTGGCATCGACTTTTCGTGGATCTCCAATCGCAATCCGCTTGTCCAATGGCGCTGGTAAGCGCCCTTCAGTGCGGCCCGCCAAAATGGAATCTCAGGCGGGTGGCCATCGCTGCTCTTCTGGCCGTGGCGTTCGCCCCGCCATGGGCGGCAGCCGCACAGGACTGGTCGGCCCGCGCGGCAACCACGATCGTCGATAGTCAGCCTTCCCCTGCCGGCGCCTGGGATACGGAAACAGGCCTTCGACTGCTTGCCCTCCGCGCCGAGTGGTACAACACCGCCCGCGGCGAATACTTCCGCTACGTCCGCAACGTTGTTGACTCGGTTCTCGCCCGACCCGGCTGGTACGCGACCCCGCGTTCGCCTTTCGCGAATGCGCTCCTCGGCCAACAACTGATGCTGCTCTACCGCGTCACTCTCAAGCCCTCCTACTACGTGGCGGCTCGCGATCTGCGCCACCGGCTCGCCCCATCGTGCGGCCTTGGATCGGATTCGGCGGATGCCGCGCCTCCATTGCCTCAAGCAAACGGCCGCTGCGTTGCCCAGGCATTCCTGGCCGAGTATGCGGCCGAATTCCAGCGCCCGCAGGACTTCCCTGCCCTGGCGCGAAGCTATCAGGAGAGCTATCGGGATCGGAGTGCCCACCCGGCGGTCGCATCTTCCTTTGGTGAAACCGGCTCGGAGGGTCCGCTCTACCCGATGGCCTGGGCGGCCCTCTCCCTCGTCGATTCCCTGCCCTCCTATCCCGACGGCCAGCCTTCGCGGGCCCAGGCTCTGGCCGCGCTGCGCGGGATCGCGGCGCAATGGCTCAGGCATCGGGACAGTTACTCCAGCCTGCCGCAGACCGCGACCAGCAGGAGCAGTAACGATTGGCTGCTCGCTTATGCATTGCTCAAGGCCGTGCGTCTTCACTATCTGCCCGCGCCCGATCGCGCCGTGGCCATGAGCGACTGGAGCAACCGGCTTCCGTCAGTGCGCGCCGGCTCCGGCGGGGGAATGGCTTTCACCAGCCCGTCCGCGCAGGCAAGCCTCGGCGCATTCCTGCTGGCTTCCACTGAGGTGGATCTCGCGCGCGGCAGCGGCGCAGGCCGTGGCGCCGCCGTCCTGCTTGACGCCTGGTACAACAGCCAGCAGCGCAAAAACGCCGCCGGCCAGCTCGAATCCTTCCATTACAAGTGGAACGACTTCAGCGACTCCGGTTATTCGCTCTTCGGCCACATGCTGCGCAGTTCCGGATTGCGAACGCAAACTCTGGCTGCCGCGCCCACTCCGGAGGGCCTCGCCGGCGCCGCCTACTACCTCATCGTTTCACCCGATATTCCGGTCAAGAACCCGCAGCCCCATTACATGACAACTGCCGATGCCGATGTCATTGCTGCCTGGGTCCGCCGCGGTGGCGTACTCATACTCATGGAAAACGATCCACCCAATGCCGATATCGAGCACCTGAACCTGCTCGCCGATCGCTTCGGAATTCACTTCGACGACGTCCTGCACCACCACGTTCCGGGCGAGGATGTCGAGAACGGCCGCGTCGCGGTTGCAGCCGGCGGCCTGCTCTTTCATCGCTCTCACACCCTCTACATGAAGGACACTTGCGCCATCTCCCTCCGCGGCAGCGCCACGGCGCTCCTGCGCGACCGCGGCGACGTGGTGATGGCCACAGCGCGCTACGGGCGTGGCGCGGTCTTCGCCGCTGTCGATCCGTGGCTCTATAACGAGTACACCGATGGCCGAAAAAAGCCCGCGGCCGTCTACCGTCAGTTCGATAACTTCGCCGCCGGAAAGGAACTGACTCGTTGGCTCGACAAACAACGTCCGCCGTCGCAGGACCCGGAAAAGCAAAAGAGGAAGCAATGAAAACCATTCTGATGGCCGATCCGCAGCGCTACCCGCGTATGACCACGCAGGAACTGCGTGATACCTTCCTGCTCTCCGGCCTCGACCGGCCCGGCTCCATCACTCTCTGCTACCTCGATCTCGATCGCGCCGTCGTCGGCATGGCCGTGCCGGTTGACCAGCCCATCGCCCTTCCCGCGCCGCCCGAACTGCGCGCGGAGTACTTCACCGAGCGCCGCGAGTTCGGCGCGCTCAACGTCGGTGGCGCCGGCGCGGTCCACGTAGACGGCGTCGCCCATGAACTCAATAACCTCGATCTCGTTTACATCGGCCGCGGCCATCCCGACGTCCGCTTCGCTTCGAAAGATCCCGGGAACCCCGCCGCCTTTTACCTGCTCAGTTATCCGGCGCACGCCCCGCATCCCGTGACCGTAATCCGCAAGGAGGCCGCGCAACCCAGCGAACTGGGCTCTGCGGAAACCTGCAACCGCCGCACCGTCTATAAATACGTTCACGCCGACGGCGCAAAAAGCTGCCAGCTCGTGATGGGTGTAACTCACCTGCACCCGGGTAGCGCCTGGAACACCATGCCGCCGCACACCCACATGCGCCGGTCGGAAATTTACTTCTACTTCGATCTGCCCGACGACGCCCGCGTCTTCCACCTCATGGGTCCGGCAGACGAAACCCGCCACATTGTCATCCAGAATCGCGAAGCAGTCGCCTCGCCTGGCTGGTCCATCCACGCCGGCGTGGGCACCAGCGCCTACAAGTTCTGCTGGGGAATGGGCGGCGAAAACCAGGACTACGCCGACATGGACCCCGCACCCATTGCAACACTGCGCTAGTGTTCTGTCACCGATATCCGCGGTTGCTCTTGCCTTTGTTCTTGCTTTTCTTCTGTCATCCCCGCAGGGAATCTGCTTTTGCCTTTGTTTTTGCTCTTGCCTTTCTTTCTGTCATTCCCGCAGGGAATCTGCTTTTCGTGCTGTCCGTACCACCACAACCCTGGATTGTCGGCCCGTGCCGAAATTCCCACCACTGCCTTCGTGTTTCATTTACGCCGCTTCCCTGCCATCCGGTACGCCTCCGCCAGCCACTCGATTGCGCCGTGCACGTCGCGATTGTTATTCAGCAGAAAGAACCGCCACTTGCGCCCCTCGCTCCCGGGCCGGCGCGTGGATTCCAACGTGCCGGGAGCAAACCGCGCGTCGGCAACCATGCGCTCCGCCAACGCCGGCTTGATCCGCTGGAATTTCAGCATGATGGCATTTTCGGAGTGGATCATCCGCGTACCCGGCAAACAGGCGAAAACCACCTCGCCGCGGTAAACCATGATCATCCCAAAGCTGTGCGCAACCCGAACGCCCGGCCACTGTTCAAGCTCGGCCTGGAGCGCTCCAGCCCACGCGCGCGCCATCTCCGACGTCTCTTTGAAGACCCCTCTTTCCCGGCGACGCTCCGTCATCGGACCTCCGTTTGCACGCTCCTAGTAAACTGGATGTGAGGATTCTATGCCGGAAATCCAGCGCAGGAAGACGCCGACAGTCCGCATCGGGCAGGTCAAGGTCGGCTGGGAGGTCCCGGTCGTCGTCCAGTCGATGACCAACACCGACACCGCCGACGTGCAGAGCACCATCGACCAGGTTGCCGCGCTCGCCCTCGCCGGTTCTGAGATCGTCCGCGTCACCGTGAACAACGAAGACGCCGCCGCCGCCGTTCCCGCCATCGTGGAGGGCCTCGACAAGCGCGGCATCCGTGTCCCCATCGTCGGCGACTTCCACTACAACGGCCACATCCTGCTCAAGAAATATCCCGCCACGGCCCGCGCGCTGGCCAAATACAGGATCAATCCCGGCAACGCATCCATCGGCAAAAAGGATAACGACAACTTCCAGGTCATGGTCGAGTGCGCCGTCGAAAACCAGAAGCCCGTGCGCATCGGCGTCAACTGGGGCTCGCTCGATCAGGCCCTGCTCACCCGCATGATGGACGAGAACTCGAAATCAGCCAATCCCCAACCCGCCCGCAACGTGATGATGGAGGCCATGGTTCGCAGCGCGCTCGACTCCGCCGCTGCCGCCGAACGCTACGGCCTCCGCGACGACCAAATCATTCTGTCAGCCAAGGTCTCCGGCGTCCGCGACCTCATCGACGTCTACACCAATCTCGCCTCCCGCTGCCACTACGCCCTGCACCTCGGCCTCACCGAAGCCGGCATGGGCGCCAAGGGCCTCATCGCCTCCACCGCGGGCCTCGCCCCGCTGCTTCTGGCCGGCATTGGAGACACCATCCGCGTCAGCCTTACCCCCAAGCCCGGCGGTGACCGCACGGAAGAGGTCCAAGCCGCGCAGCAGATTCTCCAGTCGCTCGGCCTGCGCAGCTTCATGCCTCAGGTCACTAGCTGCCCCGGATGCGGCCGGACAACGAGCACGTATTTTCAGGAGCTCGCCGAGCAGATCCAGACCTACCTCCGCACCTCCATGCCGGAATGGCGCAAGACTTACCCCGGCGTCGAGGAGCTGAAGGTCGCCGTTATGGGCTGCGTGGTCAACGGCCCCGGCGAAAGCAAGCACGCCAACCTCGGCATCAGCCTCCCCGGCACCTTCGAGGAGCCCAAAGCCCCCGTCTACGTAGACGGCAGACTCCTAAAGACCCTCCACGGCGACACCATAGTGGCCGAGTTCAAGGAGATCCTGGACAAGTACGTCGAGAGCCACTACGGCAGGAAGAGCGAGGAGTTGGTGGGAATGAGGTAGTCGTTTCGTGTCGTGAGTTTGAGGCGTAGACTGAGCGGCTATGAAGCTATCGGCGTGTTTCGCTCTACTCTTACTCGCGACCCCGCTAAGGCTGCCATGTCAGGACATTGGGGCACCGCCTGCCCATGTCCGCATTTCGCCTGAACTGGTGGAAAAGCTGCTCATCCACCGCGCAACTGTTGTCTGCCCGCACGCGGTAGTGCCTGCTCGCGTGACCGGCACGGTAGTTGTGGCGATTGATGTTGGAAAGAACGGAGATGTTATCCACGCGAGGACTATCTCCGGTCCAGCGATGCTTCGCAAGCCGATTCTCGAAGCAGTTCGGAAGTACAAATACAAACCGTATCTCTTGAACGGAAACGCAATTGAGATGGAAACAACTGTCTCCGTCGTCATGGACAGCTTCCGCGACTGCCCGTCGAATTAACCGCCATCAGGGCAGAAACGGATTCTCAATTCGAAGCCCTTCGATCACCTGCCCGTGCTGCAGGTCTTCGGTATAGAGAGTCGTGCAGCCCGCCTCCAAAGCAGAGACCACGATGAGTGAGTCGTATATGCGAAAGCCATATCGCGCCGAGAATCCGAAGGCCAAGGCATGGGTCTCGGCTGTGAGAGGCGTTGGCAGGTGGCCCCGGTCCCAATGATCGTTCCAAACCACGCTGAGGGTGGCCCTGGTCCCTCGCTTTTGGGGACCGGGGGGTCGAGAAGTCGGGCCAGCGGTCCTCCCGAGTCCCTATTTCCGCAGCCTACTGAGCCCTTGCCGAGAAAACCGGCCCGCTTTCCCCCACCCCCTAAAGCCCCAGAAACGGATTCTCAACCCGCAAGCCCTCAATCACCTGCCCGTGCTGCAGGTCCTCCGTGTAGAGAACCCGGCAACCGGCCTCCAGTGCGGAGGCAATCATGGCTCCGTCGTAAATCGAGAAACCGTATCGCTCGCAAAGCCGCATTCCCATGCGGTGCGTGTCGAGCGTCATGGGCCGGGGATGCGGGCAGTGAATCAGGATTTCATCGATCAACTCCCTGACCGCTCCCACGTCCAATCGGAGTTTCCGGCGCATCACTGCGGCAAATTCGTTGAGAATCTGAACGCCCAATGCGCCGCCTTGACTCAGCAATTGCCGGGCCTTCGGCGCTTTCTGGCTCGATTCCACAAACGCGTAGACCAGGACATTGGTATCAAGGAATGGGGTCGGGCTGTTCAATCGGCAGCCGCCCCGGGCTCCTGAGCACCCTCGTCCTTCGCCGTGTCACGATCCTCCCGGTCACCGCGATCATAAAGCTCCTCGCGGTCGAACTTGTAGTCAGCCGGCAGAGGCACACTCAACTTGCGCATCCGCTCAATCGCCCGCCGACGCTCTTCATCTACCGACACTTCGACCACCCCCACATCTTTCGCGGTCAACACCACCTCATCCCCGTCCTTCAATCCCAGTTCTTCAACCAGCGACGCGGGCAGGCGCACTGCCAGGCTGTTCCCCCACTTGGCCACCTTCATAGAGCCCTCCGGATATACATCTTACCACTGTATATCCAAACGTCCTTGTCCGAAATCACAGCCAACCCCGTGTCGCGCTGACTAAGATCCGCCCAACTCCCCGGAAAGCGGGCCCACATGCGCCTCCTGCTCATCCTCTCGCTTCTTGTCGCCGCCGCACCGTTCGCCGCTGCCAAGCCTAAGCCCTGCGTCACCCCGGACCAGGCCGGCCAATTCCTCAACAAGGACATTTGCATATCCGCGCATGTCTATGATGTGGCGCAGCTTCCTAACGGAACGCGCTTCCTGGATGTGTGCGCTCCGGCTGTCCCCGACGACGCCTGCCGCTTCACCATCGTGAGCCTCTGGCAGGATCGAGACACCGTCGGCGAACTCACGCGCTACCGCGACGTAGACGTTGAAATCCGCGGCATCGTCTCTTCGATGCACGGTCGAACCGGCATGCTTCTCAGCCATGCGCGGCAGTTCCACGGCGGCCCGCCCAAATTCCGGCCCAATCCGCGCCTCGCCCGCGGCTTCAGCGCCGAGCAGGACCGCCCGCCCATCGCCGATCCCAACCTGCGCCGCCAGGGCCGCGGACGCGCCTTTATGAACCGCCTGGACCAGGAGAAAATCCCGGCGAAGTAGCGAGTTCCACAGCCTCGCTCCCGAGCCCCGACTCTGAACGGTCCGTCCCCTCCCACACCACCGTCCGCGCAGGTCCGCATATGGCTATTCAATAGGTGAGTCCCGCCGATGACCTGACGGGGCTGCCTGTTCGCTGTCGGGAGATGGCCGTGTGGGCTCCATTTCTCACGTCAGCATCGGTTGCGAGCTTCACTCGCGCCCTGCCCTCGGAGACCCGTGGAAGCGGGATGGCTGGTGCAATGTCCGCCGTTACGCTTCGCCGTCACTTCTCCCCCTCAAGAGGTGAAGAGGACTTGCACCTCCAAGTTGTCAATCACGCATGGCGTACAAATGAAGGCCCGGGCTGCGGGGCCGGGCCGGCGTTCTCCGGCGGCTATTTTGCGGCAACCGGCCGGGTTCCGTGCGCCCGCCACAGCGCTTCCATCTGCTCCAGGGTGCGGCCTTTGGTCTCCGGCACCATGGTGGCCATGAACAGCGCGGCCAGAATGCCCATCACGCCGTAAATCCAATAGGCGAAGCCGTGGTGGAAGTGGTTCACCAGGTAGGGGTTTTTGTCCAGGATGGGAAACGTCCAACTGACGAGATAGTTGGCAATCCACTGCGCCGCCACGGCCAGGGCCATGGCCTTGCCGCGAATCTGGTTGGGGAAGATTTCGCTCAGCAGCACCCAGGTTACCGGCCCCCAGGAAACCGCGAAGCCTGCGGTATAGAGAAGCATGAAGATGAGCGCGGCCATGCCCTTGCCGCCGAGGGCGAAGTCGGTGCCCAGCGCGATCATGCTGGCGGCCATTACCAGCGCTCCAGTAATCTGAAGCGGCCTGCGCCCCATGTGGTCCACGGTGAGGATGGCAACCACGGTGAAGGTGAGGTTGACCACGCCCACGATGATCGTCTGGAACAGCGAGGCATTGGTGGTCAGCCCCATGCCCTGGAAGATCGCGGTGGCGTAATACAGGACCACGTTGATACCCACGAACTGCTGGAACACCGATAGCATGACGCCAATGAAGATGAGGAGCACGCCGAAGGAAAACAGCTTGCCGGAGTGGTGCTCGCTCAGCGATGCGCGAATCTCCGCGATCTCCTTTTCCCCTTCTTCGACGGTGACCAGCCGGGCCAGCACCGCGCGCGCGCCGCTCTCATTGCCCTTCAGCATCAGGTAACGCGGAGTTTCCGGTACCAGGAACAGGAGGAGCAGGAAGAGCCCGGCGGGGATTGCGCCGGACAGGAACATGTAGCGCCAGCCGATGGAGTTGAGCCAGGCATCGCCGCTGCCGGATTTGGAGATGCTGAAATTGACAAAGTAAATGACCAGCATGCCGAAGATGATGGCGAACTGGTTCCACGCCACCAGGTTGCCGCGCACCTTGGGCGGAGCAATCTCTGCGATGTACATGGGCGAGAGCATGGACGCGAGGCCCACCCCGATGCCGCCCAGGATGCGATAGACCACGAAGTTCGTCATGTATCCCGGTCCGCCGTGTCCGATGGGAGCGAACGGGAACTCCGGAGCGGAGGCGCCCAGGGCGGAGAGAAGGAACAGCACGGCAGCGATGATCAGTCCACGCTTGCGGCCAATGTGCGTGCTTACCCATCCCCCGATCAGCCCGCCGACGATGCAGCCGATGAGCGCGCTGGAAACCACAAACCCCAGCAGCGAGTCGGCGGCGTTGGCCTGGGCCGGGTTGGCCAGATTCGCGAACCGCGGATCGACGAAATAAGCCTTCAGGCTGCCTACCGCGCCGTTGATCACGGCGGTGTCATAGCCAAACAGCAGCCCGCCCAGGGTGGCGATCAGGGTCAGGAGAACCAGTTGTGGATTCAGGCGCGACATAGCATCCTTTGAAGCAAATCGATTTTCGCCAGTGTACTACGCGGGCGATTTGCCGCCTATGAAAAGCAGCCGCGCAGGAAAAAGCGGAAAGGATGAGGCACGGAAAGTCTACGGCAAAAGAGGAGATGTCTCAGGCGCCCAGTTCGGCGCGGATGGCGGCGGCGATGGCGTTGGCGTGAAGGTGCATGGCAGCTTCATCTTCGGCTTCGATCATGACGCGGGCCAGCGGCTCGGTGCCGGAGTAGCGGATGACCACGCGGCCGGTGTCTTTGAGTTCCACTTCGGCCTGGTGGATGCGCTCATGGATGGCAGGGATCCTGTCCAGCGGCCGCTTTTCGCGCACCCGCACGTTCACGATGGTCTGGGGGAAGACCTTTAGATCGGAGGAGAGCTCTTCGAGGGATTTTCCGGTGCGGGCGACGAGATCGAGGACGACCAGCGCGGTGAGGATGCCGTCGCCGGTGGTGGCGAGATGGGGGAAGAGGATGTGGCCGGACTGCTCGCCGCCGAGGGCGGCGTTCTTCTTCTGCATCATCTCCAGCACGTAGCGGTCGCCCACGGGAGCGCGGAGCATCTGGATGCCGGAGCGTTTGAGCGCCGCTTCCAGGCCCATGTTGGACATGGTGGTGGCGACAACCAGGTCGTTGGTGAGCATGCCACGCTCTTTGAGGTCGCGGGCGGCCATGAGCAGGATGGCATCGCCGTTGATGACCTGCCCTTTTGCGTCGGCCAGCATGCAGCGGTCGGCGTCGCCGTCGAAGGTGAGGCCAATCTGCGCGCCGCGATCGGTGACCTGTTTTGCCACCCAGCCGGGATGGAGCGCGCCGCAATCGGCGTTGATGTTTCTGCCGTCGGGGGTGGTGTTGAGGAGGGTCACATCGCCGCCTAGGCGGGAGCAGAGTTCCGGCCCGACGGCCGCGGCGGCGCCGTTAGCGCAGTCACCGACGATGCGGATGCCGTCGAGGCGCAGGCCGGGAACGCAGCTCAGCAGGAAGTCAATGTACTCGTGGCGCAGGTCGGCGTTGTCATTCAGGAGCGGCAGGGTGCGGGGATCGGGGGGTGAGGCGAGGTTGGAGTGAAGGAGAATCTCGTCCTCCATCTCGAGCTCGAGCGCATCGGGAAGCTTGTATCCATCGGCGCCGAAGAGCTTGATGCCATTGTCCTGCCATGGATTGTGGCTGGCGGAGATGACGACGCCGGCCGAGTATTTGTGGGTGTGGGTGAGGTAGGCTACGCCGGGCGTGGGGATGACGCCGGCGCTTTCAAACGGGATCCCGGCCTGGGTGAGCCCGGCCGCCAGAGTGGACGCGATCCAGGGGCTGGACTCGCGGGTATCGCGGCCGATGAGCACGCGCGGATCGTAGGCGTTGATGCGCCGGACGGAGTGGCCCAGAGCGAGGCCGGTGGCGAAGATGGTCTTGGGATCGAGAGGATAAGTTCCGGCGATGCTGCGGATGCCGTCGGTGCCGAAGAGCTTGCGAAAGTCGGACAAGGTCATGATGGTCGCTTTCCGGTTCTTTTGGATGACGTGGTTTCGACTCGGGAGGTAAAGGTTCCATCGGCGAGGCGGGTGGTGAGGTGGTCACCCCGATTCACCTGCGCGGCGGAGCGGATGAGGGCGCCGTTGGCGTCGAGGACGAGGGCGTAGCCGCGATCGAGCACGGCAAGCGGAGAAAGCGAGTGCAGGCGGGCGTCGAGGGCCTGGAGACGGGCGCGGCGATCGTGGAGGAGGCGCTCGGCGGCGTGCAGCAGGCGGGTGCGGCCGGCGGCGAAGTGCTGTTGCGCGTGGGCCAGGCGCTGCCGTGGGTCGTGGCGGAGAACGGCCGCGCCGAGTTCGACGACGCGGCGATGGGTCTCGCGAATGCGGAAGGTCATGCCGCCCACAAGTTGCTGGACGGCGTCGTCCAGGCGCTGTTCCAGCCGGTGAATCAGGGTGGCGATGCGCGCTTCGGCCCGGGTTACTGCCATGCCGGCGAGGCGCTGGCGTGCCTGGAGGAGCTCGTAGTGGCCGGCGCGCTCCAGACGGGCGTCGAGGCGGGCCAGGTGCTCGGCAACGCGATGCTGGGCCTCGGTGATGAGCTCGGCGGCGGCCGATGGTGTGGGGGCACGGAGGTCGGCGACAAAATCGGCGATGGTGAAGTCGGTCTCGTGACCTACGGCGGAGACTACGGGAACCTGGGAGGCGGCGATGGCGCGGGCCACACGCTCGGAGTTAAATGCGGCCAGGTCCTCGAGCGATCCGCCGCCGCGGGCAACGACGATGGCGTCAACCAGGCCGGAATCGTTGAGGCAGGCGATGGCGGATTCGATTTCGACAGCGGCGGACTCGCCCTGCACGCTGGCGGGGCAGAGCAGGACGTTGAGGCCGGCGTGGCGGCGGCCGGCTACGTTGAGGAAGTCGCGAATGACGGCGCCGGTGGGCGAGGTGACGATGCCGACGGTGCGCGGAAACGCGGGAAGGGGGCGCTTGCGGGCGGCGTCGAAGAGGCCTTCATCCTTGAGGCGCTCCTTGAGCTGCTCGAAGGCGAGCTGGAGGGAGCCCGCGCCGACGGGCTCGAGGGTTTCGGCGACCAACTGCACCTGGCCGCGCTGGTCGTAGACGCTGACCCGGCCGCGGGCAAGGACGTGCTGGCCGTCTTCCAGGCGGAAGCGAAGGAGCATGGCCTGGCGGCGGAAGAGAACGACGGGGAGCTGGGCGTCGGCGTCCTTCAGGGTGAAATAGACGTGGCCGGAAGGCGCGGGGCGAAGGTTCGAGATTTCGCCTTCGACCCAGACGTCTGCGTACTGGGTCTCGACGATCTGGCGGATGTGGGAGACGAGCAGGCTGACGGGCCAGACGCGGCGGGCGGAGACGGGAGCCTCGAAGCTGAGGTCGAGCTGGGCCGCGGCGGCGTCGCGAATGGGCACGTAACTGATTTTAGCGGAGCTAGGAAGGGAGGCGGACCTTATCCGGACTTGGCGGCACGCCTCAATGACGAGGCGCCTTCATCAGTCCCCTTTCCTGGCTTCTTATGACTTGCAGCCTGTCCGGCGATCCGAGGCGACGGCCCGGTGCTTGATCGGCGCGAAATACGCCGAGGAAGGGTTTGCAGACGCTCGATCGTGTCAGGAAAACGGGCGACGAGTTCTACGAATGTGGCTGCCAGCGGGCTGACCTGCCCACCCTGCTCCCATTTCTCCACCGTCCTCGGACTGACGCGCAGCATGTTTGCCCACACGGTGCGAGAGACATTGAACTTCTGGCGGGCGGCAACAAAGAACTCCGCATCCGGCGACTCTTTAAGCGTGGGGACCGAGACAGCGTGCGTACGAAGCGTGATCTTTCCCTCTCGCGTGGCCTTCATCGCGTCCACGCCTTCCATCAGTTCCGCAAAGAGGTTCCGCTTCAGCGAATTCTGCTTTTTCATTCCTTATTCCCGACCTTTCTGGCGGCACGTTCCGCTTCGAGCGCCCGGCGCAGCACTTCTCTTTCGTCTTTCGTTAAATCCGCGGCCTCATTTTTGTCATAAAGCGTCAGCAACCAGATTTGCTGTTCAGAAAGAAAACAGTAATAGATAATCCTCAGGCCCGCGCTTCCCTTTGCCACGGCGTGGATCTTTCCAGCGCAGCTTGCGTATGCCTCCAGCTCCCGGCACCCTTTCTCCGGCTTCGGGGTTCTTCGCCAGATACCTTTGCAGTTCTGCGAACGCATCATCGTCCAGGTAGTTTCCCCTGAAGCGAGTGAAAGCAGGTGCTTCAACGAATTGAAACCATGTCAATGGAGGCGACAAGCCGTCCTCGTTCTTCAAAATCATACCCATAATGGGTATAGATTGCAATCCGCAATGAAGCTGAAGAAGCGGAAGGAAACAATGCAGCCCCCCCAAAAAATGGTCAGCGACGGTCGAGGATGGTCACGCTGATGCTTGCGGCGATGGCCAGCAGGCGCCTGGCGGTAGGCTCATCGAGCGCAGTTTCCGGAGCGAGCAGGTTTTCCGCTTCGCGGGCGAGGGCAGTGCCTTGATCCAGGCCGAAGGTGCCGAGGGAGCCGGCCAGCTTGTGGGCGGTGTTGTGGGCTTCTTCGCGGAGTTCCGGTGGTAGATTGCCCTGGGCAAGCGCGGCGGCGGCCTCTTGCAGGACTGAAAGGCGCTCCTCGATCTGGGGACGGAATTTCAGCCAGAGCTCATCCAGCATGGCTGAGACGGCGGGCACTTCGTTTGCCCGGGAATTTGAATCCATTCGGCCGGAACCTTTCAGTTCCAGCCTAATACACCCGCGAT
>Ga0307373_10010038_pt1 | contig 14013 bp, 8 predicted proteins | sample OX2MG_FD_202534 | JGI IMG/M metagenome (GOLD analysis project Ga0307373, IMG submission 202534) | Soil microbial communities from Risofladan, Vaasa, Finland - OX-2 | ecosystem: Environmental > Terrestrial > Soil > Coastal area > Acid sulfate soil | place: Finland: Risofladan, Vaasa | collected... | reverse complement strand
TATTTTCAATTCGGAAGGTATTTACTGATCTGCAGTACCCGAGCGGGCCTTCTGCCGCCTAATCTTCAGGGATTATGGGCTAATTCCATTCAGACTCCCTGGAATGGTGACTATCATCTCGACATTAATATTGAAATGAATCATTGGCCATTAGAAGTTACCAACCTACCCATGCTGAATGAACCTTTTTATTCATTAATTAACGGATTAGTTATACCGGGAGAGAAAACAGCAAAAACCTATTTTGATAGTCAGGGTTGGGTTGCTTTTGTTGTGACCAATATATGGGGATATACTTCACCCGGAGAAGGTGCGGACTGGGGATCTAATATGGCCGGTTCCGGATGGTTGTGCCAGGTATTGTGGAATCATTATGCATTTACGCAGGATAAAGATTATTTAAGAAGGATCTACCCGGTACTTAAAGGTGCTGCGCTATTTTATTTACATTCGATAGTAAAAGATCCCAATAACGGTTGGTTGGTTACGGTACCTTCCGAATCACCCGAGAATTCTTTTTATTTACGGAATGGAAAGGTGGCTTCAATATGTGCAGGACCAACAATAGATAATCAAATTATTAAAGAACTGTTTACTCATGTAATAGATGCTTCACATATTTTACATCAGGATGTTGTATTTAGCAAAAAATTGGAAAGAGCCAAAAAGCAATTGCCTCCAGAGCAGATAGATTCTGCGGGAAGGTTGATGGAATGGTTGAAGCCGTATAAAGAAACGGACCCACATATGCGTCACATGTCGCCGTTATGGGGATTATATCCGGGAAATGAAATTACTCTTTCAGGAACTCCAAAAATAGCAGAAGCCGCTAAGCAATTAATGATCAGAAGGGGAGATGTAAGTACCGGATGGTCGTTGGCATGGAAAATAAACCTTTGGGCAAGAATGCATAAGGGAAATCATTGTTTCCGGTTGATTAAAGACCTGCTAAGACCTACGCAACATTCGGGTGTAAATATGGAAAACGGGGGTGGTACTTATCCCAATCTTTTTGATGCGCATCCGCCTTTTCAGATTGATGGTAATTTTGGAGGGACTGCCGGCATTGCAGAAATGCTATTGCAAAGCCAAGCTGGTTACATTGACTTGTTACCTGCTCTTCCCGACGAATGGGCAAATGGCAGCTTCAAAGGATTATGTGTAAGGGGAGGAGGTGTACTAAATCTGCAATGGGAAAATCATCAAATTAAATCTTTAGAAATAACACCGAAAGTAACGAACTATTTCAAAATAAAAGTTCCGGATTATGTGAAACAGGTGAAACTGAAGTACAAAAACAAAACGACCATTTTGCGTCCATCAAATGGGTTTATTAATATTTCTTTGAACAAAGGATATCAGGCTAAAATTTTATTCTTTTAAAAATGTGACTGTATTTAAATCTCAATTTTTACTACAATCAAGAGGAAAATTTTAGAGATTTGCGCAAGGTATAAAGTACAATTTCACCCGGATGAAAAGGGTTTTATCATGAAAGGTTTTACCCTGAATTTTCCTTTACAGAAATCAAGGTACTTTCGTGTAAGCGTACAAAAATCTGCAAGATTCCCTACGGTCATCCGTTGAGGGCCAGTCTGTAAGAATGTTTGCAGATGAAATACGAATGCGCAGATGCTTTTATATAAAGTAACAGGCATGCAGGTTCCATGGCCAGATGAGATAGCGGGTTATTAATAAAAGGGATTGATTTTATTTCTGAATTTGCCAACTGGTTCCAGCGATTCTTTTTTTTCGTTCAGAGCAATTCTGTATGCTTTTGGTGATTTCCCGTTTATTTTTTTAAAAAGCCGTGAGAAATAAAACGAATCATCGTAACCAATTTTATCGGCAATTTCACTTATTCTTAAATCAGTTTGGCTTAGTAACTGGCAGGCATATTTGATTTTTAATTTGATAAAATAATCCATGGGCGATGCTCCGGTTTTCTTCCTGAACAAACTTGAGTAATGAGAGCCCGAAAGTTTAAGACGTTCTGCAAAATCATCTACAGAGAGTGTTTTCTCAATATTAGCCGTCATGTATGAAATAGATTCTTCAATTGGATCAGCTTTTAAATTGGCTTGAATAAGATTCGGCTGGCATAGAAAAAAAGTCAGGAACCTGTAAAGACAAAGGTTGGCAAATGCGAGATTATTATCAGAATATCCTGATGCAAGTGCATTATATATTTCAAACCATTGGTCAATAATTTTTTTATTGTATTCTATACCAGTAGGCTGTTCATAGTCTTCTGTATGCATCCATTCGTTCAGTTGTTTCACCTTGTGTCCGCTGAAGTGAACCCAATAGATACTCCATGGATGGTGCAGGTCAGCCTGGTAGATATGAAACTTGCCGGGCGGCAAGATTATAAATTGATTGGCATTTAATGTATAGCTCTTGGTGGCCGTTTGATAATGTCCCCTTCCTTCTACACAATAGATAAGGATATTATCCGGGCAGCCATATTGCCGTTCGCGGTAATGAAACTTTGCCTTTGGAAAATAGCCAATATGTGTTATAAACAGGCTATCTATAAATTTCTTTTTGCTAAGCCTGTTTACGACAATCTCCCTCGGAACATTGATTTGTTTTTCTCCTAAAAAACCATCCTTTATTTTCTTCTCGGGCATTATCTTCTGTTTGAAATAAATTCTATTGCTGGAAGCAAGATAACCATAACTTGAATAAAAGCAATTAGGGAAATAATCGGATTGTCCATAATTATAGTAGAATATTCTATAGTTTGATGGATACCGAAGGCCTATTTTTATAAAATATTATCAGGGAGTTTTTCTATGATTAATATTGTTAAAAACAAAACATATTTAAAGTGATTTAACGGGTACGTCATCTTCATTAAAAGATAGGTTGAAATGAAACTATTAACAGATAAAATAATTTTCCTTACAGGTGGAGCCCAGGGCATAGGATATGAATGCGCCAAAGTGTATGCCGCGGAAGGTGCGAAAGTAATTATTGCAGAAAAAGATAAGAGCGTGTTAAAAGAGGCAATGCATCAACTGGGAGATTTACACCTCGGCATTGGTTGCGACGTGGCAAACGCGATGGATGTAAAAAACGCCATTGAAAAAGCTTTGGCTTCGTATGGACGCATTGATGCTATTCATAATAACGCCGGCATTGCCAATCCATCTAAACCATTGCATGAAACCTCGGAACCCGAATGGAATGATTTGATGAATATAAACCTGAAAGGAATTTATCATACGGTGAAATATGGCTTTGATGCTTTGAAAAATTCACAGGGATGTATATTAAATACCAGCAGCCTTGTAGGGGAAATTGGGCAGGAAATGCACGCTGCTTATACGGCGACAAAAGGCGGAATAAATGCCTTGACCAAATCTATGGCATTAGATTATGCAAAATATAAAATAAGGGTAAACGCTGTAAGTCCCGCAGGCGTGTGGACTCCCATGCTTCGCAAATGGAATGATGAACAACCCGCCGATGTGAATATGTCGAAATACCTGGATGATATTCATCCGTTGGGATATTGCCCCGATGGCGACGTGGTAGCAGATGTTTGTGCTTTCCTGTTATCAGATAAAGCACGTTTTATCACAGGTTGCATTATGCCGGTAAGTGGTGGTGCAGAGTTGGGTTATAGAAATCTAAATGGCGAATACCATGCAGGGGATACTGACAAATTAAATAAAAAACAATAAATAAGAAACCATGAAAAAACTTTGTTTACTATTCATCAGCTTTTTCTTTTTGTCAGCACTTATTCAAGCTCAGTCAACGCCGGAGGTGGCTGCCAATATTAAGACCAATAACAAGATTATGGATGGCTTTATGGACTTGCGTTTCGGCATGTTCATCCATTGGGGACCCGTAACGTTGAGAGGCACAGAAATAGGATGGTCAAGGGGAAACCAGGTACCGGTAAAAGACTATGATAATTTATACAAAGAATTTGATCCCGTTTTGTTCAATGCAGATAAATGGGTAAAGACTGCCAAAGATGCCGGCATGAAATATCTAACCATCACGGCTAAACATCACGATGGTTTTTGCCTGTGGCCAACTGCATTTACGGATCATAATATCATGCACTCACCATACAAAAAAGATATTGTAGGAGAGTTGGCCAAAGCATGTAAAAAGCAAGGTATCAAATTTTGTATTTATTTTTCCGTACTTGATTGGTATGATCCAAATTACCCTAATCATTTACCAGGACAGAAAGAAATAGATCCGAAAGCCAACATGGATAAATTTGTAAATACTACTATGAAAGGAGAATTAAAAGAATTGATAACCCGCTATCATCCTTATATGCTATGGTTTGATGGAGATTGGGAAAAACCATGGACGCAGGGATACGCCTTAGAGATTTATAATTTTTTAAAACATTTAGATCCAAACGTAATTATTAATAACAGATTAGGCAAAGGAGACAATACAGAAATCACTGCTGCATCTGTAGGTGATTATGCTACACCGGAACAAAAAGTAGGTACCATCAACATGCAATATCCCTGGGAATCCTGTATTACGATCGGTACGCAATGGTCTTGGAAACCCAATGATAAAATAAAATCAGTGCGACGTTGCATAGATATTCTGGCAGGCACCGCAGGAGGTAATGGTAATCTGCTGCTAAATGTAAGCCCTATGTTTGATGGCAGGATGGAAGTACGGACTATAGATACATTGAAGCAAATGGGTGTTTGGTTGAAAAAGTATGGAGACGCTATTTATAATACTCATGGAGGGCCTTACAAGCCTAATAAAATATTTACCGCTACAAGGCAACGGAATAAGGTCAATATCCTGTTATTGCAACACCCACAGGGAGCTCTTACATTAGCGGATATTCCTGGTTGTAAAGTATTAAAAGCTTATTTTATGCGTGGACAGAATGTGGCATTTACGCAGGATGATAAAGGTATTCATCTGACATTACCTGATGTATTGCCTGATGCGAATTGTTCCGTAATTGTTTTGGAGTTGAATAAAAACGCCAATAATATTCCTTTAATAAATTAGACATCCATTAATTTTTGTTTTATCTATGATCAAGCGCATACAAACCATTGACAAACGATTCCCTTTAGAAAAAGGTGTGGGTAGCGATGTTGTTCATCACGATCCGGTATATGCTTATGCCGTAACACAATTGATTGACGACAGCGGGCTTACAGGCAGCGGATTTGCTTTTACTTTAGGAGCGGGTAACGAGTTGGTATGTCAGGCGGCAAAATTCTATGCAGAGAAACTGGTTGGGAAAGATATTGAGGAACTCATGCAGAGCTTTGGAAAATTTTCGAATCAACTGACCAACGAACAACAGTTTCGCTGGTTGGGTCCGCATAAAGGAATTGTTCAACTTGCATTGGCTTCTGTTACTAATGCCTGTTTTGATCTTTGGGCAAAGAAGAGACATGTGCCCCTTTGGAAATTACTGATTGACCTGTCGCCGGAGGAAATGATCAATTTATTGGATTTATCCTATCTCGAAGATGAATTAAATCACGTACAGGCTTTACAGTTATTGCAGGCACAAGCAGTTCATAAAGAAGAAAGAAAGAAAATATTGAAGCAGGGTTATCCCGGTTATGATACTTCCGTAGGATGGTTTAATTATACGGATGATCAGGTAAGAGAAAATTGTAAACGTTCGGTGGATGCAGGTTTTACGGCCATGAAATTAAAAGTAGGTTCGCCTGATCCTGAACGAGATATTCGTCGGGCATTTCTGGTAAGAGATGTCGCCGGAGATGAAGCGCAAATAATGCTGGACGCCAACCAACAATGGACGCTGCCGCAGGCAATAGCTATTTGTAAGCGGCTACAAGACATGCATCCTTACTGGATTGAAGAGCCTACGCATCCGGATGATATACTGGCGCATCAGAAATTAGCGGAGCAGATTCATCCTTTAAAAATTGCCTTAGGTGAGCATGTGCCAAACAAAATTATGTTTAAAAATTATTTACAAACTAAATCTGTTGGATTTATACAGGCAGATGCCGTTCGCGTGGCTGGTGTCAGTGAGTTTATTACAATTAGTTTATTATGTAAGAAATACGGCATACCGGTAGTGCCACATGTAGGCGACATGGGACAATTGCATCAGCATCTTGTTTTATTTAACCACATCACGCTGGGGCACGAGGCCTTGTTTCTGGAACATATTCCTCATTTACAAAAATACTTTTTACATCCTGTCCAGTTAAAAAACGGCCAGTATAAAACACCACAGGAAGAAGGAAGTAGTTGCGATTTTAACTAAACCTAACTATGAAACCATATCTACTATTCATTTGTCTTGTTGCCGCTGCAGGTGGGTTTCTATTTGGATTTGACACCTCCGTTATTTCCGGTGCTATCGAATTCATTGCAGACCCTAAAGTTTTTAATTTAGATGCTATTGAGAAAGGCTGGGCGGTAAGTTGTATTCTTATCGGTTGTATGGCAGGCTGTATTTTTGCAGGGCCGCTGAGTGACAAATATGGCAGAAAAAAAGTATTCATTTTTACAGCGCTTGTTTTTCTTGTATCATCTCTGGGATGTGCGCTGGCCGCCAATCATATTATTTTTATTGTCTATCGCATTATTGCCGGGGTGGCTGTGGGCGCTGCATCTATGTTGTCACCTATGTATATTGCCGAAGTTTCACCTGCCAGACACAGGGGTAAGCTAGGGATAATCAATATTTTAGCCATCTTTATTGGGCAGTCGGTAGCTTTTTTCTCAAATTTTTTGTTGAAGGACTATGGCGGTTTAAATAACTGGAGGTGGATGATGGGCGTGATGGTTATTCCATCGGCCATTTTATTTTTATTATTGTTTTTTATTCCTGAAAGTCCCCGCTGGCTAATGGGAAAACGAAAAAATGAGGAAGCTCGTCTAGTCCTGACTAAAATCATGAATAAAGGAGCCTCCGTAGAAGATGAATTAACAGATATAGAGCGGTCAATACATGCAGTGAAAGGAAAGTTGGGTGCGTTGTTAAGAGGTAAAATGTTTAAGCTGTTAATGGTTGGTATTGCTTTAGCTGTATTTCAACAGGCATCGGGCATTAATGTGATCATGTATTATGCTCCTTCTATTTTCAAGTCAGCCGGATTTGGTACCGGATCCGCTTTGTTCCAGACGGCTATCATGGGGTTGGTGAATTTAACTTTTGCAGTTATGGCTATGTTCTTTGTAGACAGGCTGGGTCGTAAGCCTTTGATGGTTATCGGTTCTATGGGCACCGGACTTTCACTTTTACTCCTCGCCATTACTTTTATTACCGGTCATTTTCATGGATATTTTGTCTTGGTCTGCATCATGGGATTTCTGGCTTTCTTCGGGTTTTCCATAGGCCCGGTTGTTTGGGTGCTTATTTCAGAAATATTTCCGAATAACCTGAGAAGCCAGGCTGTTGCTATCTCCTTTTTCTTTTTATGGGCAACAGATTTTGTAGTATCCTTTACCTTCCCATATTTATTGAATCATTTTAAAGGGTATTCCTTTTTAATCTATTCTTTGATGTGCTTTTTATGTTTATTGTTTGTAATAAAATATATAACTGAAACAAAAGGTAAATCTCTGGAACAGATTGAGAAAGAGTTTGTCAGTACTTAAAATTTAAATGAAAGTGAAAATTTAAATTTTTTACTCTCTCTCTTCTCTGTTATATAGTAAAATAATCCATTAAATCCCTTGGATATACTCTATTGTTTCATGCTTAGAAGAGAACTTATTCTTCTACGGAAGGATTTATTATTGGAACTAATTTGAAACCCTTTGGCGTATGGAAATTACTTGGTGCCGACAATTTATTCAGAAGCAAAATCTACAAAGGGTTTATCCAAATAAAATAAACAACTTTCAGCCTTTTTAAAATCAGGGTTTCGATAAAATGGCTTTCCTCTTTTATAAACAATTGATTTGAAGTAATAACAACAAACAAACAAATTTCCCCAAATCCTAATTTTTAATAACAATGAAAAAATACATCCTCTTTTTAGCAGTTTTATTTTTTGTCTTTCAAGCGAATGCACAGATACGGTTGCCGCATATTTTGTCAAGCGGAGTTGTATTGCAGCAAAATGCCAAAGTAAATTTATGGGGATGGGCCAATCCTACCGAAAAGATTTCCATAGAACCATCCTGGACAAAAGATACGCTGAAAACCGTAACGGATGGAAATGGTAAATGGCTTTTAAAATTAAATACACTCAAAGCCGGAGGTCCCTATCAAATAAAGTTTATGGGAAACGATACCATCACTTTAAATGATGTGTGGCTAGGCGAAGTATGGGTTTGTTCCGGCCAATCTAATATGGAATTTACGTACAACTGGCGAAAGACAAAAGATGTGGCTGCCGACTTTGCCACTTGTAATCAATACCAAATTCATTTTTTCCAAATCCCAAAAACTACCGCATTAACTCCGCAGGAAAACTGTGATGGCAATTGGCAAAATTGCGATTCCAACACGGTAAAAAATTTTAGCGCGGTGGCCTATTTCTTTGGAAAAATGTTGAACCAAAATTTACACTTTCCTATCGGCCTCATATCTTCCAACTGGGGTGGTACAGCCGCAGAAACGTGGACACCGGACAGTATTGTAAACAATAATCCTACATTGAAAGCAGCACAGCAAAAACTGAAGGTTACTCCCTGGTGGCCCGTGGAAGCAGGATTTAATTACAATGCAATGGTAGCGCCACTTACCAACTTCCATATAGCAGGTACTATCTGGTACCAGGGCGAATCCAACGTAGATACGCACAGCACTTATGCGGAATTATTCAAAGACATGATTACCTCATGGAGAAAAGCATGGCAGGAGGATTTTCCTTTTTATTTTGTACAGATTGCGCCATTCAAATATGACAAACCGGATGTGGCTGCTTATTTGCGCCAGGCACAAACAGATGCTTTGGTGTTGCCCAAAACCGGCATGGTTGTTACTTCAGATTTAGTTTCTGATACCAACGATATTCATCCACACGATAAACACGATGTCGGCTACAGGCTGGCCGAAATAGCTTTGAACCGAACTTATGGATTAACACAATTTCAAAAGTTTTCGTCCTTGTATCTTTCATCTCATTTGCAGGACAATAAAGTGATTATACAATTGAGCAATGCAAGCAATGGATTTTATGTCAAAGGCGGCAAAATAAAAAATTTGTATATAGCCGGAAAGGATAGCGTTTATTACCCTGCTGAAGCAAAACTAACGCCAAATACTATTACTGTTTACAACAAAAATGTAAAGCAACCGAAATACGTCAAATATGGTTTCAATAATACTCAAATGGGGAATATTTTTAGCAAAGAAAATATGCCTGTAGCACCTTTTAAAATAATGGTGGAGTGATATTTTGCGTAAATAATTATCAACAAGAAATAAGAACCTTGTTATTTTTTACTTAAACCGATTCTTAGTACAGACTGCGCCAGTTGGAAGTAAACTATTTTCAAACAAAATAAAAAAGAAAGACTTCCTTTCTTAAAATTAATAATACTACATTTAATCCTTTAAAATAACAAACTGGTATGAGGAAATCATTTATTGTATATAGTTGGATTTGTTTAATATTCTGCATGTGCTGTGTTTTAAATTCACAAGCACAATCAATAAGCGAGGCAATTAAAAATTCAAATCCATCAGTTGTCTTAAGTGATGGCAGCTTATCATCCGGGGTAAAAGTTAACAGGAAATGGACAGGTAATAATTGTAAAATTTCTATCACCAATACTTCTTCATCTGCAATAAAACTTAGAGAAGTGGTTCTCTTCAGCGCTGATAAACTTTTTGCCGGTTCCACATCAATTTATGGAGAAGGTTTTGAATTATTATCACAAACAGGAGGCACGCTTGCGCAACCGAAAAACATAGGGTATTTCGACGAAAGCAAACATTACCAATTATTTGAACCGTCCGGATATAAAGTCGTTTATTATCTTTTGCAGCTTTCTCCTTACGCCAATAATAAATATTTATTAGGCTTTAGTTCTGCAAATCGTTTTGTAGGTAAATTTTATTTATCGGCTGATACGGTAAAAGTGGTAATGGATCTTGAAAATCTTGAAATGCCTGCCGGTGCAACATGGCAACTTGAAGATTTTTTTATGGAGCAAAATGATAACAGAAATATTTTATTCAATAATTTTGCGACCGCTATTGAAAAAAATCATCCACGCCTGAAAACACCTTTTCCCAGGGGATGGAGTTCATGGGCCGCTTTTGGTCCGAACGTAACAGCTAAAAGTATTTATGGTAATCTGGCAGCCATAAAAAAGGAGGTTCCCAAATTAAAATATATACAGATAGATGACGGATATCAGAAAGACATGGGGGACTGGTTAACGGTGGGTAAATCATTTAACGGAGGCATTAAAGATGTTTTATTAAAAATTAAAGCCGAAGGTTTTGAGCCTGGCATTTGGGTAGCGCCTTTTATTTGCGATACCAATTCATCAGTTTATAAAAAGCACAAAGATTGGTTGGTGAAAGACAGTTCAGGCAACCCTTTGAACAGCGATAAAGTTGGTTTTGGAGGATGGCGTTTAGCACCATGGTATGTATTGGATGGTACAAATCCTGCGGTGCAAAAACATTTTGAAAAGTTATTTTCCACGATGCGCAATGAATGGGGTTGTACTTACTTTAAGCTGGATGCCAATTATTGGGGAGCCATTCATGGAGCAACGTATTACAAGAAAGGTGCAACACGTACTGGAGCTTATCGCGATGGTATGAAAGCAATTTTGAAAGGTGCAGGTAAAGGTGCATACATACTGGGTTGCAATCAGCCAATGTGGCCCTCACTCGGTCTCATAACCGGCGCCAGAACATCAATGGACATAGATGTGGATTTCAAAAACATGCAACACACCGGTTTAGAAAATTTATATCGTAGCTGGCAAAATAATAAGTTATGGTGGAACGATCCGGACTGTCTCCTCCTCTCCGGTAACCTGCCCGAAAATCAATATATGTTTCATGCATCTTTATTATATGTTACTGGCGGCGCTTTACTAAGCGGGGACGACATCACCTCATTACCTGCGAACAGATTAGTCATCCTTAAAAAGATGGTAAAGGCACAAGGTGTGACTGCCGAATTTGACTCTGATAAATTTAATTATGGATGGATAAATAATCATTCAAAAAAGCAATTGGTTGTATTGAATTGGGCAAAAGATTCAAAAACATATCATATTCCAATAGTTAAACCATGCACATTAATTAATTATTTTACCGGAGAAAAAATAGGAAGTTTTGATAAAGAAATTGTTTTAAAAGATTTTCCGGGAGAAGACGGTTGTGTTTATAATGTGGAATAATAAAAAGTTATTCCAATTCTGTAGTGAAGATTAATTCTGTTCATGAAAAAGAACTAAACCATGTCATACTTAACAAGAATTTCCGAATCCAATATCTTTAGGAAAGTCTTTAATCGTTTTTTTGAGGGAAGGTTTGGGAATCGGATACTTTAAATAGGAAGGAGATTGAATAAATAGATTTTGATATTTTCATTTTAAAAATCTTAATTACCAAAGTACTTCCTTTTTTCTTAACTAAAGTTAGAGGGTTTATAAAAAGAAGCCCATCCTATCTTATCAAATCCTTGTGTTATTTGATGATTTGAAAACAATGACATTGTTTAAAATCACCGGAATTTTTCCAGAAACTTTATCAATCGCAAACTTTACTAATTTTTCTTTTTCATCTGTGATTAACACATTCGATTCATCTTAAGTGCCACCTAAAATAATGCCATCAATTCCTGTAAATTCAATTGCAATTTGTAACTTTACTTTAATAAAAATATTGTCTAAAGCATATTATTTCAACAACGCCAGCGGATCAATATACCTTCCATTTTCTTTTATTGCAAAATGCAGATGTGGTACAGTCACGACTCCAGTAGCTCCACTAATCGCAATGGCATCACCTGCAAAAACCAAATCGCCGGGGGAGGGCATAAAAATTTGCTCAAATGGCAGTAGATATTTTCAATTCTATTTCCATGTTGAATAATTAAATAATTTCCTGATCTTTCATCGTAACCTTGCTTTGCAATAATTCCATTAGCAATTGTCTTGTAAAGAATTCAGGAATTATAAAGCGGGATTCTTTGCTGTTCAACTGATGAAAAGTGGGCTTCAGTTCTAAGTGTGAATCTTCATTCTGCGTTTATCCTTTTTATATCTCTTTTTCATAATAGATGTTTGAACTGTTTATAACTTTAACACCGAAGAACGCGAAAAGAAATCTTCAATAAAAGTTTGTTTACTGGAAAGACTGAACTTACATAAACAAATAAGGGTTTAAAAACCTTTCTTGTTGGCGTAGTTTTTTTTACCTAAAAAAATAAAATGTCTACTTCAAAAATGCCGAATGCCAGGGTTAAGAAAAATTCTTTGTAGTTATAATTTTTACCTGCTTTATTTTTAGGGATATTTATTTCCTATAAAAAAATGAATCTTAATTTCAGATCAGGAAAGATTATTCCAATAAGATCTTTTGACCGCAAGAAAAAAGTAGAGGTGCACAAAATATGGTAAGAAAACATCTAATTATGCCAAAATTGCAATAGTTACTTAACCTGAAAGAAAATACTTTTATACTTTATATTTTTAACAAAGACAGTTATTTATGCAAGTTTCGGATTGTTTGTCCTGTAGTGTTTTAGGTACTGCCCGGTTAGGTGAGGTTTATTTCATGGGCTTTTTAATAGCGTGAGATTGAATTGGAATGTTTATTTGGGAAATACCCCAATAATATTAGAAGTTGTTACGACTTTAGGTATGTTGGGAGATCTTTTCGAGGGATTGTGGAGTAGTGAGTAAAGTACGGTCTATCAAATTTTTTTATGTTAAGAAATAAAACTAAAAATTGAAAATTGAAAATTGAAATATTTAGGAATTGATATTGGGGGGACTCGGAAGCTATCCAGTATTTTATCCCAAAAAATTGTCATTGTAATAAATAGGTTTATCCAATATTTATTTTTAATTGATACAAATTGAAAGAATCAAAAACAAATATTACTCAACTTCTAGAAAACATTTGCTTGGGTAACGATCAGAAATCTTTTGAAGAAGTCTTTAAAATATTTTATGAAAGACTGCTCAATTTTTGCATTCATTATACTAAAGACAGGGAATCTGCCGAAGAAATTGTTTCAGATGTTTTAAACAAAATATGGTTTAAACGAAGTGAACTATCTCATGTCCAAAACCTGGAAACTTACCTTTTTATCTCGACCAAAAATCAATCAATAAATTATACAAAACAATTTTCAAATTACAGGGTAACTTATCTTGAAGAAACAGGAATGCACCAACTTTTAAATACCCGCGATCCCGGAAAAGAATTGGAAAGAAGGGAATTGATATTTAAAATGAACCAGGCTATAGAAACTTTACCACAACAATGCAAAATAATATTCAGTCTCGTAAAAGAGGAAGGATTAAAATACAAGGAGGTAGCACAAATTTTGAACATCTCTCCCCGAACCGTAGAAACTCAATTAGTACGGGCGCTGCAAAAGCTTGATAAAATTCTATCTCCATATATCCATGATCATAATATACCTAAAAAGGAAAAGGCAAAACAGTTACAAAAATAATATCAATTTTATTTTCAATTCTTTTTTAATATTTCTATGTTCCATTTCAACAAAAGTTTCCTGGCTTTCAGATAATTTTTTTGATTCAGTGATAAATTAAAATCTGCATTATTTCTTCGTTTACAGTTATCATGATACTTATCCATTATTCATTTGCATAATCAGTGTTAATCTCTATCTGAATTGCTTCAGCCAGGCGTGTTATACCAATTATAATTATTAATCAGTCCAATTTAAACCAGCGAAGACATATTCAAATCCACAAACACTTTTGATCCTGGATGCGGGTAAATCTCCTATGGCATTTTTAATAAAATCGCTAACTTCCTCTAATGAATGATGAAGTTTATTGGTAAATTTCCTTTTTAAAATGGCCCATATATTTTCGGCAGGATTT
>Ga0307373_10010036_pt1 | contig 14015 bp, 11 predicted proteins | sample OX2MG_FD_202534 | JGI IMG/M metagenome (GOLD analysis project Ga0307373, IMG submission 202534) | Soil microbial communities from Risofladan, Vaasa, Finland - OX-2 | ecosystem: Environmental > Terrestrial > Soil > Coastal area > Acid sulfate soil | place: Finland: Risofladan, Vaasa | collected... | reverse complement strand
GAGCGTCAACGACTATCGAAACCAGATTTGGCAATACAATCTTCAACCCGTGCCGGCCAGCGCAACGGAAGTCACAGCGGACGAGGCGGTACGGATTGCGACGGACGCGCTTCGGAGCACTGGGCAACAGATGGCCGAATATGCCCTGTCTGGAGCCAACCCCGATCGCAGCAGCGCGCCGCCAGATCGTGTCTGGCATGTTGTATTCGACCGCGTTTTCCGCGGAATCCCGTACGCGAGCCAGGGCGCCAGCGTTATGGTGCAGTACCGGGGGGGGATTGTCGACGGCCTTAGTCTATACTGTCCTTCGCCCCCGGCCGCTCCCTCCACCATACGCTTCGATGCCGGCCATGCTGCCCAGAAGGCGCTGGAGCGAATCTCGCAATTGGGAGTTCGGTCCGCTCTTGTCTACAGTGAAGACACTGAATACGTCGTCCCCGCAGACCCCAGGACCAATGGCCTTCCACGGACTGACTTCGTGCCGCCGCGCCTGGCATGGGTCGTGCGTGTCGTGATGGATGGCTATTCGATGGATGAGCGTATCGACGCTGAGACGGGCGATGTCCTTGGCGAAGAAACCTACATGCCCGGTGGCTCTATCAAGACGGGTAAAGCGCGCAAAACCGCAGCCCAGATCCTCGCGGACGCAAAAGAAGTGAAGGTCGAGCGCCGTACGGACAAATACGAGTGGCCGAAGAAGCCAACAGCGGTGCTCAGCGAGACCTCACAGCCGGAGATGTTCAAACTCCTCAAGGCGAGCGAGCCATCGTCGATCAAAAACCTGTTAGTGGCGCCCGAGTTCCAGCTTGAAGTCACCACCAGCGCGGCATCACCAACCAACCTCTATTACCTGCCCGACCGGAACCTGGTCGGCAACGGCGTGGACTGGTTGACGGCGCCGGTGGAGTTCAAGACGTGGATGGAGAAGCTCAAGCCCGCCGCCAAATGAGCGGATTTTCGGTGTCGTTGTCGAGCACGTCACCGATTTTGAGACTCTCGAAATACTCCTTGGAGAGGATGTTTCGGACGCCGTTAAAGGTCGAACCGTCGGGCATGTAGGCGCAGGTCATTGCGCGGCGTGGACGCGGCGTCATATTGCAGCCGGCGCCGTGCGCGGTCAGGCCATTATGGAATACGGCGGACCCGGCCGGGCAGGGCGCCGGAACCGGTTCCTGCTTCAGCCACTCGGGATGAGCGGTAAAAAGCGCGCCTATATTGTGCCCGATCCCTACGTTTTCATGCCGGTCTCCCTTCTGGGAGCCGGGGATATAGTACATGCAGCCATTCTGCAGCGTAGCGTCGTCCAGCGCCACCCAGATTGAGATTGAGTTCGGGCTGGTAAACGACCAGTACGGATTGTCAAGATGCCAGGCCGTTGGATTGCCATACGCCGGTTTAATCAGCGCCTGGTCGTGCCAGATCCGGATACCGTCCACGCCGGCAAGTGTCGCCGCCATCTTCCCAAGACGCGGGTCGAACAACAGCCTCCTCATGCCTTCATGGGTGTTCACCAGTCTCAGGCACTGCGTGAACACCTTCGCGTAATAGTCATCCGGGTTCGACTGATTATGAAGACCCACGCTCTTCAGGCGCTCCGCTACAGCCTCTTCGGTGCAGCGGCGCCACTCTTCCATTTCCTCTCGATCCAGAAAGCTTTCGACCAACAGAAAGCCATTCTTCTGGTACGATTCAACCTGCGCCTCGCTCAGCTCATCTCGCATTCCGACTCCCTCCCAAAAACCGGCGGCTTCGACTCGCGCCCTGCTCCCCCGACCGATTAACGTAACTGAGTAACCCTTCTCCGTCAGCCGGGCGCCTTCCTGCGAACCCACGCGTCGATCACCGAGCCTGCGCGGCCTCGGAAGGCCGGTACCGGATCTGCGCGACAGCCAATACCGCTGCTGCCAGCAGCGCTGCCCCGCCGGCGAAGAGGTAGGCATACGGCTCGGCAATCACGAACAGCAATCCCATGATGGCGTTGGAGCCGAACTGTCCCACGCTGCGCGAGGCGCTCAGCCAGCCCATCCCGGCCGAGACGTTGCCGCTGGTGCGCAGGGAGGCCGCCAACGTCGGCTCGTAGGTCTCGACGGCGCCCATCCCGAATCCCAGCAGCGCCACCGCCGGGTAGAGCCCCCAGACGCCGGCATGAAGCGCTGCGCTCAGGGCGATCCCGATTGAGGCGACGGCCGACGGCGCGAAGCCCCACTTCCAGAGTGCGCTGAGCCCCTTGATGTTCGCCAGCCCGAGGATCCATCCCGAGACGGCGGAGACGCCCAGATAGATCGCGTAGGCTGCCAGCCCGGCCACGTCGGCTTTGCTCGCCATGGCTGCGCTGAGCACCGGATAGCCCAGGTTGTAGAAGCTGAAGCCGTACAGCGCCGCCGCCGCCAGGATGGTGATGAACAGGCCCTGTGCGCGCCGCTGCGCCTGCTCGGCGGTCAGCGCCTGCTCGTCGGTCGGCGTCTCGCTGCTGCTCTGTTCCACCGGATAGAGCGCCTTGCCGGTCACAGGCAGCAGTACGAGGGTTGAGATGAGGATGGGAATCCCGGCGTAGGCGATGACGCGGCCGGGCGGCACATGGTCGAGAATCAGCGCGATGGCCGCCAGGATGGAGACCAGGCCGCCTCCGATGTCCAGCGCGTGCAGGAAACCGAACACACGGGACCGGTATTCGTGCGGAGTCACCTGCACCAGCAGCGCCCGCCGCGGGGGCGTGCGGAGGTAACGGCACCACCACCCTACCATGAAGAGCAGCCCGCTCTCCCATATGACGTGTGGAAGGCCGCTGAACGCAAGGGCCAGGATGCCCAGGTTGCCGGCAATGATGATCGGCTTCTTGGGCAGCCGGTCTCCCAGCCGGCCGCCAAGGAGGGCGAAGAGGGAGCCCAGACCAAAGGAGAGACCGGTGATCAGGCCATAGGTGAGCGGCGAATGTCTTAGCTCTACCACGAGAAAGAGCGGATAGAGCGCGGTCACGCCCTGGTAGCCCAGGTCCGCGAAGAACGCCGACAGGGAGAGCAGCAGCCCATCCCGGTTCAGCCACTCGGAAGTTTGTCTTGAGCTCATCGTACCCTTTCTGTCTGCCGCGCTGTCATCCGCGGCACGCGCTCCCTGTCGCCAGCCGGACGAATGTGTGCCACAACCGCGAGGGCCCAGTAGCGTGTGATCGTGACATCAAGGCTGAGGGCTGCTGTCAGCAGCCGTACAAAAGAATCGCGATTCTTACCCACAGAGGAATTCGACATGCATTCATCTTATAGTTATACGCTGCCTAACGCAAGGATGGGCCATGCCGCGGCGCGGCTGCATGGTTAAGCTGCCAAAATGGGTATAACGCTACCATTGTGGGATGGATCGGGTCCCGGGGGAGCGGCGCTCCGAAGGCCCGAACCCATAGAGATTGATCCGCGCTGCGGCGGGAGATATCGGGCTATTGTCATAGGCCCGGTCGTACCGGCGGAAGCTGCGAATCGGAAGATGAATGAGAGGTTGATGAAAATGAAAGCTGCTTCGTTCTCGCCTGGAGCATCGACCGGGCTTTTGCTGATCCGGCTGATGCTGGCCGCCACGTTTATCTACCATGGCTGCCAGATTTTATTTGGAGCGTTCGGCGGCCCCGGACCGGCTAATTTCGCCAGCGCGATGCATTTCTCGCTGATTATGGCATACGTGGCGGGCGCCCTGCAGTTAGCGGGCGGCCTCTCCATGCTGACAGGCTTTCTTGTTCAGCTTGGAGCGCTTGCGATAGTCTGCGCAATGGCGGGGGCCATTGCGCTGGTTCACTGGCCGCACGGTTTTAGCATCACGCAGAACGGAATGGAATACGCTCTCACCGAGGCCGTTGTCGCCATTGGTATCGCCTTCACAGGGCCGGGCGCGTACGCCATTACGTTCCCCGGCGCCACGGGAAACCCCCGGCCCGTCACTCCCGCTTAAGGGGCGGGGTGTTAGGTCGTAGTTGTCAGGTTGCAGGTGGTAGGTATTGGGCGCCAGGCGGGGGACGAGAGCCGGCCGGCGCCCGTACCCGGTACCCCGCAGCTCGCGCCCGTCACGCGCCGTTCGCCTGCTGGTAATGACGGACGGCGTAGAAGAAAATATTGGTGCCGACCCGATACGCGTTGCGCTGCGTTGTTTCGGTGCAGTATGGCGGGCCATCCATGCACGCGAAGTACCGGTTGCGTGTGATGACGACCGCCAGCCGACCGCTGTTTCCGGGGGCGGGGATGCCTTCAAAGAGGTGAGCCTGGCCAAAGTCGCCGGGCGGTACCTTCTTGAGTGAATAGTGAGATCGGTATATCGGGCTCCCGAGCGGGATCGTTTCGGGTTCGGCGCCAAATGTTTTAATCATCTCTTCCCGGAAGCTTTGATCGAAAACGGTCAGGGAATCATCGCCCCAGATCATTCCTCCTCGCGCCACGTACTGGCGAAGGGCCTCCCGCTGCGCCTCGGTGAGGGTGAACGCCCGGTGCCCGGTGAAAACCAACAGCGGCGCGTGCCGTATCGGCTCTTGACCCAGCATCACGTATTGCTGCGACAACTGCACCTTCACGTCGGTGCGATCGCTGATTTCTCCCAGCAGTTTCGCCAGATCATTGATATGCCAGTCGTAATCGCTGGTCGTAATAACGCCCGGAATGGTGTAATTGCCTTCCAGGTCCGGCTCGCTGCCATCCATAACGGCGCTTCGCAGTTTGCCTCCAAAGCCACTCCCAACATCTCGACCCGGGGCCTCGCCTTCGCCTCCTTCGCCCAGCGCCGGCACGGCGCGAGATCCTCCTATTTCGGGTCCATTCACGCTATCTTGATCCGAGGCCGTCGTCCCGCCGAGAGGTTCACTGATGTTCGAGTCGCCGCTGGTCGCCACCGGATCGTTCGCCGCGGGACCCGCGGACCGCCGCGGCTCTCCCCGTCCTTCGGCCGGCGCCCGATTCTGACTCGAATCGCCTGACCGGGTCGGGCTAAAGGTGGAATCGCCGCGTGCTCGGGCGTGATCGGCGCCTGGTGTGAAGTCAGCCGGGAGCCCCGCAATCTCAGCCGCGGCGCTGGCCGCATCGGAAACGATTGGCTCCATGCGCCGGGCTTTCGGGGCATCGGCCGCCGGCGCGGCTGAGATTGCGGGGACTTCCGATTCGGTGAGGGGCGAGGGATCGCCGACAGCCGCGGCCTCTGCCACGGCAAGATCGGCGCTGGGCGCCGATTCCTGTCGTCCGGCGTGAACTGAAACCGGAGCGGTTGTGTCTGTCATCGCCGCTGGGCCATCCGCGGCGCCATGCGTGGAGAGTTGGCGCGGCTTTCCGGCGCCAGGCAGACCAATCACCCCGGCCCAGCCCTTATCCTTCCCCATCCGCGCGTGAAGCGCATGACGTCCGCTCGGTGGTTCTGGAGTTTTGACAGGATCAAAGACGCTCGACTCCGCTGATTCGGGCAGCATCGCGACATTGGAAGATTGAGCGGTGTCAATCGCGATCGGCGTCGCTGGATTGACCTGACGTGACTTATGAGGCGCCGGGGCGGTTGGATCCGCCATTATCGACTTCAAAGCGGCGGCCGCATCCACCCGGGCGCGCTGCGGCGCCGCCGGCGCAAGATCCGAGGGGATCCGGGTGGAGTCGCCGGAAGATTCAGAATTCAGATTTACGTGGCGGTCGTGTAAAGTCGGAGGCGCAACTTCCGTTGGCGCTTCAAAGAGCGGCTCAGTCGTCCGATCAACCCGGCTCGCAATTTCGATACGACGATGACGTCGAATCATGGGCCGCCCGCCGGCGCCAGGATCCGGGGCGTTCTGCGCCAGCAAAGTTGACTCGGGCGATGGCCGCCGCGGCTGCTGATGGTCGCTCGGCCTGTCTGGCGGCGCCGGCCGCTCGGCAGCCATAACCGGCTGCGGCTGAGGCGGCCGGACCGTTTTGTCCCGCGGTGGTCGCGGGCGGATCTGCTTTTTCAATGGATGAATCGCCGGTTTTTGAATCGCCGCCGTATGAACCTTAACCTGAACCAGTCGCTGGCGGCGCGGCTGAACGGGGTGTGGGGTCTTCAGGACGGCCGGATTTGGCGCTAATTCAGGGTGCGCCTCGCTCGGGGGCAGAACAGTGATCCGGAAGTTTTCGGCTGCCTGTCCCCGGCGCGGCAGACTCAAGAGACTGCCCACCGGGATAAAGAACAGCGCCGCCAGCGCGACGACGTGCAGCAGAAACGACGCCACCATGCTATTCGGAACTACCGGGTGGCCATCCGAATCACGTAGGACTCGGAGCTCTCGCCGCGGTATCGCCGAAGGTTCGATACGCGGCAGCCAGTTTTTTCGACGGATTGTCGGCGGGCAGTGTGGATTGATCGCCGAGTGTGGATTGATCGCCGAGTGTGGATTGATCGCCGAGTGTGGATTGATCGTCGGGTCCGCAACAAGATCTGTCGTCGGCGCCGGATCGTGGTCTATCGATGCCCGCTGGTCGGCGGGATTGGACGGGTCTTCAAATTTCATTATGGGCCGGATTGAAGGGAATGGAATCGAAATTCCTACAGCTTTGATCGCGCCAGGTTCACCCCCACGCGTGTGGGAGAAACCGCTCTTCCGTGCTCGGAAAGATCGTCATGAAAGAATGCGCTGTTATCGAATTCGACCCTTCGAGCCGGCAAGTCCTGCTATTATATGGCGCCTCCGGCCCATAACCTACTTACTTGAACAATTATAGTTTTCCGGTTGTTCCCGGCGCCGTTCGCCTAAGACTTCGCGTTCTCCGTTGTGTCAACGACTTTCTCAACGACTTTGTCAACCACGGTATCGACGACCGGCGCCACTCCCGTTGCGTTGCGCATCCGCTTATCGAGGGATTGATAGAACGCGCGTATATTGCGCGCGTTGTTACCGAGATCACCAACGCCCTTTCGTGAGCGGGATCGCACGGTCACCTCGCTGATCCGACTGTTGGGAATCGGATCCACGCGGATAGTGATATCGTCAAAAAAGCTGAAGAGGGCCGTTTCCGCTTCAGCCTGAATTTCACGCCCAATCCGATCCACCGAAGTGACGCGCCACCGCGGCAGCGAGCGAGCCGCCATCTCCGCAATAATGAAAACCTGCTCGGTCGGAAAGGCGTAGGCGTGCGGCTTGATGCTCGGATAGTCCTTCGACTTCCCCGCGATCACGTCATTGACCGTGAACAGACGCCGGTTCATCCAGAGATAGATAGACGCCGCGCTGCCGCCAGCCAACCAGAGCCAGCGCGCCCTGGGCCGCCATTTCATCTTCATCCTTTTCATCGTTTCCCCCCGGTTCATCACGATTCGCTTTTGGGTCCTACTTGCGTGCTCGTCTCGGCGCCCGATGCGCTGAATTCAGCCCGATCCGGACAGAGCGCCCATCACTCAGTGTACCACCACCGGCGTCGGGAGTGTCGTTATCCAAAGCCGGCGCCGGCCAGACGGTCGTTCCACGCAGAATACGGCGCCTGCCGTGCGATTCCTGAACCTACAGGGCGGATTCTCATCAATTGTTAATAGCTGCAACCCCGCGAGCGGAAGGAGAAGCCAACGCCGCGCCGAACCTAGTCGCTGGCGCCAATAATTTATAGTTTGACGCCGCGCCCGGGCGCTATCGATACATACCGCGGCGCTTTCCGGTGATTGCGTGGATGAACTTTTAATGCGGATTCTGGAGGATTTCTCGGTCCCAGCCGAGATCGAACGGGTCGTGGAGGTCCGGAATCGCATCGCAGACCGGGCGCGAGAGGTTGGATTCCGCGACGAAGCGGTTGAAGAGATCCGGCTCGCTATCGGGGAAGCCTTCGTCAACGCCGTTCATCATGGCAGCAGGTGTACAAAAGCCGGGCAAGACGGGCGCCGGAAGCCCCTGGTCTCAGTGAAACTGCTCACCACACCGCAGAACCTGGTGATTGAAGTCCGTGACTCCGGCGGCGGGTTCTCGCCCGAGGAATTGCCCCCGCCAGATGATTTGCGACCCAACGGACGGGGCGTCTACTTTATGCGTTTGGCGATGGACGAGGTCACCTTCGAGTTCAAAAAGGGTACACTGGTCCGTATGACCAAACATCTGGATGGCGCAAGCAAAGCCCGCGAGAGTTCATGATATGATCGTTCGTGAGATGAACGATCCGGCGGCGCGACAGGAATGGAACCGGTTCGTCGGAAGCCTTCCTTCCGCGAGTTTTTTGCAGTCGTGGGAATGGGGCGAGCTGAAGTCGCGGTCGGGCTGGAAGCCGATCCGTCTGATGGTCTCCGATGACGCTCGCCCCATCGCCGCGATCTCGATTCTAACCCGGCGTATGAAGGATCTCCTCAAGGAGAATCTCCACATCCCGCTCCCAGTCCCCGATGCCGCGATCGCCTACGCGCCGCATGGTCCTGTCGTCTCCTTCGAACAGCCGGAAGCCGTGACGGCCGTGCTGGACGCCGCATCCCAGTCGGCGCGCCGGCAGGGCGCCTTTGTACTCAAAGTCGAGCCTACGGTGGAAGAGGAGATCGTCCGTGTCCAACTTGAAAAGCATGGCTTTCAGCGATCGTCGGCCAGCGAGGGTTTCGGGGGCACGCAGCCGCGCTGTGTGATGCAGCTCTCGTTAATCCCCGATATTGACGCTCTCCTCGCCGGCTGCAAGCAGAAGACTCGCTACAATCTGCGGCTCGCCGAGCGCAAGGGCGTAACCGTCCGGCAAGGGCAGGGAACAGAGGACCTGCGAACCTTCTATAATCTCCTTCGGGTTACGGCCGACCGGGACCGGTTTCAGGTGCGCGGGTTCGATTATTATGAGGACATGCAGGGGATATTGGGCGGCGCCGGTATGATGAAGCTCTTTCTTGCGGAACATGAAGGCGAAGCCCTCTCCGGCGCCATACTCGTTACCTTTGGCGCACGCTGCGTCTATTTATACGGCGCATCCTCCAACGAAAAGCGTCAGCTCATGCCAAACTACCTGATGCAGTGGGAGATGATACGCTGGGCGCGGGCGAGCGGCTTCGAGATATACGACTTTCGCGGAGTCTCCCCCCACAAAGACGCGCATAAAGATACCAGTGGCGACGATCACCTGGCCGGCCTCAATCGGTTCAAAGAAGGCTTTGGCGCCGTCTTTGTGGAATACGTGGGCGATTATGACCGGGTCCTGAATCCACTCTGGAACATGGCCTGGAGCCAGGGAATGCCGCGCCTTCGAGCCATGTTGAAACGTCGGACGAAGGACGGAGGACGGAGGGCGGAGGATGAAGGATGAATCAAAACCGCCCTCGGGCCCGGAGCCTCGCACCCGTTCCCCCGTCCTGGTGGTTTTGATGGTGACGGCGGAGAGTATGGAGCAGGCCCGGGCCATCGCCCGGACGCTGCTCGAGAAGCGCGCTGTCGCGTGCGTCAATATCGTTCCGGGCGTGGAGTCGCATTTCTGGTGGAAAGGAAACCTCGAGTCCGCTGCCGAAGTCTTGATCATTGCCAAGACCATCTCCAGCCGGATCGAAGAAGCCCGCTCGATTGTGCAGGCGATACATAGCTACGAGCTCTTCGAGCTGCTCGCTGTTCCAGTCACCGGCGGGAATCCGGATTATCTGAGATGGGTTGCGGCGGCCGTACAGGACCGCTGAGGATCGAAACAAACAAACTTAAGGAGATGGCATTATGCCTATCGAAGACAAACAGCTTGGACTGCGAATCATGAAGGAATTTACCAAGCGCGCTTCCATTGATTCCTCAGACGTGCGAATCCACGTGAGCGGCGGAACGGTCTACCTGAATGGGAGGCTGAAAGGAGTCCGCGGCGGAGTCGGTCTCGACCTGAAAAAGGAAGCCGAGATCATCGAGCGCAACCTCCGAACCGTCAACGGCGTTCGGGACGTGGTGAATGAGTTGGATCTGAGGTAAGAAGGCGCAAGGCAGACGGAGGACCGAGGACGGAGGAAAGGCGCTGCGTACCTCGCATCACACGCCCCGTCCTCGGCCGGCTCCGGAACCCATTGAAATGGGTCTCTGGGTGAGGGATTGCCCAAGAAGGTGGGCAATCACCGCGCTTAGTTCGATCCCCCGCGGCGTATCGCGGACCCGGCAGTCCCCCAGCACCCAATAATCGGAGAGTGCTCGCCCGGCAGTCCCCTGCACGTGCCCGGCGAAGCACTGCCCACGGAGGTGGGCATCGTCTCACCCAGCGGCCGACTTCAGCCGGCGCCAGGGCCGCGCACCCCATCCTCCATCCTCTGTCCTCCGTCCTCCATCCTCCGTCCTCCGTCCTCCGTCCGCAGACTTCGGAGCGCGCTCCGAAGCTCCTGCGCGGATCGGTAGCGCCGGGACGGCTTTGACTCCAGGCAGCGCATCACGATGGCGTTGAGCTGCTCACGCTGCGCGGGCGAGAACCGTTCCATGGCGAGCGGATTGCGCTCTGAGGGAGGCGGTAGTGGCTGAATCTCGGTTTGTCCTGGCAGCGGCCGGCGCTGGTGCATCAGCCCGATGAGTCCTGAATCGGCGGCGACAAATGGCGCCTGGGTCGTGAGCATTTCATATAAAATGCAGCCGAGCGAGTAGAGATCGGCTCGTGCGTCCACCGGTGGAATCAGACCGCTGAACTGGTCCGGATACTGCTCCGGCGCGGAATAGAGGCTGGTGCCTACGAAACTCTGCGTGCTGCCATAATACCGCCGGCTGGCTGAAAAGAGCGATGAGACCCGGCAGATCCCAAAGTCTGTCAGCTTGGGGATATTTTCGGACGTGAGCAGCACGTTCTCGGGCTTCAGATCACGATGAATGATGTTCCGTACGCTCTGGTGCGCCCGGTCGAGGCCGGCGCATATTCCCTCGGCGATCCGGCAGAGATCCTCCAACGACCACCTCTCCCCCCGGTCCAGAAGCTGGCGCAGGCTGGGCCCATCCACAAACTCCATGGCGAAGATGAACCGGCTCTCGGTGATGCCGCTGGCGATAAACTCCACAATGTTCTCATGGGGATATGGCCGGCAAAGTTCTTCCAGCGCCCTGACCTCTCTGTAAAAATAAGCCACCGCCTGCTCATCGGTGCAGAACCGGTCGTGCATTCTCTTAATGGCGACAGTCCGCCCGGTCCTGGCGTCGATTCCCTGGTAAACACGGGCCATGCCGCCCTCGGCAATCAGGTCCTGGGGCTGATACTTAAAGCGGCGGAGGAAATCTTCGTAGGTGTCTCTCTCCTGCCGGACTCGGTCGAGGGATCCTCCTAGCCGGCTGGTCTCGGCGCTCCAGCGCGCGGCCTGTTCAGGATTACCCTGGCGAGTGTACTCGGCCGCAATCGCCGTCGCCACCTCCACCGCCGCGCTATCCAATCGGGTGCCACCGTAGGCGATGGCCTCCTGCGCGGCCTTCGCGGCGTCATCCACCGCGCCACTGCGGGCCTCCACCGCCGCCGAATCGAGCAGCGCGCGCACGCGAAGGGGCGCATAGACAGTGTCGACCTGGTCGCCCTCCAGACCCCGCTGGCGGAGCGCGCTGCGGCGTTCCACCGGATCAAGTCCGCCCAGGGACCGGTCGATTTCACGGAACCGGCGCAGCAGTCGCAGCGCATGGTCATCATCCTTCCGGACGGCATAATAATGAGCCAGCTCGCCCAGCGCCTCCAGGTCGTCTTCCGTTCCCGGAGCGCGTTCCAGCAGATCAACCCCTTCCTGATCGCGCCCAAGTTTAAGCGCAATCGCTCCACACCGCCGCTGAACAGCCGCATCGTCCGGCGCCCGGCTCAGCGCCTGCCCGTAAGCCCGCCGCGCCTCTTCCCAGTTGCCCTCCTGCGCCTGCGCCCGGCCCAGCTCGATGAGCGGCGTCGCGTCCGCAGGATCCAGGCCGCTGATTCGTTCCAACATCTCAATGGTGAGCGCCGAATCCTGCGCGCTCTCGACCGCCTGCCAGAAGAGCGTCCGCGCCTCATCCAGGCGCCCCTGTTCCACGTAAATGTCCCCGAGCAGCCGGTAAGGTTCCGGGTCCGACGGATGCGCTAAAATCGCTTCCAACAGGTACGGCTCCGCATTATCAGGCTGGTTGAGTATGATCTGGAGCCGCGCCAGGTGCAGCAGCGTATCCCGGCTGCCCGGGGAAAGCTCCAGCGCCTCTTTAAGCAGGTCTTCGGCTTCGGCCGGCGAGTCGTTCTCGATGAGCACCCCGGCCAAATGGTGAAGCGCCTGCCGCAGACCATCGATGATCCGCTGCCGATCGGACGGACCCACACCGCTCGCCGCCCGGAGCAGCAGCGTCTTCAGCTCCCGGAACCGGTCGATGGCTTCTAAGAAGCGCCCCTCCGCGAGGAGCTGTTCCGCCGCCGCAACCTGGGCATAGAGGCTCACCTCGGCCCGGCGCGGCCCGGTTCGCCGGGAATCCGGCGCGTATCCAGGGCGGCGCGCAAGCTCGTCCGGACTTTGCGTCGGACCAGGCGACGGACGCGCCGAATCGGTCGTCCCCATGGGGAGACGGGGGTTCACCGACCGCGGCCGGGCGTCGGCCGATCCGGTAAGACGGCGGTCCCACTCTTCAAATTCACTCAGCAGCGCCGCCGCATCCCGTTTCTCGGCGCTGGAACCCTTCTCGCCCTCTTCGGAATCCTCTTCCTCCTGCATAGCGTGGCCCAGCGCCGCGCCACTCATGGCGCCGGCAATGACCAGCGCCGCCCCCAGCGGAGGAAAGATCGTCGCCAACCCCACCCCGGCCAGCAGCCCGACCAGCCCTCCCTTGGTGATCTTACTATTACTCTTGTTGCTCACGCGTGTTACCTGCTTCCCGTTGCTGCTCCGTCACCGAGCCGTCCTCATGCCCAATAATCATTTGATCGCACATTCCAATGAAAAGTCCAACCTCGCAGACGCCGACCTCGCAGCTCAGCAACTGTTCCAGTCGGGCGGGGTCTTCGATAGGGCCGGTATCCAGGTCTAAGATATAGAGGCCATCATCCGTGATAAACGTCTTTCCGTCCCTCTCTCGCAGCCGGGCTTCGCGACAATACTTTAAGGCGCGCTTGGCGGTGCTCCTCCAGGCGAAGGGAATCACGGCGATGGGCAGGTGAAAGCCGCCGAGGCGCTCGACCTGTTTCGGCGCTTCAATCATCAGGATCAATCGATCCGATGAGCGTGCGAGCAGCTTCTCACGCACTAACGCGCCACCACCGCCCTTAATCACGTTCAGGCGTCGGTCCGATTCGTCTGCGCCATCCAGCGTGAGATCCAACCGGTCCACGGCGTCCGGTTCCACCAGCCGGATGCCCAGCTCCAGCGCCAGTTTGCGGCTCGGCTCTGAAGTGGGAACGCCGGTAAAACTCAGCTCGCCCCGTTTAAGCCGTTCCCCGAGCTCCCGAATAGCGGCCGCCGACGCCCGGCCAGAACCCAGGCCGATGGTCATCCCGTCCTTTACCAGGCCCGCGGCCCGGTGCGCGGCCGCCTGTCGCGCCTTATCAATTCCACTGCTGGCTTCGAAATGAGCGTCCATCAACCCCTCCCGGACAGATACGGCGCCCCGGAAAACCGGGGCTATATCGTTGAGCGTCCCCGCCATAACCAGCCACGTATCCGGAGACACCTAACACCCAACACTCAACACCTAACACCTAACCCCTATTATTGTAGATTATTCGTGAACCTCCGGCATTCTTTCAAAGAAGGGGTGCAGGTCAGGATCTCGCTACTGCAGCTCGAGTGCGGCGTCGACAGGCGCCGATATCCTGGGCTCAACGCCCGTCACCAGGCAGAACTGCAGGCAGCGCCCCCGTCGAGTGTGCTCCAGCCTCTATCGGGTCAGAGCGTGTCGGGATCGATGCCAAGGTCCCGCAACTTCGCCCACGCCCGCTCCCGGGCTTTGCGTTCCGTTTGCGCTTCCGCGCGCTGCGCTTCGGCTTCCTTCCTTGCGATCTCGGCTTCCGCGCGCTGCGCTTCCGTTTCTTTCCTCGAGGTCTCGGCTTCCGCGCGCTGCGCTTCGGCTTCCTTCCACGCGGTCTCGGCGTCCATCTCCCGCGCTTCCGCCTTGGTGAGGCGCCGCTCTCCCAGCGGGTCGTACAGCCGCAGCGCAGCGCCGTCAGGAACCA
>Ga0307373_10010035_pt1 | contig 14015 bp, 16 predicted proteins | sample OX2MG_FD_202534 | JGI IMG/M metagenome (GOLD analysis project Ga0307373, IMG submission 202534) | Soil microbial communities from Risofladan, Vaasa, Finland - OX-2 | ecosystem: Environmental > Terrestrial > Soil > Coastal area > Acid sulfate soil | place: Finland: Risofladan, Vaasa | collected... | reverse complement strand
ATCACGTGCTTCTCCACGGTGCTCTGAGCGATGCCGTAGAGCGCCGCGATGTCCTTTTGGCGCATATTTTCCAGCCTGAAGAGCATGAACACGTTGCGCGTGAGATCGCCGAGTTCGCCGAGCGCCTGCAGCGCCTGCGCCAGGGTGGCTTCGCCGACGAGCACTCGCTCTGGCGAACGCTCGTCGACCATTCGCTCACGGGCAGGCTCGGCGGGATTCTCGTTGGCGGCGGTCGAGCCGACGACGGGATTGCGCCTGGCTCGGCGTCGGTAGTCGCAGAGCAGGTTCGCCGCGACCTTGAAGACGTAGCTGTCCGCGTGCTCGATCGAGCCAGACTCGGCGGCGCGGATCACCCGCAGCAACACTTCTTGCGCCAGGTCCTCGGCTTGGCTGCGATCGCCGATGCGACGCCGGAAAAAACTGATCAGAGGCTCGGAAAAGCGCCGCGCGAATTCATCGCCCGGCGCGACTGCGGACGCCCTATCGACGAGAAGGCGCATCGGCTTCCTCCCGGTATTCCCCAGCGCGATACCGTATCACGGACGAATCGGCCGGTGGCGGTGTTTTCCGGACCTTGGAGGATTTTTCCGAGTGCGTCGTCTATATAGCGAATGGGGCGCTGAATGTCGCGGATCATTCGGCCTCGGTTCCGCCCAACGCATCATGGCGTCGCCGCAGCCTCGGCGAGGATTGGGCGCCACGCGGCCTCGATGTGACGTTCCTCGGTGTGCGTCTGGCCTGCGCCCAGGCGCAAGGTCAGCTTGCCGTCGATGATGAAGGATCCGCGGCGCGATTCGCTGGCGTGTGACCGTCGAGGGAGCGGTGGACACGAGCGCCGTTGTAATAGGCACGGGAATTCTCGAGCTTCCGCCGAAGATCGACTGAATTTCAGAAGAACGTGTGGTCCAGATAGTCGTGTCAACGCCGGATGGTCCCGATCAGTCGTTCCGCGAATGGGTGCGGCGTTGGCGCGCTGGGCACCGATTTAATCTCCTCGACCTGGAGGATTCGCAAGTTCGCAAGCCATCGGTGAATGGGGAACAGCGGGTCGCGATCCGTACTGATCCGAACAGGCGGCGCATGGCCGGCAATGGCCTGATTGAACATGCGGCACACAGCCGGACCGTCGACGTATTCGCCGCCGATGCCGAAGCCGATGATGCGGCGGGTGAACACATCGATGGCCACCAGGACCCAATGGCTACGCAGCAGGATCGACTCGCAACGCAACAGATCTACGCTCCTCCATTGTGGTCAGGGGTGGGGCGTGTCGACGGGAGCGGCCGCTGATAATCAGTTGGTGCTTGAGCGACAGAGATTCTGCGACGACGGAGCGCACGCCGCCGGGGCGCGCTAGCTTAGCCAGGGGGACGATCGATTGCACCGCGAGGAGAAGCAAGTCACGCATCGTCGAGGCAGGCTATCAGGGACACCGGTCAGCATAAGAATGCCGCTTACGGTGCCTCCCGCTATGATTGGCGAATTCGCATCACACAGGTTAGGCCTAACGCGAAAATGCTCCAAGAGCATTCGCGAATCCAGGTGGAAACCTTTAAGTGAAAGCCACAGTTGACCGGAAAACGTTCACGCAAAATGGCACAATGTCGCTGCCATGAACGAAGATCGCTGGCCGGCGTTGCCGTACGACGCATGGAAGGACACGTACGCCACGCTACACATGTGGACGCAAATCGTAGGCAAGGTTGCTCTTGCGCTCGCGCCTCCCCTCAATCACTGCTGGGCTGTCGCCTTGCATGTCACGTCTTGCGGGCTAGCAACGCGGCCTTTGCCCCACACGGGGCGCTTTTTTACTTTGGAGTTCGACTTCGTAGCCCATCGTCTGGTTATCCGCGTGTCGGACGGTCTCGAGCGATCGATGAAACTTGAGCCGCGCGCGGTAGCGGATTTTTACATGGAGCTCATGGCGTTGTTGAGCGACATGGCACTCGCAGTGAAAATCTGGTCGATGCCAGTCGAGATTCCGGCCCCGATTCGCTTCGAAGACGACACCGTGCACGCCGCATACGATCCGGTGTTTGCGAACCGGTTTTGGTGCATCGTCGCGCGGTTGGATGAGCTATTCACCGAGGAGCGCTGTGGGTTCGTGGGAAAGTGCAGCCCTGCGCATTTTTTCTGGGGCAGCTTTGACATCGCCGTTACGCGGTTTTCGGGCAGACCAGCGCCTCTGCCACCAGGTCCCGCATTCGTTCGCGACGCCTATTCGCACGAGGTAATCAGCCATGGGTTCTGGCCGGGCAGTGGCCCACTCCTCGAACCGGCACTGTACGCGTACGCGGTGCCGGACCCGCCCGGATTCAAGGATGCGAAGGTGCGACCGGACGCAGCTTACTTTCACCAGGAACTCGGGGAGTTTATTTTGCCCTATGAATCTGTACGCAACGCGAAGTCCCCTGAAGCAGCGATCCGGGCGTTTGTGGAATCCACTTATGACCAGGGGGCTGACTTAGCGAAATGGAATCGCGCGGCGCTTGAGCGCCGCAAGGACGCCCGCGATGAACGATGAGGCAGAATCAAGAAGGGCCCTTGCGGACCTGTAGGTCGCGAATTACCAATCACGCGGCGACGGGAGGTTCGATAACTCCGTTGCAATGCCGTTCCCACGCATAGTGAGACAGATTCGCTTTCAACGATGAGGAGTGTTCGGCACGAATTGCGGGCGTGGTGCCGTTAAGGGAGCGGTGAACGCGCACGCCGTTGTAATAGGCTCGGAATTGTTCGAGCTTCCGGTGAAGATCGATCGAATTCCAGAAGAACGCGTGGTCCAGATATTCGCGCCGGACCGTTTCGATAAGTTGTTCGACAAACGGATGTGACATCGGTGCATCGGGGACGGATTTGATCTCCTCGACCTCAAGGACTCGTAGGTTTGCAAGGCACCGGTGAAAGCGGAACAGAGGGTCGTGATCGGTGCTTATTCGCGCTAGCGGCGCGTAGCCGGCAATGGCTTGAGTGAACGTGCGGCATACCGACGGACCGTCGATGTATTCGCCGCCGATGCCGATGCTGGAGCCGATGATGCGGCGGATAAACACGTCGATGGCCAACAGGATCCACCGGCGGCGAAGCGGGATCGACTCGCAACAAAACAAGTCCATGCTCCAGAGGCTGTCCTTGAGTTACGCGAAGAAAGTGCGCCAGGAGGGACCCGAGCGGTTACGACGACCGAGACGGTAGTGTGATGAGAGCACTCTGCGCACGATGTCCTTATCGATTGGCACGCCGAATACATGTCCAATCTGCTCGGCGATGGGTTGATAGCCGAATCTGGGGTTACGACGCGTGATCTCGACGATTGCCGCGATGATTTCCTGGGCCGGGCCCTTCAGGCCCGGCTTGTGTCGGGCGCCCGCACTCGCCGGCGCTCCAGGCGGCCCCGCCCCACCCTGATCAGCGCGTTCCCGCGTCGAGCTAAATTGCCATTCTGACATTTCGGGGATTTATGCGAATCTCGATATGGCCCTGCGACGGCGGCACCATGCATTTTTCCGCTGATCCCGGAATCAAACCGGTTGTGGTCGGACTTGTGGCGGCGACGACCGTTGGGGGCGATCGGCCGGGCGTCGTGATACGCCGTGATACTTGGATTGCGCAGCGGCGTACGCTCGGTAGCGCACAGATCGGACCTACCGCGAGAGCTATGTTGCACGCATCGACCCGCCGAGAGTCGCCTGGTTCCCAGGATAGGAATCGCCACAGGATTTAGGCAACGCTATGAACGATCCGCTCGGGCCCAAGGTGCGATATCGACGCCATGATGTCGCCAGAAGTCCCACACATCAAGGCGGCGCACAGACCTCGCGTCGATCGACTCTGGGGTTGGCGCCGAAGACGTTGACTCGCAGCCTGCAAGATCAGGATAAACAGCGGAATTTGGATGCATCGGTGGGATCCACGTAACGGAGAGTCCTTGGAAGGAGTCGCTGCCGAGGCTGATCGACGGCCTCGATCGCGCACGCGCGAAATTCGACGCTTTGTTTCTCAATGGAGGAAATTGCCTTTTGCGAAACATGAGCCAGTGACGATCGAAGTGTCTAGCCGAGTGGAGGACGTATGAGCGACCAGGCGATGCATCCAAATGGCCGCGACCGGCCGGCGCAGCAGAAGGCGGACCCGCAAAGCGCGGCGCCGGTGGGAAACCAGGTGCAGCAGAGCCGAGCCGGCTCGACCAAGCTGCCGGAGGGGCGCGCAATACCGGGACCCGGACGCAGGCCGCTATTTCGCTGCTGAGGCTGCGTCGTACCGAGGCCAAGCCGTTCGTGACTCGGAGTGGAACGACAAGGAGGCGGGCACGATCACGACCGCACTCAATATGTAGAGTGCAGAATAATCTCGACCGCTTCTACCCGGTGCGTGGCGTGGTGGATCGGCTATTGCGGTTGAGCACCCAGGGTTGTGGTGCGCAAATATTTGATCACGCAGTTCCGGGCGCATACAGTACTCGTGATGCCGGCCGCCAAGGACCGGCCTGGCACGGACGGCGTACGATTCCTCGCGGCGGTGACGCGAACGGAATTTTTTGGAATTCGGCAATCGCCGGTGGTGGATCCGGAACACCGTGGCCCAGCGCCATGTGCGGACGCCCGGAATTATAGTCAGGAATCCAGGATTTCAGAATGGACCGCAAATGCGATTCGGCCGTGGGGATTAGCCAATCCAAGCACACGCGCCGAATCGAGGCGATGACTCTTTCGCGGATCGTGTTCGCTTTCGGGCGGTGCGGCGGTCACGGCGACCATGAAATCGCGGGCGACGATTCCGTGGCCGTGCAGGCGCAGAAGGGGTCGACTACCGCAAGTCGCCTCTAGGCCGGCTGGGGGGGGGATGACGGGGAAGACATCTTTTCGTACTGCGCGCGGCGAGATCTGTATTCCGAGCTCCAGAAGAAGCTCACTGGCAATGCGTTCCTCGCCCCATATGGGATTCTCGCTCCCCGTCCGGCGGATCAGGGCCTGAACTTGCTTCGGGATCGGCGGTCGGCCGGGTTGAGACTTCAGGCGCCAGAACAACTTTCAGCCCGCCCGGTGCCGGCGGATCATCGTTACCGGGCGCACGACGACCAGCGCGTCTCGCCAGTTGAGAACTGCAACAGGAACGCCAACTGTATACGCGTGACCGTGTCGATACGTCAGAGATTGATTCCGCGCTCGACATACATGGCGAGCCGGCGACGTAGGAAGAGATTCTCAGCTTCGATCGACTTCGTTGAGCGAAACGCCAACCATAGCCAGCGAGGCAGATCGCCGATCACCAAGATCAGAACCCCGAGCACCATCCCCATTGATCAATCATGCCACAATGGCCGGCATTGAGATTGGCGTAGCCGAATTGATGGCCCGATCGTATATTTACGGATGACAAGGGCAGCCTTTCGACAAGCAGTGGCGAGGTGATGCATGACTGGGCGCTCGCGGAGCGTGCGGTGGCGCTGAAGGTACTATGGGATATTCAGGATGACTTGCGAGCCGGTCGGCTGATCGGCGTTCTAGAGCCGTACGAATGCGACGAGGTGAAGTTGTATCTGACTTCTCCGACCCGCAGCTACCGGCCCCCGAGGTTGCGATTGTTCATCGACTTCGTGGTGGGTGCGATCCAAACGGTCGCGCTCGACGTTACTGGGCGTGTCATCGAAACGGCGAGCAAGCGCAGTGCTGTCCTTCCGTGAGCCTCGACGCCGAGGGTAGCCATTTAAGGGCGAAACGAGTTCGACTCGGCGATCCCTTACCCCTGAGGACTTGCGAGGTTCGGCGCTGTCACCGCGACCGCCAATGGTACAGATGTCACCGGATAGCCGCGCGCCGCCCATGCCTCGAGCCCACCGAGCAGCGGACGCACGCGCCCGACCCCGTGCCGCATCAAGAGCTTTGCAACGCGCGCCGCGGAGGCCTCGTTCGGGCAGCTGCAGTAGACGATGACTTCCGCGCCGAGCTGGACCGTGCTGATGCGGGCGGCGATGTCTTCGGGCGGCACATGGAGTGCGCCAGGGATTGCCCGGGGATCAAGCGCACGAGCACTCCTGGATCTCACGTCGAGAATCGTGGGCGCAGGCTCTCCCTGGAGCATCGAATGAAGCTCGCTCGCGTCGACGCGGGCCATACGAAGCGCCGCATACAAGCGCTGTCGCTGCCACCACTTTAGGAGAATATAGAACGCTAGCAGGAGGGCGACCGTGAGGACCGCTCGCGCCCCGAGTGCGCCGAGATGCGGCAAGAGGGCGGTGATCTCCGGCGCGGCGAGCTCGCCGAGCACCATGAAGACCGCGACCCAAAGGACGGAGCCGAGGAAGCTCATCGCGAGGAATAGGCTCAAAGCCATCCGCAGCGCGCCAGCTAAGGGCGGCGCAAGCGTCGAGAGTCCGGGTACGAACTTCGAGACGAGGACTGCTCGGATACCCCAGCGCTCGAATTGCAGCTGGGTCTCACTCACGCAGGAGTCGGGGGAGAGCGAGATCCTGCAGAGCAGTCGCACGATCCGACCCCCGTAGACGCGTCCAGCACCGTACCACGCGCTATCCGAAATGACGCAGGCCGCGACCGCGAGGGCGAACGCCGCCGCACCCCATTCAGGGTGCCTGACCGCCAAGGCTCCGGCGAGGAGCAGCATAGGTATGGCGGGAATCGGCAGCCCAGCCTGCTCGAGCAGCACGTTGAGGAACACGAGCGCGAGTCCCCAGGATCCGACGAGTAATCCGTCAGCGTGAAACATGTCGGTGAATGCCAAGAATCACGATGCCATTGTGACCCAAATTTACCGCGAGATCTTCCTAATCGGCTGCAGCGAACTTGCGCGGCGGGTCAGATACGGACGAGAGATTGGCGTACGGTAGCTATACTGACGCAACCTGTTCGGTTTGGCAGTCTGTTAGGGAGGACCAACTTCGGAGTAGGCACACCAGAGACCGAGTATAAAATGTATAAGCTACTACAGCTCCGTGCCGACAAGGACTTTGCCGCAACACTCGCAGAACGCCTAAGCAACTTAGCACACGGCCTAGTCCGGCTATGACAGCCGATGCTGCCGCAGTGGCGAATTAATGGGCGCAAGACATGTATATCGCGCACTTTTCGAGCTCTCCTCTGCGTCTGGATGCCATGCCATCCGGGTGCATTTTGCCGCGCGACACGACACCATAGAACTCTAGCTTCTCTTCATAGTTATGGAAGGCCGAGATTCCTGATGATCTTTGGAATGTGATTGAAGGCGGCCGCGCCGCCATTTTTGGTAGTCCGGAAGCTGCCGGTCACGACAGAGCGACCGCAACGGCTGGCTACCAGAGTATCCGATCGGTGAATCGATCGGTGGATCGAATAATTGATTACCACAGCTACCACGCTTGACATTCGCACACTCTGCGATACAAAGTGAGTCGTCTAGGCGCCGCTCCCGCCGGTCATTCGTTAGTCAAATATTCGAGGCCGTACCCATGGCCTGTGCTGCTCGATCGTCAACGCGCGCCGCGCGCCGCGCGGTGTGCACGTCGGCGATTGACTGCTGGAGGGTCTGATCTTCGAAGCGTAAGTGCGCGGGCGTTTGCCTGAAATGTTGCGAGGCCACAATGGGAGCCACTCATGAATCTTCGCCGTCTGGATGTTCCATGTATGCCAATTGACGACTACACGTATCGATCGCTTACTGGTGGGGGAGGCGGGTGAATCTGAGGCCGAAGGCGCCGCCCACCAAGGCGGCGAGCGCGCGCCGGCGCCTGATGGCGGCGAGCTGCGCCTTGTTGAGCGCGGGTGCTGCGCGCGGCCAGGACGCCAATGTTGGATATACCGGCAGCGGGCTGCTGGAGAACTGGTCAGTGGATTCCGCGTTGGCGTATTACCACGAGAACGGCCGCGTCCAAGTGATCGAGCCCATCGTTCAAGTCGCCAAAACGTTTGGCGACGGGCAAACGCTCAGCTTCAATGCGACCTTCGACGTCCTGTCCGGCGCCAGCCCGAACGGAGCGCTGACGAGCCATTCACCGCAGACGTTTGCCTCGCCGTCCGGGAAAGCGGTACACGCGTACACGACGGCCCCGGGGCAATTGCCGGTCGATCCGCATTACAAGGACTCCCGCATCGCGGTCGGCGGCAACTGGACCGTACCGCTCACTCGGGTGCAGCGGGTGACGGTCGGCGGCAAGCTGTCTGATGAGCACGATTTCCTTTCCGCCACGGTCAGTGCCTCGATCGCCCGCGACTTCAACGAGAAAAACACCACGTTATCGCTCGGCATCGATGACGAATACGACTCTTTGCGCCCGATCGGCGGTGCACCGGTGCCGGGGAGCAATTTCGCTCTATTGCGAAAGACGCAGGGTAAGACCAAGGACGGAGCCGGAGTGCTGCTCGGCGTCACGCAGGTAATGAACCGCAATTGGCTGACAGAATTCAATTTCTCGGTCGATCGCTTCACGGGCTACCTCAATGATCCGTATAAGATCACGTCCATCATCGATGGCGCGGGTAATACGACGGGCTATGAATACGAGAGCCGCCCGGACCAGCGCGTACGCAAGAGCGTGTATTGGGAGAATCGAGTCGCCGGGAGTTCGCCGTTATCGGCCGCATTATCGCTGCGCTACATGAGCGACGATTGGGGTATCCGTTCGGACACCGCCCAACTGCACGTGCGCTGGACATTTTCCAATCGCAAGCGATATATCGAACCCACCGTTCGCTGGTACCGCCAGACGGCGGCAGATTTTTACACGCCATTTATTTTGAACACCGCACAGCCGACGATCGGCTATGAGGCGTCTGATTCTCGGCTTGGACCGTTTCGTGCCATGACCTATGGTATAAAATTCGCTCAAAAGTTGGCCGGCCATGGCGAAGGCGCGAGACACGAGTTCAGTGTTCGCGCGGAGTATTATCAACAAACACTCTATGTGCGGATGGCAGCCCCCGCCGGCCTGCAAGGACTCGATCTGTATCCCAGTCTCAAGGCGATCCTGGTTCAAGTGGGATGGCGGTTCTAGGTTCCAAGGGAACTGCCGGCTCTATGGGAAGGATACCCGCCGATCGGCTTGCGCAAGCGGGATTGCGGCAAGCCGTTGGCTTACGATCCAAATGTCGGCCAGTTTTTGCACCGGGCGGTATGCTTAATCAATGATGAGAATGATGGGTCGGCGCGCACGCGCCACGACGACTGTTGCGGCCGCTGGTCAAATAGCCACCCGTTTCCTGCGGTGGAAATTCGACATTGCAAGAGAAAAGTTAGCTGGCTGAAGCACGACACCGACGAGCACGAGCGGTTCATGCGTGCTCTTTTGGGAGCTCTCACCTCTGTGAACGTCGTTGGTGTTGCGTATGTGATCGATCGTCGCGCCTTCAATGCGCGTCACCGCGAAAAATATAGACGCCGGATGTGGCAGTAGACGGCAGTCGCGAGGGCTCGACAGCCCCTTTCCCGAGCGGATACAGTGGGGTGCCCTGGCGGACACGAGGGTGGGCGCTGCGAGCTCGTCGGGATCGCGCGCGAGCGCGTAAAGATCTCGAGGGACGCGTTCGACGCGGTGGACGAACAGTCCGAGCGGCTGCCGCAAAAAAAGCCTTTTGGGCCCTTGAATCGGCGAAATCCGCCACCATCATCGTTGGTCACAAGCGGAGAGTCCCACCAACCTTCGCTGCTGCGTGCCGGTATCCCCAGCAATAGGAGTCTTGCATATGAAGATTCGACCCCTTCATGACCGAGTGATCGTGAAACGAGAAGCGGAAGAGCGCAAGTCCTCAGGCGGTATCGTGATCCCGGACACTGCGACCGAGAAACCCATATTCGGCAAAGTGGTTGCCGTCGGCAAAGGCAAGATTTTAGAAAACGGCGAAATTCGTCCGGTCGACCTCAAGGTCGGCGACAAGATTCTATTCGGTAAGTTCAGCGGTACCGAAGTGAAGATGGACGGCGATGAGCTGGTGGTCATGCGTGAAGAAGACGTCATGGCTGTGGTCGAAGGCAAATAGCTCCGCCGTTGCCGGAATTTTTCACCCTTTTCAGGTAATCGAATTTCTTAGAGGTATCAGCAAATGGCAGCAAAAGACGTACGCTTCAGCGATGACGCCCGGCAACGCATGTTCAGAGGTGTGAATGTTTTGGCGAATGCGGTCAAGGTAACGCTCGGCCCCAAGGGTCGCAATGCGGTGCTCGACAAGAGCTACGGCGCCCCCACCGTGACCAAGGACGGTGTTTCGGTCGCCAAGGAAATCGAGCTTAAAGATAAGTTCGAAAACATGGGCGCGCAAATGGTGAAGGAAGTTGCGTCCAACACGTCCGATGAAGCCGGCGACGGCACCACCACCGCCACTGTGCTTGCACAAGCCATTATCCGTGAGGGCCTGAAATCGGTCGCCGCGGGTGCTAACCCGATGGATTTGAAGCGGGGCATCGATCAGGCGGTCACCGCGGCGACGGAAGAGCTCAAGAAGCTCTCCAAGCCGTGTAAAGATCCGAAGGCGATTGCGCAGGTCGGCACGATATCCGCGAACGCCGACGAGAGCATTGGCAAGACGATTGCCGATGCCATGGCGAAAGTCGGCAAGGAAGGTGTGATTACCGTCGAAGAGGGTTCGAGCCTCGAGAACGAACTGGAAGTGGTCGAAGGCATGCAGTTCGATCGTGGCTATCTTTCACCTTATTTCATCACCAATCAACAGGGCCAGAGTGCCGAACTCGATAAGCCGCTGATCCTGTTGGTGGACAAGAAGATTTCCAACATTCGCGAATTGCTGCCTCTCCTCGAAACCATCGCCAAGGCAGGCCGCCAGTTGCTGATCGTTGCGGAAGATGTTGAAGGCGAGGCGCTTGCCACGCTCGTCGTCAACACCATCCGCGGCATCGTCAAGGTCGCCGCCGCCAAGGCGCCGGGCTTCGGCGATCGCCGCAAGGCCATGTTGCAGGACATCGCGGTCCTGACGGGCGGCAAGGTCATTTCCGATGAAGTCGGCTTGTCGCTCGAGAAGGCGACCTTAAGCGATCTTGGCGAAGCGAAGAAGGTGCTGGTGGAGAAAGACAACACCACGATCATCGATGGTGCTGGCAAGGCGACGGACATCAAAGGCCGTATCGAGAGCATTCGCCAGCAGATCGAGGAAACGACCTCCGATTACGACAAGGAAAAGCTGCAGGAGCGCGTAGCCAAGCTCTCCGGCGGAGTAGCCCTGATCAAGGTTGGTGCCGCCACCGAGATCGAAATGAAGGAAAAGAAGGCCCGCGTCGAAGATGCACTGCATGCCACGCGTGCGGCCGTTGAAGAAGGCGTGGTTCCGGGCGGTGGCGTGGCCTTTCTGCGCGCGCTCAAGGCCATCGAGAAGCTGGTCGGCGTCAACGAAGACCAGACGACGGGCATCAAGATTCTGGCCCGCGCGATCGAAGAGCCGTTGCGCCAGATCGTGAGCAACGCTGGTGAGGACGCCGCTGTAGTTCTGAACCGGGTCCGTGAGGGCAAGGGCACCTTCGGCTACAACGCCGCGACGGGTGAGTATGGCGATATGGTCGAAATGGGCATCCTGGATCCGACCAAGGTTACGCGTCTGGCTCTGCAGAACGCCGCTTCGGTCGCTGGTCTATTGCTCACGACAGAGGTCATGATCGCTGAGTCGCCGAAGGAAGATGAGCATGCACAGGGCGCGCCGGGCGGCGGCATGGGTGGCATGGGCGGAATGGACATGTAATATCCGCCACCGCTGGCGAACCCTGCAAGTGCCGGTTACCTTCAAACGAGAGCGGGCTTTGGCCCGCTCTCTTTTTGACTGTAACCGGCGGGCGCCGGAATCAACTGGAGCCGGTCCCATCAATGGAGCACGACTGCCAGCATTGCGGCACCGCTAGGGTCGACACCAGCGCTGATCGGAACCAACAACTCTGCGCGCGTATGGCTAGCGGTTAGCAAAGGATTCTAGAGCGATCCAATCTTCTTCTCCCGCGCGTAATGCAGTTGGTAGAACCAGGCGCACGTGGTGTCGATCTGGGTCGGAATTCGCGGTGGAATCTCCTGCCGCTTTGGCTTGACGACGCGTTCTGCCTGCCAGTGTGAGTAATTCATGTGGCAATCCCTGTCACTCTCGCGCTCGCGGGCTGGCTACCGGCAAATTCACTGCCAAATGATCGTGTCGCGCCGCGTGCCGCGTGCCGCGTGCCGCGTACCGCGCAACGCGGTTGGGCTAATTGCGTAAATTGTCTCGATATCATTCGAATTCAACCCTCGGGCGATTGGTGCGCGCGAAGTCGCGCATAACGAGCTCATGCAAAGAGATCGTCCGATGCCTGACGACGGTGCGCTTGCATCGGAGAGGCAAATTGCCAATCAAGTGGCGTGGGCCGTTGGGAAAGGACCGCGACCGCGCCGCTTCCAACCATATTCAGCAAAGCTGGTACGCGGAGGCGACGACGATTCACGCGGGTATCGACGGGACGCGGGTACCTACAATGTCAGATAGCTGTAAACCATCAGCAGGCCCACCATGAGGGCCGCGCTGACTACGTAGGCGACGGCGAGTGTCGCGAATTTTACCGCGGTCAGAGTGTGGCTCTGTCCGTAGACGACACGCATCGATCGATAGAGATATACGGGTAGGTAGATCGCGATCGCGAAGCCCGCGAGCGAGTTGACGCGTGGCGCCGGGGACAGTGCGCGCAACAGGCCGTAGACGCTCAATAGCAGGAACGCGGCGGCGTGATCGTGCACGAAGAACAGTAGGTGTTCGACGTAATGGCGTGGAGGTCGCCGGTACAACGCCTTCATGAACAGCGCGAGCAAGGGCAGGAACACGAACAGCGCCCGGGGCAGATGCTGCAGGAACTGCTTCTTGAGCAGCCGGCCGTTGTCCGCCGCCACCTTGTAGCAATTCGACTTGACGTGTGGCTCGATCCAAGACGCGCCGGGTCCATCGTATTTCAGAAACTCGCAGTTGGGTCCGCCCGTCGTCGGTGAGGACCCTCGGGCGGATGCTGGCACCGGCCCGTACGGCGCAGTGATACGCGCCGGACCGACCCGTTGAACATGGGTCACGCCCTTGCTGTTCGCGGTCATGAGGACGACGGGGCGGCTTAGAAAGATGGTGCTGGAGGTCAGGAACACGAGCACGCTGAGCACGAGGTACAGCCGTATCGGCGGCAAATAGCGTGCTCGTCGACCAGCGAAATATTCGCGCGTGAGGAACCCGGGCCTGAACACGAGCGCGACGAGTGTTCGCCACAGACGCGAGTCCGCGTGGGTGAGATCCGCCGTGGCCTCACCGATGAAGTATCCGAGACCATGTACTTCGTATTCGACACGCTGTCCGCACGCCGCGCAAAAGCGCCCGGTCAGGACGGCGTCGCAGTTCTGACAATGCTCTGGCAACGAATACGGTTGGTCGGAGGTGGCTTGCGGCCGGGGTGCGGCCCGCGGCGCCGGCGCCTCGGTGCCACTCGCGACCGGCGTCTTCTGATCGGATATCGTCGAAGGCCCGCGTTTGTTCATACTATCCCGCCGCAAATCCGGGTGATGGCGACCCCGACGATACTCTCACAGCCGCGATTGCCGTCAAGGCAGTTGATCGAGTAGCCTGGCAATGCGGCAAATCTGAAATATTCGATCACGCAGCTGCGGGCGCGAGATAGTACTCGTGATGCATTCCGCCAAGAAACCACTTGGCGCGGACGGCGTACGATTTCTCGCGGTGGTGACGCGAACGGGATTCTCCCAAGCCGGCAATGGCCGGTGGCGGATCCGGAATGCCTGGGCACAGCGCCATGTGCGGTCGTTCGGAATTGTAGCGAGGAATTCAGGATTGCAGAATGGACCGCAAACGCGATTCGATAATGGGGATTTGCCAACTCAGACCTTCGCGGCGCATGGTGCCGACGGCTCTTTCGCAGATCGCGTTCGCTTTCGGGCGGCGCGGCCGCGTTGTCGACATCGCGGCGCCAAGTCTATTTACTCATTCGTCAAGTTGCTTGGAAAAGATGCCATCGCGATCATGCAGTAGGTACTGGTATCGCGCCTCGAACCCAACCACCTCTCGCAGTTGCTA
>Ga0307373_10010034_pt1 | contig 14015 bp, 15 predicted proteins | sample OX2MG_FD_202534 | JGI IMG/M metagenome (GOLD analysis project Ga0307373, IMG submission 202534) | Soil microbial communities from Risofladan, Vaasa, Finland - OX-2 | ecosystem: Environmental > Terrestrial > Soil > Coastal area > Acid sulfate soil | place: Finland: Risofladan, Vaasa | collected... | reverse complement strand
CATTGGGGGCGTTGCGGCTCTTGCTTCTGTGGCGATGAGGACGGATGAAATCAGGACAGCGAGCATTGCCAGCGCAAGAGTCGGGCGCGAACGATGTCTAGTCTCGTCATGCATAAAATCTCCTTTGCGGGTCTCCACGCCTCTTATAGAGGATTACAAATGATAGAGACCCTTAGAATTCGTAGCGCCGGCATCTTGCCGGCCGTCGCACCCGTCTATGGCCCGCAACGTCGCTGGGTGGTGCGCCCCAGCACCTGCCGCCGAGATGGCGGCGCTACCTCGCGTAGCGTCACGATATGATGTAATCCTCATTAGTGCAGGGCGGTGCGCATGACCAGGAACACGGCCAAGGCGGCAAGGATATAGCCGAAGAAACATTTCAAATTTGTTTTGTCGACCTTAACCGAGGCACGGGCTCCGATCTGGCCTCCCAGGAAGATGCCGGGCACCAGGAGCAAGGCTATTTTCCAGTCGAAATGGCCTGCTGCCAGGTGACCCAGGAATCCGCCACTGGCCGTAAGTCCCACCATGAACGCGGAACTGCCAACCGCGATGTTCATCGGCACGCCGAACAGCAGCACCAGCATGGGCACCTTGAGGATCCCGCCGGAAACACCAATCAGTCCGCTGACAACACCGGCGACAAAGGCAATGGGAAGGGCGAGTGCGAGGTTGACGCAGTAGACTCCAGATCCCATGTCCCGGCGCCAGCGATAAAATCCGCTGGGCTCGCCGCTGCACCGGTTGGGAATTTCGAAGTGTTTGATCATGAAGAAAGCGGCGATGGCGAGCACTCCGGAGAAAAGGTAGATCAAAAACCTGCCTGAGAAGTGGCCGGAGTAAATCCCTCCGAGAAAGGCCCCGAGGGTTGTTGAACTTTCCAGTACCAGGGCCAGGGGCCAGTCCACTACCTCGGCTTTGCGGAAGACCAGAGTGGCTGAGAGCGAAGTGACCATGATCAGGAACAGGCTTGTTGTAGCGGCCGTGTGGAACTCGATGCCAAAGAAAAGCTGAACCGGTGTGTACAGCACACCGCCACCCACGCCGAGCATTGAGAACACTGAGGCAATGGCGAACATTGCCAGATAGAAGAAGGCGAAAACCAGCAGGCTCATGCTTGTCTATTTCTTCTCCGTGCAGGGGATACGGACCTTCTTGCGGTCTTTCAGGCGACCGCGCCCTTCGGAATCTATCTCTCCAGACTCGTCACCAACAGAGCCCTTGCCGGCACACGCGTCGCAAGTGGATGCCAATAGCAGGTTAGTTTAACTTAGTCCTGTGAATCCTGTCCCGTTTTTCGCTCGCCGATCCGACTGCCGTCTGAATGGCGATGTTTTCCTTGTGTGCTCTGGAGAACCTACTTTGCCGATCTGATTGCGAAACTTCCCGCAATGCCTGCCTGTGGGCGCTTCTTCACCAGACAGTCTCCGTACAGCGGTTGTGCCAGGCTGCCTGAGCAGGACTAATTATCTGCCGTGGACTTCGGTCCCCAAGTCCAATAAAGTCCGAGGTAGGCGTAGTTCTCGGTCTGTCCCGCGACGCTGTGGCCGTATGCGAAAAGCAGTTGAAAACCAGGATTTCGGAAGTAGTAGTAGCCGCCGAGATCGACCATGGTGGCGGAACGCGGACTGGGCGTGCCGATCCCTTCAGGACCGTGGTAGAAGATTTCTCCCCCGAGCGTCCACTTCTTCCCAAAGTCCCTCTGAAGCAGCCATCCGCTGAATGGATAATCCCGAGCGCCCGGAGCGTGGTTGATCACTATGCCGCCGCCACCGTAAGTGGTCCAGGGGTCAAAGCTCTTCTGTATCCAGATTGGAATTCGTGCCCATAATTGACCCACACCCAAGCCGCGATCGGCGTTGCCGGTCGGCATTTCAAGCATTGAAAACGTCCCGACCATCGGCCGATGTTTGGTTTCCTGGATAAAGCGGTATTTGATGCCGGTCTCGATGTCGCCCATGCCAAACGCCGCCGGAGCGTCCGATGGGTAGGCCGCAGCAGCGGGCACAATCAGATGAAGCTGGACGTTGGGCACCGCCCCCCAATTGAATTCCGCAGCGGGTCCAAGCGAGTCCGTCTCAAGCCGTGTGGATCCGGCCGAAGAGAAAGTATAGAACTCATAATGCTTGAAAGGGACAGGTTCCGGATCGTCTGTCTGAAAAGGAGGTCCGGCAAGCAACAGGCCGGGGCAGGCCATCAGCAGAAGGAGAAGCGCAAGCAAAAGTCTCACAGCTCATCCTCGAAAAGCTCACCAAAAAGTTCCTTGACGCGGTTTTTGGCTGTGTGCAGCGCCTTGCGGCCTGCGGGAGTCGCCCGATAGACCCGGCGAAACCGGCCTTCAGCCAACTGCCGGGAAGAGCGGAGCAGCCCTTTTTTTTCTAATCCGTCCAGCAGGGGATAAAGCGTGCCCGGGCTCAGCCGGTAACCATGGCGCGCCAGTTCTTCAATCATGCCGAGGCCGAAGATGGGCTCCTGGCAGGCATGGTGAAGAACGTGCAGCCGGATGAGGCCGGAGTATAGCTCACGCCGGTGATTGAACATAAACTCACCAATCGCGACCCGGAGTCGCGTGATTACTTCCCAAGCAAAAGATCCGCGAAGGGTGGAAAGGTCAGCAGCAGGGACAGCGCCAGAAGCACAAAGGCCACCGTATTGACCTTCGTGATGGCAAGGGTCTTCGTCCGCCATCGCCTCGCCAGGAACGCCCACGAGATCAGCCACACCAGAATAGCGGTGGAGGTGACTCCTGCGAGCGGTCCCGTTGGGAGGTAAAAAGTCATCCAGTGGGCCACTGCTTTGGAGCCATCTGCCATCACGGCCAGGATGCCCAAAGCGCAGGAGCCGATTCCCGCCGATAGGATCGCCGCGCTCACCGCTCCGTTTGGAGAATGGTCGATTGCGGTCGAGTCATCAAGAACGTCTTTTTGCGGTTTCATATCATTCATAGATTCCCCCTCACCAGGTGGATTGTGGTCCCGCCCTTGACGGGCGCGTTGCTGTCGATCATCGCGCCAAAGAAACCTGCGACGCTGGCCGACACGAGGGCAACCAGCGCAAACACCAGAACGGCTGTGCGGATTTGCGGATACTTTTTCATCGCCAGCCTGTGTTTGGTCAGAACATAGGCGACCATCGTCATCGCGATGGGAGCCAGCCAACTGATATGTTCCTTCCACTCCATTCCGAGCCCGTGCCAGCCCGTGGTCAAGGGGCTCGCCATCAAAAGATGCTGCGGGTATCCCGCCAGGTTGGTGACGCCGGCAGGCGGAATTGCCCGATACCATGGGTAGACAATGTACGCCCCCAGGAGCACCGCAACCCAGCCCAGCCCAGCCGTAACAATCAGGTAGAGCCGCTCAAGCGAGTACCCTCGGGCGGTGAGTTTGGAGGGTTCCTCCACATGGGCTGATCTGAACAGTTCAACAACAACCCCAAAGATCGCCATGAGAAAGAAGCCGCCGAATAGCATTCCGTGTATATCACTAGCAAAAGCCCGGACAGTGATTTCCATCATGAACCTCCAGAGACGATATGAGGCATGGCCCGAAACAGACTGGCAAGATCCCGTGAGCACCACTTCCCATCAGGCGCTTGCGAGCCATGGACCATGATTTCGAGACAAATGAGGCTTCCCTGACGGACCCTCGTGGCGTGCAGGGCCGTCCTGACAAGAAGGCGTTCCAGCGGCATCGGCAGCGCCCAGGTTGCGAGCGGCGCTTTTCCGGAACGCGGATACAGATAAAAACCGATGGAAGCAGAAGGATCCCGATCAGAAGACCGATGAAGAATTGACTTGTCGTCGAGGCGCCCCTTCCTGACGAAGTTCGATATTGCCTTTCGATATCGGGTGCCGATTATAACACCTGAGCTTCAATAAAAACAATACCTACTTGTGGACCGAGGCGGCATGTGGATGGGGCTTGGATACGGCTGCGGTTTCTTGGGGTTCTTCCGGCTTGCCTTCGAGCACGGCCACGACGGCAGGCGGTAAATTCCTGGCATTCCCCAGAAACTGGCTCACTTGCCAGATTTGCTGTTCGGTGAAGGAATCCTTGAAGCCGGGCATCCCCGTCAGCCGGACCCCGTTCTTGACTTTCCAGTAGGCTCTGGGGTTGGCAGGACGGTAAGGGTGGCTCGGATTGAATGAAGTGGGGCGGTCCGGCCGGAAGAATTGGGGCGGGTGGGGGTACATTCCTTTTGAAATCGCGGTCGGCTGCTCATTCGGGAGCCCGTGACAGACGGAACAGTTCTGGAGATAAAGATGTGCGCCGCTGATTAACTCGGCCTCTGTTGGCGGCGCCTCATTGCCTTTGGGGAGTTGGCGCGACATGGTGGCACGCAAGGCAAGATTGGCAAAGAAGCGCTCAAACGGCAGCGGAGAAGCGGATGTGGCCACCGGGGCGTGCCCGGAACGGAGATACAAAAAGAAAGCTGCTGGAACCAGAAGGATTCCCGCGATGAACGCGATCAGGTATTTCTTCATAACGCCGGTTACCCCTTATTCAGATGGACGATTGCAAAGCATAACATGATTTTCCGCCGGAATGGCCAGGCGACGGAGGCCGTTTTTTAATCTCGGGTATGCGGCCGGTGGTCTTCCATCGCCGCCGCAGCATCCTCAACCTTATTGATTTTGGAAGAGCAGCGACCTGGAAAATGCGCATGCCGTCACGGGTACTTTGCCGGCCCGGTTCAGCGCCCTCCCATGACCACGGAATAGCGAGCCCTGCACTTGACGCTCGGCCAGTAGTTCACGGTCTTGCTCAGGCCTTTGTCCCGGATGACGAACGCAAGCGGCGGTTTGTGGACCTTTTCGGGCAGCCCAACGAAGCGTGCTCTGCCTTCGCTGTTGGTCCCGACTTTCAGATCCATTTTCTTCATGCCCATCAAGCCGTAGGCAATCTTGACTGAAATTTCGGCGTTATAAAGAGGCTGGTTGATACCCTGGCTGACGGTAAAGTCCACCGTGCAGGAGCCGATGCCGGCGTTGACCTGAGGGACCGGCTGTTGGGCGCCGAGCATCCACCCCGCAAAGAACAGGCTGATCGCCAACGCTTCCAGCACGCACCGCGCAACTCGTAGGCCTTTGATTGAATTCAGCATCATCATTTGAGACCTCCGCTGAGAATTCCCCTGGGACACTCAGCATCTTACTCTCAGATTCCTCTCTTGCTCTAAGAGTTGCCGAAGAATCTTCGGCGTTGGAACTCTGCCGCCCTGCGACGAGCGGCTCAGTTTGCCATAGCGCCGACCTTCGGGTCGGCATTCGGGGGGCTGTGCCCGTACTAAAGCAGTTTGTGTGGCAACCGGCTTTCTCGCGCTGTAGCGGCTCTCGGAGCCTGCCCTGAGGCACGAAGGGAGCGCCGGGAGTATTATAAGATAGGGTCCGGCGGTCATAGACCGCCGCTACAACTCCATTGATCACACAGGCTCTGAAGCCCGGCGCACCAAAACCAAAATGAGTTGCTACCCGCCGCCGCGCCCATTACCCGCCGGGGCATCCGTCCGTTATAATAAAGCGGCTCGGAGAAATGCGATCATGCCTGACCTTGAGATTCGCCGCTGGCCGCAGGATAAGGCGCTTGAAACGGTGAGCGTCGCCGAAGTCTGGGCCCGGGACGGGTTCAGTTGCGATCTTTGGGTCGATCCTCCGGGACGTGAGTGGCTCGACTTTGTCCATCCGACTGACGAGCGCGTGGTGGTCCAGGAGGGCGAGATTGAGTTTGAAGTTGAAGGTGCGCGCGCCATGCTGGGCCCGGGCGACGAGGTCCTTATTCCTGCAGGCAGCCGCCACAGTGTATGGAATCGCGGTTCATCCACCGCACGCTGGTTTTATGGCTACAAGCGACGTTGACGCCTCCCGATGAATCGGCGCCGGCAGGGCCTGGATGAACACAATTTCCATTCCCCATTAAAGCACCAAGACTCCACTTTGACGGGATGAACCTTTGCCTCAACAACCTGACTTCCTCAGCCATAAGCCGGTCGCAACCGGCCTGAACGTTATCCGAAAGGTTTCGGTGGCCGTGCTGGTGGCGATTCTGCTGGTTCTGGTCATGATCGGTCTCTTTGGCGCCATGGTCCATTTTGGCGACCACCGGGAAGTGGTTTTGCCCAGGCCCACTGGCCCTTACGCGGTTGGCCGAACGCTTTTTGACTGGACGGATCTGAAGCGCGATGATCCGTACTCGACGGCCCTCGGGGAGCATCGGGAGTTGATGGTGTGGTTGTGGTATCCCGCCACCGTTGCGCCCCAGTCAAAGCCCGCTGATTATATTCCCGCTGCCTGGGCTTCCAAACTGCCGTGGCGTCCCGTAACCCTTCCAGGGCGAGTCCGGGTTCATGCTGTTGCTGATGCGCCCCTTGCGGCGAGCCAGCAGCCGTATCCCGTCCTGGTGTTTTCTACCGGCTTTGGCAATCTGCCCAGTGATTACACTTCTTTGATTGAAGACATCGTGAGTCACGGCTATGTCGTTCTGGGGATTACCAGTACCTACAGCGCTCCGGTGGTGCGGTTCCCCGACGGCCGCGTGGCAAACTACCTTGCGGCTGCCTCGTTTCCGCGCGGCCCCAGGCAAGCCATCCAGTCGGCGGGCAATCGGATGGTGAAAGTTTGGGCAGCCGATATTGGCTTTGCCATCGACAGCCTGGCCGGGATGGACTCAAACCCCAAGAGCCGGTTCTATGGAGGCCTCGATCTTGGGCGGGTCGGATTGTTCGGCCACTCCTTCGGCGGAGCCGCTTCCGCCGAAGCCTGCTCGACGGACCCTCGTTGCAAAGCGGCAGCCGACATTGACGGAGACCTTTTTGGCAGCGTGCTGGAAGGGGGAATCAAACAGCCCTTTCTGTTTGTCTTGAGTGATTGGACCCTGCGCCCTCCGTGGCTGCAGAGGACGCTGGCGGGCGTCTCGGTCCAAAGATTTCACCAGCAGCAGACCCGGTTGACGCAGCAAATGCAGGCTGTCTGTAAAGATTCTGATCACTGCGGTGAAACTCACATTCCAGGAACACATCATTTTAATTTTACGGACCTTGCGGTTCTTTACAGTCCCGGCATGAGGATGATGGGTTACCTTGGACCGGTCGACGGCGCCCAAGGCCTTGCCGCGACGGCCTCCTGCGTTCGCACTTTTTTCGACAAGACGCTGAATGGGAAATCTTCAAGTTTAGCGGCCACAACGTCACCGTCCGGTTGCCGCTATCAACCCCTCGGACAGACGGCTGAAAAGTAGCCATCGGCTCTCCACTGGGCGGACGTACGGCGATTCTGTGCGGCTCATCGGAGCGACACCTTTCCGGCTCCACTCCTCTAGTGGCTACCTATTCAATAACCGATTGAACAATTTCCGGTTTGGGTTTAAGATACTCCCTGTTCCTGCGGAGGGGGAGTGAAACAGCATTGAGGAGAATATCCATGCGGATTGACTTGGATATCATTCTGATCAATCCTAAACCACTCGCATCGTCCCTTCGTCCGTCGGAACTCATTCATATGACGGAGGATATTATCGTCATACACGTCAGGGGCCCCCTCGTTCAGGGTGCGCCTGTCTCGTTTTTTCTCGAGCAGATTCGATTGTTGGTTGGCCGTGGCATCAGCAACTTCGTGATTGATCTGCTGGATGCGGTATCCCTTGACGACAGAGGCGTAGGCGGTCTTGCGGCGGCGTATAACTTTATCCGCGACGCCCGAGGCAAGATCAAATACGTATTTGCTTCAAAGGAACTGATTTCCGCTTTAAGCAAGAACCACCTCGACCGGGTCTTTGAGATCTATCAGGATGAGTCCTCCGCTCTTTCCAGTTTCTAAGCGGGTGCCGAATGAACCTTGCGAAGCTGCCCGGCCGGGGCCTCCCGGAACCCCGGGCCTGGCGCGGTCTGCGCCAGGCCCGGAAGGTGGCCGCGTTCCTCTGCCCAATGCCCTGAACTCTGTTACACTTGGGGAATCCAGTCAGGATTTTTCGCAAACAGGAGGATCTCATGGCAAAGTTCCTCGTCCACGCAACCTATTCGGCGGATGGCTTCAAGGGAGTCATCAAAGACAAAGCTTCGGGACGCAAGGCGGCGATTGAAAAGGCGATGGCCAGTGTCGGGGCAAAACTTGAGGCCATGTACTTCACTTTTGGAGACTATGACACGGTGCTGATCGTCGATGCACCGGACAGCGTCAGTTTGATGGCCGTCGGTTTGTCAGCGTGTTCCACGGGTCTTGCTCGAACCAGCACGACTCCGTTGCTCACCATTGAGGAAGCCGATCAGGCCATCAAGAAGAGCGTTCAGTATCGAGGCCCAGGCCAGTAGCCGGAAGGCGCGTCGGATTATTCCTGTAGATTTTTCAGCGACCTCAGGTTGCGGCGGTGAAGGTCGTCCAGGGTTCTGACGGCATATCGTGAAGCAGCGGCGACTGCCAGTCGAACTCCGGATGTTCCTTCAGGTGCTCGGCGGCGTTGAAGTTCAACCCGCAGCAATGGCCGGCTGAGGCGGAGAGGGCCATCTTTTCGATCATGGCGGCGTCGGCTCCCTTGTTCTGCACCGCGCCGGCCATACCGTAGGGCGGCTGCCAGGTCCCCGATCCGCGCGGCGACAGATCAACGTGGCCGCACAGCGTGCGCTCGTCCGGATCGATTTTTTTCTCGTAAGTATCGTAGTGGTCGCCGAGAAACTTCTGCGCCATAGCCATATCAATCTTGCCTTTGTTTTCAGCCATCAGCTGGTTCCAGCGCACGTGCCGGGCGTTGGCGCTTCCGCTCATGTCGTGCAGGTTAAAGTTGGTTTCCTCGCTGGCCAGTTTGGGGCTGACCGGAAAGTTTGAGCCCACAAAGCAGCCGTCCCTGGTTCGCCACAGGTTCACATTCTTCAATCCCAGTTCCAGGTCCGCCACTTCGTTGGTCTTGCGGTCCGCGATCAGCCAGTTGTTGGCATACCCGCCGTTGTTGCCTTCCTTCATGATGCGCACGTAGTCGTCGATCGATTGGGAATACTGCATGCCTTTGCGGGCGCGCACGAATTCCGGAATGCCCGCAGGGTCGTATCCGGAGAAGCCGGAGATGGTTGTTTCCGTAATTACGATTCCGGCGGAATTGATGCCGAAATCGTCGCCGCTGTGGATAAAGCCGGGAAAACCATCCATCAGGATCCTGTAACCGTGTGCGGGGACGATGTCGTAGATGATGGTCCAGCGCTCGCCGTCCAGATATCCGGTCCAGCAATTGTGGGCGATGACGATCTTGCCATCCTTGGTATAACTGCCGGTGGCCGCGAAGGCGCTGCAATGTTCGGGCACAGCCAGCTCGGCGGACTGTTCGGTCTTGTGGGTCTTGTTGTATTCCTTCAGGTAATAATCCCACTCCATGGAGGCGTTCAGCGACACCACATCCCACAGGTCGAGCTTGCTGCCGCGGGCGCGCAAGCCGTCGGCGATGCCCTGTAATTCCTCGCGATATTCCGCCTCGATTTTCGGCCAGAGCATGCTCTTCGCGGCGTTGCGGAAGAAATTCCAATCGTAGGGTTTGCCGTGCGTCTGCTCGAGCATGGTAACTTTGGTGGTGTCTTCAATCCTGTCAGCCAGCAGATAACCGTGCTGATAGCCGATTTCCGCGGGCGTCCCCTCCAGATGCACGAAGGTCCATCCGTTGCTCGGCGGCCGGCGGAACGCCCCCTTCAGGCGCGCATCCGGCTTCGGTGTATGGTCGGCTGAACTGCATGATGCATCCAGCAGCAGTGCACCGCCCAGGCCCGCCAGGGAACTCTTGATGAACGCTCTTCGATGCATATTTTTCCTCCACTCCCGGCAATCCAGCCTAGAGTACCACTCAAAGTGCTGCAAGGAAAAGGATGTTCATCAGAACCCGATCATATTTTCTGCGGGCGAACGCTACAAGGCCGAAATGGCGGATGGATGAATGCGCCGGACCCACGTGCGGTTGAATCAAGGCGCGGATCGGCCATCACAATGAGAGCGCCCTGAATTGAAACTGCACCATCGCTAGCGGGCCGTCCAACCTCCGTCGATCAGGATGGTGTGGCCCGTAATCAGTGAAGCTGCCGGGGACGCCAGAAAGACCACGGCGCCCGCCACTTCCATGGGCTCGCCGATCCGGTGCAAGGCCGCGACTCGTTCGAGGGTGTCGGCGCGGAAGGCGGGGTCCGCCAGGGCCTCTTCGGTGCCGGGCGTAAAGATAAATGTGGGCGCCACGGCGTTCACGGTGATGTTGTGCTGGCCCCACTCGACGGCGAGGCATTTGGTCAGGTGCGCGATGGCGGCTTTGGTGGTGCAGTAGACGGATTCGGTGGGCAGCGCCACAAAGCCCGCCTGCGAACTCATATTGATGATGCGTCCGCGCTTTTGCCGGATCATCACGCGCCCCGCCGCCTGGCTGGCAAAGAACGTCCCCTTCACATTCACGGCGAGGGTGTAATCGAAGTCTTCTTCCGTGAAGTCCTCCGCGCGATTGCCCGGCGCCACTCCGGCATTGTTGACGAGAATATCGAGCTTTCCAAAATGCTTCACCGCTTCGTCCACGGCGCTCGAAATCTGGCCGAGGTGCGCCATGTTCATCTGCAGCGGCAGGGCGCGGCGTCCCAGGGCTTCGATTTCGTGAGCCAGTTCGGACCCCGTGTTCCGGTCGCGGAGGCCGAGAGCCACGTCGGCGCCGGCATTCGCCAAGGCCAGCGATATGGCGCGTCCCAGGCCGCGCGCGGCTCCCGTCACCAGCGCTGCCTGTCCGTTCAAGTCAAATTGCGGAAATTCGTTCATGGGTGCTCCTTGTGATTATTGGATGGTGCCTCTAATGATGTCGGAAACCAGCAGCGTGATCCTGTGCGCGGTTACGCAGCGACGCGGATGTCACGCTTCCTCGCCAGCCGGTAGCCCGCCTCAATCAGGAAGGAGAGCAGGAGCAGGCCGGCCAGGACCCACAGCTTGCCGGGCGCGCGGGTCGCTGTGCGCCAGATCAGGGCGGCCAGCGCCAGTCCGCAAACCAGTGTCCCGATCACTGAGACCCAGCCCCGCGCATGCGTCTGCCTGCGCAACCGGACATTGGCCAGGTTCACCGCTCCAAAGATGATCAGAAAGCCCGCGCTGCCGATCGTCGAAATGCTGGAGAGATCAAGGACATTGGCAACCACCAGGGTTAGCGCGGAGGTGATGAACAACCCCTCAAGCGGCTTGTGCCAGATCGGCTTTTCCAGGCTCGCCGGCAGTTGGCCGTCTTTGGCGATGTTGAAGCTCAACCGGGCCGATCCGTACAACGTGGCGTTGATGGCCGACGTTGTGGAGAGCAGCGCGGCGATGGCGATCAGGGTAAAGCCTGCTTGTCCCAGCATGGGCCTGGCGGCGGCCGCGAGGGCATAATCCCGCGCGGCGGCGATCTTGTCGAGCGGCAGGTTGCCGACCGTGACCGCGGCGATCAGCAGATAAAGCACGATCACCGCCACCACCGACGCATAGAAGGCGCGGGGCAGCGTGCGTTGCGGATTCCGGACGTCGCCTCCCGCGTTGGCAATCAATTCAAATCCTTCGTAGGCGACAAAAATGATCATGCCGCCGGCCACCAGATTGAGCGGCGAGGCCCAGGTGGAGGGAGCAAGCCGTGCGGCTTTGATACCCATTCCCCCCACGACGACGAAAAAGACAAGGATCAGCAGCTTGATGGCGACAATCCAGTCTTCGGCCCGCGCAATCTGGTCCGCACCCAGCATGTTCAGTAGCGTAATGGCTGCGATAATGCCGCTGATGAGGCCATGCCTGGCAATCGTCTGCAGGCTTGCAGGAAAGAAGGTTGCGCCATAACTGCCGAAAGCGTACGCGTACAACGACAGCATGATGATGTAACTGAGCCACAGCAGGACATTCAGCGTCCCGGTCAGCAAGCCTTTGCCATAGGCCTGGTTGAGGAAGGTGACGGTTCCGCCCTGGCTGGGCAGGGCCACGGAGAGCCTGGCGTAAGCGTAGGCGGTGAGCAGCGCCACGGCCCCGGCAACGGCAAAGGCGATGACGGTGCCGCCGCGCGCCATTACCACCGCCAGTCCCAGAACCGCGAAAATGCCCCCGCCGACCATGCCGCCGATGCCGATCGAGGTGGCTTCCAGGAAGCCGATCTTGTGAGGTTTGGAGGGGGCGAATACCCGTTTCACACCGGACTCCGAGGGATCCAGGAATGTCTTTTCAGGCCAGACTGCCGCGCCAGGCGCCACTCAGGCGTTGGAGGACCTGATCCCTGACGGCGGCTCGCAGGCTTGGTGGCGACCTGCGCCTGCCTGTCGGCCGCCGGCTATGAAACGGCGGCCGCTTCGGCGTGCGAGGTCCGCATTCTGCAGCCGTAATAGGCGTAATGGGTGACCACTGCGTAGCAGACCAGCGGAACAAGCATGGCCACGGCCATGCTGTGCCAGACGCCGTACAGGAGCCCCATGACCGGCGGGGCCGCCGCGCCTCCGATAATCGCCATAATGATGAAGGAGCCGCCCAGCTTGGTGTTTGCTCCCAGCCCTTTGATGCCCAGCGCGTAGATGGTGGGGAACATCAGGGACATGAAGAAGCTTGTCAGAAACACCGCTCCCACTCCCACCCAGCCGGGAAACAGGACCCCTACCGCCACCAGCCCGACATTGATGATTCCAAAAACTCCCATCAGTTTACTGGGCCGGAAAAACTTCATCAGGTAGGTCGCCACAAAGCGTCCGATGGCAAACGCTACAAGGCTCCCGGTCAGCAAATAGCCGGCAACTTTTTCGGGTTGATGCGTGTAGTCCTGAATGTACTGGATCAGAAAGCTCCAGGTTCCGACCTGCGCGCCGACGTAAAAGAACTGCGCGGAAACACCCTGCAGAAAGTGCGGATAGTGCAGCAGGTCGCTGAGCTTGCCCTTGTCGCGCGCATCCTTGGTTTGGGCTTCTTCCTTGATGGTGGGAAATTTCGTTCGCATGATCAGAATCGCCATCACCCAGACGACCACGCCAAGCACCACGTAAGGCCGCACCACTCTCAGCGTCTCGCTTCGCAGGTAAGTCCCGAGGGTCCCCTGCGATTTGAGCGCGTTGACCTGCTGGCTGCTCAGTTCGATTCCGGAAAAGATGAAGACCGTGCCCACCAGGGCTCCGGTGATCGATCCCAGCGGGTTAAAAGACTGCGAGAGATTCAGCCGCTGCTCGGAGGTTCGCGGGTCGCCCAGCACGGCGATAAAGGTGTTCGATCCCGTCTCCAGAAAGGACAGGCCGCTGGCAATCACGAACAACGCAAAGAGGAAGAATCCGTAGCTCCCCACCATGGCTGCGGGCCAGAACAGGAACGATCCGGTGCCGAACAGGAGCAGTCCGGTGACCAGCCCGGCTTTGTACCCGAATCTTCGCATCAGAATGGCGGCTGGCATGGCCAGGCAGAAATATCCCAGGTAAAACGCCGACTGCACCAGGCCCGCCTGAAAACGGGTGATCTGGAATGAGGTCATGAACTGCTTGATGAGGATGTCGTTCAGGTTATTGGGAATGGCCCAGAAAAAGAACAGCGCGGTGACCAGAACAAAAGGCACCGTGTTTCCGGGTGAAAACAGCGGCGGACGATCGCCCGCCTCAGAGGTCATGCTCATGGTTTTTATCCCCAGGGCGCCATGACCTTTTGCACAGAACTCTCCGCGCGTTTTCTGGAATGGCGCTGTTGAAATGGATGCTGAATAACCCCTTAAGCGCGCAGCTTGCGATACTCCTGGAGGCAAAGCTCCGCGGTCTTCATTTCGGAGTACCGGCTGCCTTCCTGTTCGATCAGGTAATACTCAACCCCGCCCACGCTCTCCGCGGCGGCGAAGATCTTTTTCCATGGCGCCACCCCTTCGCTGAACAGCACCTTATAGCCTCCCTGGGGAGACCAGTTCTTGAGATGGAGCGAGCGGATGCGGCCGGGGTTCTTCCTGATCCAGGCCACCGGGTCGTTGCCGGTCTCAAGGCAGGTGCCCACATCGAGTTGCAGCATAATACTCTTGTCGGTGTTCGCGGCGAGGATTTCAATCGGCTTCTGGCCG
>Ga0307373_10010033_pt1 | contig 14016 bp, 14 predicted proteins | sample OX2MG_FD_202534 | JGI IMG/M metagenome (GOLD analysis project Ga0307373, IMG submission 202534) | Soil microbial communities from Risofladan, Vaasa, Finland - OX-2 | ecosystem: Environmental > Terrestrial > Soil > Coastal area > Acid sulfate soil | place: Finland: Risofladan, Vaasa | collected... | reverse complement strand
CAGTCGATGCGGTGGCCGGCCAGCGCTTCGTGGATCTCCTTGGCGAACAGCCCTTTGCCGCCGATGTCGGCGAGCCGGCGGTCCTGCACGGTATCACCGGTGGTGCGGATGACGACCTCCTGCGCCCCCTCCCGGTCGCGCAGGGTTGCGCCGGTGCCGCGGAACAGCGCGATGAAACCGCGGGTCTGGATCAGCGCCAGCGGCGAGGGGCGGGTGCCGACGCGCAGCGGCCGCGCACCGGCGGGCACCGCGCCGCCTCCCGGTTGCGCGGGCGCGGTGGCCGACGGGGTCGGGCCGAGGCTGCGCGGCTCGGGCGCTGTGGCCGGGTTCATCGGCCTGTCCTATTACCGTCGGGCGCGGACGGTAAAGGGGCGTGGGGTTGTCATGAGGGTGACGGACATGGCTGGCGTGAGGAGAACCCCGGACTGATGGACCTGGCGGACAGGCGGCCGGTGCTGGGAATTGAAAGCTCGTGCGACGAAACCGCCGCGGCGGTGCTCGCCGGCGACGGCAGCGTGCTGGCCGCGCTGGTGGCCAGCCAGGAGGCGCAGCACGCCCCGTTCGGCGGCGTGGTGCCGGAGATTGCGGCACGCGCGCATCTGGCGCTGCTGCCCGGGCTGGTCCGCCGGGTGATGGATCAGGCGGGGCTGGGATTCGCCGATCTCGGCGGGGTGGCGGCAACGATCGGGCCGGGGCTAATCGGCGGCTTGATCGTCGGCAGCCAGATGGGCAAGGGGATCGCGCTGGCCGCTGGCCTTCCTTTCGTCGCCGTGAACCATCTGGAGGCGCATGCGCTGACCGCGCGGCTGCCTGGCCTGGTGCCCGGCGGGGCGCCGTTCCCGTATCTGCTGCTGCTGATTTCCGGCGGGCATTGCCAGTGCGTGGCGGCGGAGGGGGTGGGCCGGCACGTGCGCCTCGGCGGCACCGTCGATGACGCGGCGGGGGAGGCGTTCGACAAGGTGGCGAAGCTGCTTGGGCTGCCCTGGCCCGGCGGGCCGGCGCTGGAGCGGCTGGCCGCGGCGGGCGATCCGCGGCGGTTCGCGTTCCCCCGACCGATGCTGGGGCGGGCGGGATGCGATTTCAGCTTTTCCGGGTTGAAAACCGCGGTGGCGCAAGCGGTGACCCGGTTCGGGGAGGGCGCGCTGGCGGGGGGCGTGGCGGCCGACCTGGCAGCGGGGTTCCAGGCGGCGGTGGCCGAGGTGCTGGCGGATCGCGTCGGGCACGCGATGGAGATGTTCGCGGAACGTTACCCGGGGGGTGCCGGGCTGTTGGTGGTGGCCGGGGGTGTGGCGGCGAACGGGGCGGTTCGGGCGGCGCTGGGGGCAGCGACGGCGGCGCGCGGCTTCGGACTCGCGGTACCACCGGCCGCGCTGTGCACCGACAATGCGGTCATGGTGGCCTGGGCGGGGATCGAGCGGCTGCGGCTCGGGCTGGTCGATCGGTTGGACGTGGCGCCGCGGCCGCGTTGGCCGTTGGCGGAGCTGGTGGGGGCGGTTGCGCCGGGGTGAAATGAGACAGCCGCGGGACGATGAGGATTCGTCGCCCCTTCAATGGCCGCCGGGGAACTCCGTCGCGTGCCGGCTGTTCACCTCTGCGATGGCCGCGAAATCGAAGCCGGCGCCGGCCTGCAAGGCGTCGATCTCCTCGAAATACCGGTCCTGGCCGCCGGGCAGGCTCCAGTCCAGCATCGCCGCGTCAGTGGTGCCGACGTTACTGAAACTGTGCACCGTGCCGTTGGGAACGAAGATCAGGGTGCCGGGTCCTACCTCGCGTGCCGGCGCGTCGCCAACCTGGATGCGGTAGGTGCCGGCAAGGACCAGGAAATACTCCTGCTGCTCGCGGTGCAGGTGCGGCGGCGGGCCCTCGCCGGGGCGGTGGATGCAATGGATGGCGGAGAAGCGCCCGCCGGTGTCGGCGCTGTGAAGCATCACGCGCATCTGCAGGCCGAACGGGGCGATCGGGGTGACGTCGTCTGGGATGACCACCCGTGCCGTCAGCGGGGCGTTGTCGGCCATGGCGTAGCTTCCCTCCACTGGTTGTGAGGGAATCTATGCTGCTGGGGCCGACGTGTCACGCGTGCTTGTCATGGCCCAATCACGTTCTCGGCCCTGACGCGCCGACGCGCCCGTGCGGGCGCGTCGGTCGCCGCCTGAACACCCAGTGGAGGTGTCTTTGGTCGTCTAGCGCGCGCCCGCGCCCTCCGCCGCCGTGATCCGTCCGGCCCCGGCGGCCTGCATCCGCTGCTCGGCGATCGCGGCCTTCATTGCCTTCTGCAGCTTCTCGAACCCGCGCACCTCGATCTGCCGCACCCGCTCGCGCGAGATGTTGTATTGCTGCGACAAATCTTCGAGCGTGGTTGGATTGTCCTTAAGCCGCCGTTCGATCAGGATGTGGCGTTCGCGTTCGTTCAAGGTTTTCAGCGCGTTCGCCAGCAGGGCCTTGCGCCCGGTCAGTTCCTCGCGATCGCCGATCGCGGTTTCCTGGCTTTCCGTCTCGTCGACCAGCCAGTCCTGCCATTCGCCTTCCGAATCGGCGCGCACCGGTGCGTTCAAGCTGTGGTCGGGCGCCGCGAGGCGGCGGTTCATGCTGACAACGTCCTGTTCCGGCACGTCCAGCATGTGCGCGATCTTCGCCACCTGCTCGGGCTGCAGATCGCCGTCTTCGATCGCCTGCATCTGGCCCTTCAGCCGGCGCAAATTGAAGAACAATTTCTTTTGCGCGGCGGTCGTGCCCATCTTCACGAGCGACCAGCTATGCAGGATGTACTCCTGGATGGCGGCGCGGATCCACCACATGGCATAGGTGGCGAGGCGGAAGCCGCGGTCCGGATCGAACCGTTTCACCGCCTGCATCATGCCGACGTTGCCTTCGCTGATCAGCTCGCCGACCGGCAGGCCGTAGCCGCGGTAACCCATCGCGATCTTGGCAACGAGCCGCAAATGCGACGTCACGAGCTTGTGCGCCGCGTCCATATCCTCCTTGTCCCGCCAGCGGCGGGCGAGGTCGAGCTCCTCCTCCGCGGTAAGCATCGGGAACTTGCGGATCTCCTGGAGATACCGCGTGAGATTGCCTTCGGGCGCGATGTTGATGACGGCAGAGGCCACGATCGGCTCCTTTCGCCTGGCGGCGTTGTTGTCGCGTGCAGATGTGTCGCTATCACACTGGCACAGGACAGCGACGCCGTGGACTGAATAACAGTCCATGAAATGGCAAGGGTCAAACGTTTCGGTGAGCTGCCTGCCGCTGCGTTGGTCCGTTGAGCGGCGGAGGCAGGCCGGACGACCGTCGGAGGAGGGGCTTGCCGATCCGCCTCCGACGCCGCGCTTAATACAGGACTAATCCAGTCCTGTCAATACCGCTGACCTTTTGCAGGTCAGGGTTGCCCCTCCCGCGCCCCTCCCTCCGCGGCGTCCAAGGCAGCCAGCAAAGCCACCATATCGGGCGGCGGCGGGGTCTCGAACGCCAGGGTCGCGCCGGTGCGCGGATGGACGAAGCCGAGCCGCGCCGCGTGCAGCGCCTGGCGTGGGAAATCGAGCAGCCGGTCGCGCAGCCCCGCCTCCAGCCCGCGCGCCTGCGCCGGCACCCGGCGCAGATAGACCGGATCGCCCACCAGCGGATGCCCGCTTGCCGCCAGGTGCACCCGGATTTGATGCGTCCGCCCGGTCGCCAGTCGGCATTCCAGCAAGCTCACCGCGCCGCTGGCCCAGGCGCGCAGGGTGCGGTAGCGGGTCAACGCCTCGCGTCCGCCGCCGTGCGGGCGGATCGCCATCCGCTTGCGGTCGCGCGGGTCGCGCCCGATCGCCCCCTCGATCTCCCCGGCGGTGGGCGTCGGGCAGCCCCAGACCAGGGCCAGATAGGCGCGATCGGCCGTGCGCCCGGCGAAGGCGGCGGCGAGCCCGGCCATCGCCACCTCCGTCTTCGCCGCCACCATCACCCCGGAGGTATCCTTGTCCAGCCGATGCACGATGCCCGGGCGCTGCTCCCCGCCCACCGCCAGCTCGGTCCCGCAATGGGCGATCAGCGCGTTGACGAGGGTGCCGTCCTCGTTGCCGGGCGCGGGATGGACGACGAGGCCGGCGGGCTTGTCGAGCACGATCAGGTCGCGGTCCTCGAACAGGATGGTGAGCGGGATTGCCTGCCCTTCCGGCCGCGCCGGCCGGGGCGGGGGAACGGCCACCGTATAGATCGCGCCGGCGCGTACCGATTCGGCCGCATCGCGCACCGGCGCGGCATCGCGGTGCACGGCATCGGCGGCGATCAGCGCCTGGAGGCGGGCGCGCGAAAGCGCGGGCAGGCGACGGGCGAGGAACCGGTCCACCCGCTCCCCCGCCTCTGCCGCCTCGGCACGCACCTGTGCGGGACCGGGCGGGAGACCCGGATTCAGATCGGGGGCGGCCACTGGAGGCGCGGGGACCGTGACAGGGCCGCGGGGGGGCAGCCGGGCGGGCGGCTTGTCGGGCATGGGGGATGCGGATAACCCGATGCGGGTCCGGGCGCGAGGGCGCGGCTGCCGGGCGGCAGGAGCGGGACAGGCCATGCGGGTGTTGACGGCGGCGACGATCGCGATGGGGGTGCTGATCCTGCTCGGCACCACGGTGCTGGTGGTGACCATCATCCACCGCACGACGATCCCGCATCCCGTCGCGCCGACAGAGCCGGTTGCACTGACCTTGCACGAGCCGGCGGGCACCGCCATCGCCGGGATCGCCGACGCCGGCGGCTGGCTGGCGATCGCGCTGCACGGCGGTGGCCCGGACCGAGTGGTCCTCGTCGATCCGCGCAGCGGCGCGGTGGCCGGGCGGGTGGCGCTCCGGCCGTAATCCCCCCGCCGGCAACGCCGGCCATGATCCCCCGCCGGCGAGCGCCGGCCGTTGGTACCGCGCCACCGTTCGTAGGCCGTTAATCCCTCGCCGCCATGCTCTCCCATCGGAGGGTTTCTGGTGCGACGACTGACCTGTTTCGACGGGCTGCGCGGGGCGCTGGCGGTGTATGTGATGCTGTCGCACCAGGCGCCGTTTGCCGTGCTGCCGGACTGGATCGCGCTGCCGCTGTCGCACGGCGGCGCCGCGGTCGACGTGTTCTTCGTGCTCAGCGGGATGGTGATCGTCCGCTCGCTCGACCGTTTCGGCTGGCGTGCCGGGCCGTTCCTGCGCGCCCGTGCCTGGCGGATATTCCCGCTGTTCCTGGTCGCCCTGGCTTTCGCCACCGCGCTCCAGCCGCTGGCGCTGCCGTTCCCGGCGATGCCCTGGATCGGCCCCGCCAGCCCGGCGCGAGAGATTTGGTCCGGCGGCTGGCCGCCCGCCTGGGCCGGCGAGCTGGCGGCGCATCTGACCATGACGCACGGGTTGTTCCCCCATGCCGTGCTGCCGTACGCCTGGGTGAGCTTCCTCGGCGCCGCCTGGAGCCTGAGTACCGAGTGGCAGTTCTACGTCCTGCTCGCCGCGCTGGCGGCCGCCCGCGGGCCGCGCGCGCGCGCCGGCCTGCCCTGGCTGTTCCTGGCTCTGGCGGTGGCTGGCCTGGCCTGGAGCCACCTGGCCCCACCGGACTGGCGGTTCAGCCGCGCGTTCCTGGGCAACGAGGCGCAGTATTTCGCCCTCGGCACCGCCGGGGCGGACTGGCTGGACCGGCCGGAGACCGGCCGCCGCCACCTCGCCGTACTGGTCTGCGTTCTGATGCTATGCATGGCGGCGGGCGGGACGGACAAGCTGGCCGCCCCGCTGGTCTGGATGGTCTGTCTGCTCGCCGAACGCAGTGATCGCTCGGCGCCGCGGCTGCTGGCGCCGCTCGCCGCGGTACTGCGGCTGCCCGTGATGCAATGGCTCGGTGCGATGTCGTATGCATTGTACTTGGTGAACGAGCCGGTGCAGAAACTGCTGGGGCTCGGGCTCGCGCGGGTGGCGCATGGGAACGCGATCCTGTTCTCCGCGCTGTGGCTGCCGGGCGCGACGGCGCTGCCGCTCGCCATCGCCTGGGCGCTGCACGTCACGATCGAGCGGCGCTGGGGCGGTCCGCCGTCGCGGCGGCTGCGGCTCGCGGCCAAGTAAGGGGCATGTCCGCGGGGAACCCGCCCGCGGTGGCGCTTGACCGGAATCAAAACCTGCATCATCCCGCCCGTGCCCCCCTGTCCGGACCGGCGTGTCGCGCCCTATGTTGGCTGTCGCGCTCCCGATCGCCGTCCCACGACAGGAATCTGCGCCCGTGCGCCTGCCCGCAAGCCGCGTTGCCATGATCGCCCTGCTGCTGCTCAGCGGATGCAAGGCGGCATCCCATCTCCCGCCGCCCCCCCCGCCGCTGCCGCTACCGCTGCCCCCGACCCGCCCGCCGCCCCCGGCCGAGGTGCGCGAGCCGGCGATTTGGCACTTCGACTCCTCCGCTGGCGCGTGCACCGCGGCGGCAATCGGACGCACCGCCCGGCTGCAGATCACCTTGCGGGCCGGGCACGCGGCGCTGTTCGTGCTCTACGCGGCGCGTGGCATGGAACGGCACGGTCCGACGGCACCTGGCGCGCTAGGCTTCCGGGGCGCCGCCGGGGGCTGGACGGCGACCGCCCGGATCGGCCCGGGCAGCCTGGCGGTCGCCGCGCTGCGGCTGGACGACCAGACCGTCGGCCGAGTGGCCCTGCTGCTGGACGGCGGCACGCTCGCCCCGGTGGGCGCCGGGGAGGCGCTGCCGGTGTTGCTCCTGCCCTCCGCTGGCGCTCCCGGCCGACGCTGGTTCGGCTGTGCCCGCGGTCTGTTGTTCTGATGCCGGCGTCCTGATGCTGGGGTCTACGCCGGCGGCCCTCGGCCGCGCGGGTTTGCGTCCCCGGCGGCCGTCGGGGGAGCGGGTATGGCGCTGGAATGGTGCCGCCCCTCGGGCAGGTACGCAAACGGCCGCCCTGCCGCGGCAAAATAGTCCTGCCGGTGGCGGTCCGACGACCGTCGCGCCGGTGCCTCGGCCTGCGCGTCGTCTTCCGGCGTCGGCAAGCGGCGATTGTCCCTACCCTCGGCGATGGAATATGCTTCGGTGTCCGCGCAGGCTCCGGCCATGACCCCGATCCGGCCCGACCGATTCGCCCCGTTCGTCGCTACACTCGGCCGCGGCCCGGGCCGGTCGCGGGCGTTGACCCGGGAAGAGGCGCGGGAAGCCTTCGCCCTGATCCTCGCCGGCGAAGTCGATCCGATACAACTCGGCGCCTTTCTGATGCTGCTGCGCTATCGCGGCGAGGACGCGGCGGAGATCGCCGGGCTGGTGGAAGCGGCGCAGGCGGCGATTCCCCGGGTGGACGCCGCCGTTATGCTCGACTGGCCGTCCTACGGTGCCGGGCGGACCCGCGGGGCGCCTTGGTTCCTGCTGGCGGCCCTGGCGCTGGCGCGCGCCGGCGTGCGGGTGCTGATGCACGGCAGCAACGCGTTTTCCGCCGGCACCTCAGTCGCGTCCGGTCTGGCCGCGCTCGGGCTGGCGCCGGCGGCGGATGAGGACGGGGCGGCGGTGGCCCTGGCCCGGGACCAGTTCGCCTATCTGCCGCTGGCAACCTTGGCGCCGGAACTCGCCCGCCTGATCGGGCTGCGGCGGCTGTTCGGCTTGCGTTCGCCGGTCAATACCGTGGTACGGCTGCTCGATCCGGGGCGGGCGCCGGCCGGGATCGATGGGGTCTTCCATCCGGCGTACATGGATGTGCATCTCCGGGTGGCGGAACTGCTGGCCCGGCCGCGCCTGCTGGTGCTGAAGGGCGGCGGCGGGGAGGCGGAACTGGTCCCGATAAAGCCGGCGGTGGCCCATCTTTGGTCGGCCGAGGCCGGGAGGTCCACGTTGGAGCTGCCGGCCTGGCCGGGTCTGGGCGCCGCCGCGGCACCGGAACCCGATCCCGCCGCCCTGTCGGCGGTCTGGCGCGGAGACGTGGCGCCGGCGCGTCCGGTGGCGACGGTGCGGGCGACCATCGCGCTCGGTCTGCTGGCGCTCGGCACGGCCGCGACCCCGGCGGCGGCGGAGCGGGAAGCGGCGCGGGTCTGGGCGGCGCGTCGCTGATCTGCGGCATGAATTCCTGCAGACCTGGCGCGGTTCGGCCGCGCCGCGTCCTACCCGCTTGGCCTCATCCTTCCTGCCGCTGCTATGCTGGTCACCCGGCTCTTCCCCCCGATTCGCAAGGCCAGCCCGTATGGACAGCTCCCCCCTCTCGCGCTCTGCCGACGAACACAAGGTGAGCTTCGACCTGCTGACCGAGAATCCGGTCTACAAGCCGTTCCGCTATCCCTGGGCCTACGAGGCCTGGCTCACCCAGCAGCGCGTGCACTGGCTGCCCGAGGAAGTGCCGCTCGCCGACGACGTGAAGGACTGGCACCGCAACCTGACCGGCGCCGAGCGCAACCTGCTGACGCAGATCTTCCGCTTCTTTACCCAGGCGGATGTCGAGGTGAACAACTGCTACATGAAGCACTACAGCCGGGTTTTCAAACCGACCGAAGTGCTGATGATGCTGTCCGCTTTTTCCAATACCGAAACCATCCACATTGCCGCCTATTCGCATCTGCTGGACACGATCGGGATGCCCGAGCTCGAGTATCAGGCGTTCCTGAAATACAAGGAGATGAAGGACAAATACGATTTCATGCAGGGGTTCTCGGTCGACAGCCGGCCCGAGATCGCCAGGACGCTGGCGGCGTTCGGCGCCTTCACCGAGGGGCTGCAACTGTTCGCCTCGTTCGCCATCCTGCTGAATTTCCCGCGCTTCGGGAAGATGAAGGGGATGGGTCAGATCATCTCTTGGTCGGTGCGCGACGAAAGCCTGCACTGCGATTCCATCATCCGCCTGTTCCGCACCTTCGTGGGCGAGAACCCCGAGATCTGGACCGAGGCGTTCCGCCGCGATCTCTATCTGACCTGCGCCACCATCGTCGATCACGAGGACGCCTTCATCGATCTCGCGTTCGGCCAGGGCCCGGTGGAGGGCCTCACCGCAACCGAAGTGAAGCAGTACATCCGCTACATCGCCGACCGCCGGTTGGTGCAACTCGGCTTGCAGCCGCTATACCGGCTGGAACGCAACCCGCTGCCCTGGCTGGACGAGATGCTGAACGCGGTGGAGCACACCAATTTTTTCGAGAATCGTGCCACGGAATACAGCCGTGCCTCCACCACTGGGAGCTGGGAAGATGCATTCGACGACTCGCCGGCGGCCGGACAGGTGGCACCTGCCGCCGCGCCGGTGCCGCTCGTTCCCAGTCCAGGCGGATTGCCCCTTGCCGCGACGCGGCCACGGGCATAGGTTTCCGACGGGTCCTGTCGTATGACGTGTCGAGGGGCGGTCGAAATCACGGTGGCATGGCGAGGTGTTGACGCAATTGGTCGCGCCGTGTCGCAAAATATGGTTCATGGCGCCTGTCGGGGGGTGCCTGTCGGGCACGCCCCCGCTGCGCCGGGGACGCTCAACCAAGGTTCGCGATGAGGGGTACTTTGAGTCAGATCGAAGACCATCCAGTCAGGGACTCCGCGGCCCTCGGCGCATCCTCGGGGAGCGACGCCAAGGCCGGCGCGCCACAGCGCTATACACGCCGATTGTCCGACAAGGTGCTGGTGGCGTTCCATCACGCCTGCGACCAAGGTGATTTCGAGGTCGCCGAACAATTGCTCCACGTGCTGGAAATGATGCTGACCCGCCGCCCGCTGACGCCGGACGGCACGCGCCGGCGCAATATGGAAAGCTTGGTCGCCGCACACGAGCGCTTGTGGCACCTGCGCCACCCGGAGTCCGCGGAAACCTGAGCCGGAGGGCCGCGCCCCATCCCCGTCCGCCGAGTCGTTCCCGGGCCGGCTTCGCGCGGGCCGCGCCTCGGGTCAGCCGAGGCGCGCCGCGCGAAGCTGCGCGAACGCGCGGGCACGGTGGCTGACCTCCTCCTTCGCCTTGGGCGGCATTTCGCCGAAGGTCACCGTCGATCCGGCCGGGCAGAACATCGGGTCGTAGCCGAACCCGTGCGCCCCCCGGGGCGGCCACACCGCCACCCCGTCGACCCGGCCGAGGAAGCTCGCTGTCTCCCCGTCCGGCCAGGCGAGGCAGAGCGCGGCGACGAACCAGGCGCGGCGGTCGGCGGTCGCCGCCAGCCCGGCGTTCGCCCGCGCCATCGCGGCGGCGAAATTCTTCTCCGGCCCGGCCCAGCGCGCCGAATGGACGCCGGGCGCGCCATCGAGGGCGGCAAGGCAGAACCCGGAATCGTCCGCCAGCGCCACCAGCCCTGCGCCGCGCGCCGCCGCTAAGGCCTTGATCCGCGCGTTGCCGACGAAATCGGGCGCGTCCTCCACGGGTTCGGGTAGCCCGAGCACACCGGCGGAGACGATTTCGAGCCCGAACGGAGTCACCAGCGCCGCGATTTCGCGCAGCTTGCCCGGGTTGTGGCTGGCGAGCACCAGCCGGCCGCCGCGATCGAGCCGGCGTGCCATCAGCCGGCGTCCAGCACCGCGCGCTGGGCTGCGAACAGGGACGCGGTGCCGATGCGGGCGAGGCTCAGCAGGGTGGTGAACTGCGCTTCCGAGAACGGCGCCTTTTCGGCGGTGCCTTGCAGCTCGACGATGCCACCGGCATCGGTCAGGACGAAATTGGCGTCGGCGTCGGCGCCGGAATCCTCGGCGTAGTCGAGGTCGAGCACTGCCTCCCCGCCGACCAGCCCGCAGGAGACGGCCGCCACCTGGCCTGACAGCGGGTCACGCGCCAGCACGTTCATCTTGCGCAGATGGCGGAAGGCGAGCGCGAGCGCCACGAAGGCTCCGGTGATCGCCGCGCAGCGGGTGCCGCCGTCGGCGTTGAGCACATCGCAATCGAGCGTGATGCTCATTTCGCCCATCGCCTTGCGGTCCACTACGGCGCGCAAGGAGCGGCCGATCAGGCGCTGGATCTCCTGTGTGCGGCCGGATTGCTTGCCGCGCGCGGCTTCGCGGTCGCCGCGGGTGTGCGTGGCACGCGGCAGCATGCCGTATTCGGCGGTCACCCAGCCCTGGCCGGTGCCGCGGAGGAACGGCGGTACCCGGCCTTCGACGCTGGCAGCGCAAAGGACCTCCGTGTTGCCCATGCGGATAAGGCAGGAACCCTCCGCATGGCGGGCGAAGCCGAGGGTGAGGCTGAGCGGGCGGAGTTCGTCGGCGGCGCGGCCGGAAGGGCGCATGGGCGGGGGTATCCGTGAGGTCTGGTGCGGGGAGGAATGTCGCACGTTTGGAGCCGGCGCGGCTATGCTTGGGTACCCCGGCGCTGCCAAGGCAAACCCGGCCAGCGAGTGGCCAGGCCGGAGCGGCTGCAATCCCGGTGGATGTCAGTCCGGAGGGGGCCCGATGCCACGGCAGTGCGAACGGCCGGGTCACCCGCCGGCGCCGCGGCCGTTGGCACGATGCCGCCAGAGGTGACAAGCTCCCGCCTGGCCAACGGCCTCAAGGAGGAAACGCACCATGGTGACCACGGGCAGCGGCGAGTACACCTACGAACCGATCGTCGACTGGGCGAAGCTCCCGCCCGGCTGGTCGTTCAAGGAGATCGGTTCGGTCGGCGTCGACGCGAACGACAACGTCTATGTCTTCAACCGCGGCGAGCACCCGATGATCGTGTTCGACCGCGACGGCAATTTCCTGCGCTCCTGGGGCGAAGGCCTGTTCCCCCGCGCGCACGGGCTGCACATGGCACCCGACGGGACCGTGTGGCTCACCGACGACGGCGACCACTCGGTGCGCCAGTGCACCCTGGACGGCAAGGTGCTGATGACGCTCGGCATCCCCGGCAAGCCGGCGCCGTACATGAGCGGGGAGCCGTTCCACCGCTGCACCCATACGGCGATGTCGCCGCAGGGCGACATCTACGTCTCGGACGGCTACGGCAATGCGCGGGTGCACAAGTATTCGCCGGACGGCAAGCTGCTGTTCTCCTGGGGCGGCCCGGGCACCGATCCCGGGGAGTTCAACATCGTCCACAACATTACCTGCGACGGCGATGGCTGGGTTTACGTGGCGGACCGGGAAAACCATCGGGTGCAGGTATTCGACGGCAACGGGCGGTACGAGACGCAATGGAACAATCTGCACCGGCCGTGCGGGCTGTTCATGCCGCCGGGCAAGTGCCCGGTCTGCTACATCGGCGAGCTGGGGCCGGGGATGCCGGTCAATCTCAACACGCCGAACCTCGGGCCGCGCATCAGCATCCACGACCATACGGGCAAGCGCCTCGCACGGCTGGGTGGTCTGCATTCCGGCATGGGCCCGGCCGAGTTCATGGCGCCGCACGGGCTGTGCGTCGATCAGCATGGCGATCTCTACGTGGGCGAGGTGTCCTGGACCAACTGGCCGACCACGCATCCCGGCGTGCCGCGACCCGATAACCTGCGCAGCCTGCACAAGTTCCGCAAGGTCTCGTAGCCGCCTGCCGGGTATTCGTCCCCCCGCCGTCGACGGACCGGCCATCGCCCCGGGAGCCGGTCCGACCGGCCGCTACGATCGGATGGCCGCGTTGTCCGGATCGATCGCGCGCAGCAGGATGTCGTTGGCAAGCGGCGCATAGCGGTCCCACAGGGCACGCAGCGCGGCAACCGGCGCCGGATCCCAGTCGATCCGCAGATCGACCAGCGGCAGGTCGCGTCCCGCCATCACCCGCAGGAGGGCGCTTTGCGTCTGCCCCTGGTTACCGCCCGCTGCCTCACCCTCCTCCAGCGCCAGCATCAGCCGTTCCGCCAGCGACAGGCCAGGATCGGCCAGCAGCGCCTGCAGCATGGCCGGCGGCACGAGGGCAGAGGCGAGGCCGGCGCCGATCGCGCAGGCATCCTGCGCCGGCGCCTCGCTCATTTCGGGCAGGATTCGGGCACCGCTGTACACCGCGGTATCGCCCGCGGCATCCAGCACCGCGATCTGGCGCCACTGCGCATGGGGGGTGGAGGCGACCATCGCGTCCACGGTCTCCTGCGCCGTGAGCCCGCCGGCAAGCAGCGCCATCCCGTGCGCGCCGAGTTGCGCATCGGAGCGGGATTGCGTCACCACTGCGCCGACGCCCGCGGCGCAATGGACGACGCGGGCACCGGCTGCCATGGCGACAGCACAGGATACCGCGCCGATGTGATTCGTGCGCGGACACCGCGCGATCAGGGAAAAGGCCATTTCCGCTTATGTCACGCTGCTTTTACGATGAGCAACCCACGCCCGGCGAGCACGCTGACCCCGCTGCCGTGCCGCAACGAACGCCGGACGTGGCGGGACGCGGCTTCGCGACCCTGCTGCTCTCCGTCATGTTCCTCAGCAGCGGCTGGCCGCTGACCAAGCTCGCCATCGACCTCGGCGCCAGCCCGCTGTGGTTCGCCGAGGGTCGCGCCGTGCTCTCCGGCCTGATCCCCGCCGCGGTGCTGGCCGCGCGCGGGCGGCTGCGGCTGCCGCGGCACGGCGACTGGCCGGCAGTGATCGCGGTGGGCGCGTTCCAGCTCGGCGCCTTCTTCGCCTTCGCACACCTGGCGCTTGCCTGGGTGGCGGCCGGGCGTACCGCCGTACTGTCCAACACCACGACCATCTTCGTCGTGCCGCTGTCCCTCCTGGTGCTGCGCGAGCCGATCTCGGCGCGCCGCTGGGTCGCGACGGGGATCGCGCTGGCCGGCGTCGCGGTACTGATCGGTCCCTGGGCGATCGACTGGAGCGCGCGGCGGACCCTGATCGGCAATTTCTTTCTGCTCGCCGCGGCGCTGAGCTGGACCGTCGCCATCCTGGTGCTGCGCCGGGCGCCGCCGCGCAGCTCCATGTTCGAGTTGCTGCCCTGGTGCTTCCTGGTCGGCGCGCTGGTGCTGCTGCCGCTGCTCCTGTGGGAGGCGCCGCACGGCGGCATGGGACTGCACTGGGGGGCATGGGCGGCGCTCGGCTACGTCGGGCTGATCGCTGGGCCGCTCGGTACCTGGGGCGTGATCGAGGCAACGGTGGTGTTGCCGGCGGTGGTGGCCTCGGTGGGCTTCCTTGCCACGCCGGCCTTCGGCATCTTGCTGTCGAACTGGATATTGGGGGAACCCATCACGCCCGATCTGATTCTGGGGACCG
>Ga0307373_10010032_pt1 | contig 14016 bp, 14 predicted proteins | sample OX2MG_FD_202534 | JGI IMG/M metagenome (GOLD analysis project Ga0307373, IMG submission 202534) | Soil microbial communities from Risofladan, Vaasa, Finland - OX-2 | ecosystem: Environmental > Terrestrial > Soil > Coastal area > Acid sulfate soil | place: Finland: Risofladan, Vaasa | collected... | reverse complement strand
TCGAACTCGATGGGATACTTACGCGGCTTTCCGTCCACGGTGAAAAGGTTCAGATCGTTTGTGTATTTATCGCCAATCACGCGGGGCGAGACGATCATCAAATCTCCCGCGGATTTTGCGTAGTCAGGGGCAAAGAATCCGTAATCCAGCGTAAAATCCTGATTGTAATCATTCAAATTGCCAAGCGAAGCCGCCGTCAGCTGAAAGCTGTTCAAAAAATCGCCCAGGAAGGATTCCAAAAGTCGCGCGCGCTTGGCCGGCTGCGTCTCCAGGAACATCTGGCGTTCGTCGGATGCGGGCGCGCCCCAACGCAACTCCTGCACTTTGCCGGAAAGATCGCCTGTCGGGCTGAGCGTCAGTGTGGCGATGCGCAGCAAGCGATTCGTGGCTGGCGGCAGCAGCGGCAATTTGATCAGGTGGCCTCCATCCGGCGCGATCACCAGAGCATAACTATCTTGCAAGTAGGAGGGAATGTAGCCAAGTGGCACGTACTCGTTCGTCGGATCGAAGATGAGCAGCCGGCCAAGATTCGGATCGTCAACAACAGAGTACAGCGTCGGATCATTCACAGAGTCCGGCATCCGAATCGCCATTATTGCGTGGTCCATGAAAATCGAGGGATAGCTGGGCTGCACGAAGCCGCGGCGATCGTCGACGGAGACAAGATAAGCATCGAAACCGGCATCGCGCAGCATAGTCACCAACAGCGTCGCCTTGTCCTTGCAGTCGCCATACTGGTGCGCAAGCACCTCGGCGGCGGAGTGAGGTTTCCAGCCTCCAATGCCGATTTCCACGGCGAAGTAGCGCACGTTCTTCTGGACGTACTGCGAGAGGACGCGCATCTTTTGAACGGGATCCGTAATGCCGGCCGTCAGTTCAGACACCTTCGCGCTGATCTCCGGAGTCGACACGGTCTGCGACTGGTCCAATTCGTTGTTCCAGAGGCCAACTTCCTTCCACGAGCGAGTGGATTTTGCGCGAAGTTTTGGATCGCGTGGGAAATATTTCAGTCCCATCCATCCGGCCACCGTTCTCCATGGTGGCATCTGCGGCTCGATGTCCACACCCGGCAGGTTGTCTACCTCCCAAACGTATTCATTTGCGGCGGGAGTCTGAGGCTGCACCTCTGCATGATTGAACCAGTTCGAGGTGAACTCCCAACCCTGCGGAATCTCGAGGATAAGCCTGGCGGTTCGGACGGGAGAAGTGTCCTGAAACGGCCAGTCGTCTTCGAACACGTAAGGACGGTCTCGCTGCACGTACTCGAATCCGACGATACGCCCCGGGTACGCGTCAGGAAATTGAAGCGTTTTTACCTTGACGCCCTTGTACTCGAGATCGCTTAAGTAGCCGTGTTCGATGGCGTCTTTTTCGCCGACAGCGATTTCGCGGCCGTCCGGCTCGATCGTCCAAGCTTGCATGGAGATGATTTTAGTATCTTTATCAAAGTCAACGGAGACGCCGCGGTAGTCGTTGCGGGCCTCAGGGCGCAAGAGGCGGATAGCCATGCGGTGACGCGTGTCGATTTCTCCATTGTCTTGCACAGTGATGGTAGTTTCATCGAGCAGGATCACTGCTTTGGCGTCTTTCGGATAGTCCGGAAGTTTTTCCTGTGCGGCGGCACGAAGCCAATCGGGCGCCGAAGCAGCCGCGACCGGACGTGGGAATGCCGGGCCCATCAGCAAGACGGCGAAACAGCCTCCGAGAACATTCAGTTTAATTAAGCTGGCCGGTCTGCGAGTTTTGGAAAACCATCTGAGCATTGTCGTCGGTCCTAACCGCGCCAAAAAAGGCCCGGAACGTCGGGTACGCATCTTTCGCGAACAGAACGCCCTTGATGGCGAGATGCCGCTTTACTTCCACCGTGTTTCCCTGACTCGATGCTGAAATTTCATATGTAGCGGCCCCTAGATTGATGTCCTGCGATTTCGGCAAGGCTTCGACGGTGTATCCAACCGGGGCGTGCAGCGTTACGCTGTCGATTTCCTCGTACGGGTAATGAAAGTAAATCGCATTGTGGCGCGTCTGTTCCGTGAAATCGCCGGCTTGCGTCGCCTCGAACGGGTCGAGCGGCATAAGCATATTGCGCGCTGCCGTGCTGCTATAAGAAGAAAGCTTGATCGTTCCTTGGACCTGTAGCGGTTGTTCCAAGTCGTCCCAGTTGGTAATTTTCGTGATTCGGAAATCGGTTCCCGTGGGAAGCCAAGTTTTAATCGCTTGCTCCAATGCATTGGTACGGCCAGTTTGGTCCTGCTTGCGTTGCGCCTCCCGCACCATGGCCCCTTCGATTCCGCTGAATTCGATTTGAACGTTTCCGGCAATCGTACCGTCGGAGCTTACCGTAAGATCGGCATGGCGCAGGATTTCCGCGTTCGTCGACACCGGCGCCGGCACCTCGACAATCGTCGCGTTGCGGCCGTCAACCTTCACACCGCTCGCTTCCGTTTCGTACCACGGCAGCTGACCGAATGCGTAATAGCGGGCTGAAGGGTCCAGGTAGTATTCCTGCGATCCCGCTTTGACCCACACCACGTCCGCGTTGAGTTCCCCAACGTCCTTTCGATCCGGGAAGAACGTGGCGGAATTGCGCGCCGCGAGGTACACCTCAGTCGCATCAAACCCCGCCGCACGCGCCAATCCGATAAAGGTCAAATTGATCTGGTGTCCCGTGGCATATCCATTGTTGAAGACGTCCGCGACGTTGTTGTCCGGCTTCAGCTGCTCGGCCTTGGTTTCCGTCTTGGATTTGTAGTCTTCCATGCTCAGATCGCGAATCTGTTCCACGCGGGCGTAAATTTTTCGGAGTTTCGTCTCTGGCGAGTCGTTGGGGCCGGCAATCTTAGACAGCTCCCCGTCAAGAGCGTCCTTTTTACTAATGAAGTGCTCGATTTCGGAATCCCATTTCTTGGCAAAATGGTTCCAATACTTTTCTTTGGACCAGTTGGGATCGGCATCTCCAGGGCTCTGATAGTAGAATTCGACTCGCGGTTCAATCACCGACTTCGGCGGCATCAGAGGTTCGTCTATAACCGCGGGAACGTCGCTGACGGTCAGTATGTACGAGCCATCGATCTGTTGCTTCATCTTGGCGCTGGCCGGCAGCAGATAGGTGCGATACAGCGGCTGCAATCCGAGCCCGCCGTAGCCCTCGTATGGGAAATAGGTGAAATGGGCCTCGCGCGTGTACAAGCTGCTCGAAAGAACCCACTGTTCGACGTGCACGTAGTGCGGCTTCGCTTCGCTATCGTAACGATATTCAATAATGCAGCCGGGCACGACGTCGGGCAGGGTAAACGTCTTCGCGTAGAGCGTATATCCACCGGATTTGACGACTGCGGAGTCCAGCACCTGCCCGTCGAAATTCTTGATTGTCCCGTCAGGCAAAATCGTGCGGCCGGCGATATATGGGACGGACTCCCAATCTTTATCGTAAGGAATATTGATGTGTCCTTGCTGTACCCCTGCCTGCGTGAAGATCTTGATGCGAACGTATTCTTCCACGGAATCACCGTCGGTGTTGGCCTTCCGCGTATCCACCACCGCTTCGCGGTAAAGAATCATCGCGTCGGCGCCCGGTTCCTTGGGGTTGTCCTTCATGGCAAGATCCGCTGGGTCGACCGGCAGCCAGCCCACCGTCGCGAAAGCGGGGCTGGTGCGTACGAGCGAAATCAGCAGAGTGAGTAGCGCTAATTGCACCGCGTGCCTGGCAGCTCGTTCCATCGAGAACCTCGTCGTTACAGTAAGATAACGAAATCCCAAGAATCAGTTGAGCGCGTGGCGGCGCGCACCAGCCTTGGGCGTGATGCTCATAAAGTGAAGTGGCGTAACGCTAACGCAAACAAGTCCGGATTGTCAATGGACTGATTAGGCCGCCGTTTCTAGTTCGTCAAGCGATCGGGCAGGATCGAACCGCCACGGCAGAGCACAAAGTCGCCGTTGGATCGGAGCACAAAGGGGCAACAATCGGGGCCCGAATTTAGGCGAGCGCGGCGGCGCCAACGAACGCCGGGCTTCCGGCGCAAAATTCAAACAGCTCAGCTAACAGGCTTGCGGGGAGAACGAGATAGACGACGCAGGCGAACGAACCTCCAACTGCAGCGTTCGCGTCCCGGACCGTTTGGGCGGGTGCGTTTCGATCCACGAGGCGTAATTCTGGCGAATCTGCTCGATGTACGCGGGAATGTATTGTTCCTGCTGGTGCAGCCAGTCTTCCAGCGTAATTTCGCCCTGCTGCGCGTGGGTTACGCTGCGCAGCCACACCGCCGGCGGCAGCGCTGCGGCGAGTTGATACGTCATTTTGCGCAGGCGGCGAATGATTTCGATGGCCTCGCGAGTGCTTTGGTGGAAGTAGCCGAGCGAGCCAGCCCACTGCGCGGCATCAAAATCCGTTAGTTCGATGTGCGGTTCGGCGATCAGTTGCCGGAATGAAAAATACGAGTTCACCTCGCGATCGGCGAGATGCAGGATGATTTCGTGAATGCTCCAGCGCCCCGAAGATGGCTGATACATCCACATTTTCTTAGGCAAGGGGCGTAATGCTGCCGAGAGTAACGCTGGGCCTCGGCCGAAGGACTCGATCAATTGCCGTCGTTCATCGCGTGTCATAAGGACAGTTTGAGCTCCCACTTTTTAGCTTAGACGCGAAATCCTGGAATTGGCTGCCTTCTCCTTTATGAATATACGAAGAAAGATTCGATTTGGTTTCCACGGCCCATCCCCACACCACAATGACCGTCGAATGCTGTATTGGACAGGACCAAATTGGAGCGAGACTTGAGCCCTATCGGCTGAATTTTCAATGCCTCGGAGCAGCCAATTGGCCGCCGACGGCTTTGGTCATCCCGCGTCGGACTTCGGTACGGTACTTTTTCCCATGCCACCAGATACCGCCGAGAGCGCGGGGCGTTTGGCCCAGTACGCGCGCAAATCACCAACCAGATAGAGAGAGCCGGTGGCGAACACGGCGTCTTCCGGATTCGCAAATTCGATGGCGCGCTCCAGTGCCGCTACCGGATCGCGAACCACCTCGGATTGGCGCGCCAAATGGCTGGTCATCTCCGAAAGTAGCGCCGCGGATATCGCGCGCGGCTGGTGCGGTTCCGTAAGCAGCACCAGATCCGCGCGCGGAAAGAGCAGGCCGGCGATCTCGTCGACTGCCTTATCGCGCATTGCGGCGTACACAAGAATGATTTTGCGCCCCGCGAAATTTTCGTCCCAGAATTTCAGCAACTCCCGCGCGCCGGCGGGATTATGGGTTCCGTCCACGTAAACGGCGGGCCGATCGAGCAGCCGCTCCAACCTCCCGGGCCAGCGGACGGAGCAAATTCCGCGCTCGATGATTTCGTCGCTGGTCGGAAAGCCACGCTCGGCTAGCAGCTGCGCGGCGGTGACGGCCGCCAGAGCGTTGCGAATCTGAAACCGGCCGGGAAGCGGCGGCGCGATCGTGATTTTCTTTCCGGATTCTTGTGAAATTGCGACGGCGCGATAGCATCCGCCGTCGGAGCGAACATCTTCAACGCGCCAGGCTTCGTCAATTTCCACCAGGCGCGAGTTCATTTCGTGGGCACGCTTGGCGATCACCTCGCGCGCTTCCGGACGTGTCGCCGTCGTCACCACCGGCACGCGCGGTTTGATGATGCCTGCCTTCTCGCCCGCGATTTCTTCGATCGAGTGGCCCAAATAATCCTCGTGGTCGAAATCAATCGAAGTGATCATGGAAATTTCCGGCAGCACGATGTTCGTAGCGTCGAGCCGCCCGCCCAATCCCGTTTCGTAAACTGCGAAGTTGACCCCTCGCGCGAAGAAGGCCACAAACGCCAGCGCGGTGATGCATTCGAAATACGTCGGATGCGCGGCTAGCTTTCCTTCGGCCAATAGCGATTCGATAGTGGCTTGCACGCGCGTCCAGGCAGACGCGAATTCTTCGTCGGAAATATCTTCGCCGCCGATGCGAATGCGCTCGTTGATTCGCACCAGGTGCGGAGACGTGTAAAGCCCGGTGTGCAATCCGGATGCGCGGAGAATGGATTCGAGCATCGCCGCAGTTGACCCCTTGCCGTTAGTTCCCGCGATATGAACGCACGGCGCGGCGCGATACGGATTGCCGAGAGCTGCTGCCAGCGTGCTGATGTTTTCGAGTCCGAATTTTTGCACCCGCGCGTGCTGCGGCGACGCCAGTTCGCGGCCCAAAGCCAGCAGAGTGCGGACGGATTCTTCGTAATTCATGCTGGGGCGTCGAGGAAAAAGCCGAGCGCGCGAGCGATGTAGCTTTTCATCTCTTTGCGCGGGACGATAGCGTCCAGAAATCCGTGTTCCAGCAGAAATTCGGCGCGCTGAAATCCGGCGGGCAATTTTTGGCGGATGGTCTGTTCGATCACGCGCGGCCCGGCCAAGCCGATCAACGCGCCGGGTTCGGCGATGTTCAGGTCGCCGAGCATCGCGTAGCTGGCGGTGACTCCGCCGGTCGTCGGATCAGTGAGAACGGAGATGAACGGAACGCGCGCATTATCCAATCGCGCCAGCGCCGCGCCCACTTTGGCGAGCTGCATCAATCCTACGGCGCCTTCCATCATGCGCGCCCCGCCGGAACAGGAGACGATGATTAGCGGATACTTTTGCGTTAGCGAACGCTCCACCGCGCGCGTCACTTTTTCGCCCACCACCGCGCCCATCGTACCGCCGATAAAGCTGAACTCCATCGCGCAGCAAACCACTGGACGCCCCCCGATTTTCGCTTCCATGGTAATGAGGGCGTCCTTCATGCCGAGTTTTTTCTGTGCTTCTTGAAGGCGCTGCGAGTAAGGTTTGATGTCCGTGAATTGGAGCGGATCGCTCGATTGCAGATCCGCGTCGTGCTCCGTCCAATCGGCATCGTCGTCCAGCAGCAGCTCCAGGCGGCGCCGTGCGTTCATCCGAAAATGATGATCGCATTTCGGGCAGACTTCCCAGTTTGCCTCCACGTCCTTTTTCCAGATGATCGCGCGACAGGAAGTGCATTTGGTCCACAGACCTTCGGTGCGAACGCGGCGCTCGTCCGCGGGCGTGGGATTTTCGATTGCTGCCTTATCTCGTTTGAACCAGGTCATAAGTGGGTGTCGGTATTTCGCGCGTTTACACGCTTCGCGGCCCTGTTATCGAATGCTCTTAATAGTCGATTCCTCGCTGCGCGAGGATGCCCTTCGTGTACGGATGCTTTACTTCCTTCATTTCCGTGACCAGGTCGGCGGCTTCCACCAGCTTGGGGTGCGCATTGCGTCCCGTGCAAATCACGTGGACGCGTTCCGGGCGTTTTACCAGCGCATCCACCACGGGTTCCGGGTCCAGCATCTTGTAGCTAATCACGTAGTTGATTTCGTCCAGGATCACCAGATCGTATTTTTCGCTGTAAATCTGGTCGCGCCCGAAGCGCCACGCTTCCTCGCAGAGGCGCACGTCCTCGGGATCGGTCTCCGCGCTGCCCACTTTAACGAACCCGCGGCCCATGGGACGAATGTCAAACTTGTCGTCGCCGAGCATTTTTGCCGCGTCGAGTTCGCCGTAATGCCACGAGCCTTTAATGAACTGCACCATCAAGACGCGCAAACCCTGGCCCACGGCGCGAAACGCAGTGCCCAGCGCGCAGGTAGTCTTTCCCTTGCCGGGCCCCGTATACACAATCAGAAGCCCCTTATCTTCCGGCATTCGTCGATTCCCCGAGGTGACCTACTCATAGTCGCTGGACGGCGAAAAAACGTCAAGCAACAGAGGGCGCCGAGTTTTGCTGAACCGCAACGTTCCGTCTCCGCTAAGCGCTGTCATTCGGAAGGATCCGGGACCCGCAGTGCGCTGCCGAGCACCGGGGGATGCGATCGCTGAAGAATCTCTCCGAAAGCAGTCGTCTTTTCGGCCGAGCAACGTCGCGGCTGGATTCCACCCGTGCTACACCGACTGCTGTTGTGGCGTTACCGGCGGTCCGAAAATGCGCCCGTTCGGTGGAGTTGGCTCGGAAAAACCGCCGAGCACCTCGCCGCGGTATCGAGGCAGGGAATTCGGATATTTTTCCTGCAAAAATTTGATGAGTCCCTCGCGCACAACGCATTTCAAATCCCACGCCTGGCCGGAATCAGGTGCGTCCATCAGCGCGCGCACTTGGATCGCGTGGTCGTTGGCATCCACCACCTGCAGCACGTTGACCTGCCCCTTCCATTTCGGCGTGGTTTCCAAGAGTCGCGTAAATTCTTGCCGCAGCTCGTCCACCGGAACGGAATAATCCACCCACAGCAGCACGTAGGCGAGCAGATCGGCGCTGGTGCGCGTCCAATTTTCAAACGGTTGCTCGATGAAGTAGGTAAGAGGCACAACCAGACGGCGCAGGTCCCATATGCGCACCACCACGAAAAAGGTATGAATCTCCTCGATGCGGCCCCATTCGTTATCCACCACCACGACGTCGTCGATGCGGATCGGCTGCGTGAGCGCGATTTGAATTCCCGCTACCAGGCTCGATAACGTGGGTTTCATCGCCAAGCCGACAACAATGCCGGCAACGCCCGCCGAGGCTAAAAGGCTGGTGCCGATCTGGTGGATCGCCGGGAAGGTCATCAGGGCGACGCCAACGGTAATAAAAATGATCAGGACGTCGAGAATCCGGCGCAGTACATTCAACTGCGTCTGCACCTTTCGCGCGACCAGGTTATCGGCCGTGTCCACGCGATAGCGAGTTTCAAACACGTCGATGACGACGTCGGTGACCAGAATGACGAGCCAGCCTACTACGCCGATCAGTGCCAGTCCGACCGCGTGCTGAATGGCGGTTTTAGCGATCCCCGGAAGAGGCAGCGCCGGAACGGCGAGCACCACAGCCAAGAGGGGCAGTATCCAGCGCGCCAGATTCTTGCTGTGGCGGACGATTGAATCCTTTAGTAGGGTGGGTTCTCTTTTGGTTAGCCCGTCGATAATCGCAAACAGGATCCACCGGAACAGTAAAGCCACAAGAATGCTGCCTGCCAGGATGCCGGCGGACAAGGCCCAGGACTTCCAATGAATCACCAAGTAGTGCATTCGGTTTTTTACCTCCTTTTCGAGATGGAACTTCCATTCTCCGCATTCCTGCGCCGGGTTTAAAGGGCTTCCTCTAATTCAGCACCAGACGAGGCAGTGAGGGCGCCGAGTGAGTGCCCTATTTCGGATAAGGATGGCCGGCGAGGATGGCGAAGGCGCGATAGATTTGCTCCGCCAGCACGACGCGCGCGAATTCGTGCGGCATCGTTAGAGTGGAAAGCGAGATGCGCTGCGTTCTGCTGCGACGGATCTCGTCGGGGAAGCCTTCGGCCGCGCCGCAGTAAAAGCACAGCTCGCGCACGCCGCGGTCGCGCAGATCGCCAATCCAGCGCGCGAAAGATTGGGACGTGTGCTGCTGGCCGGCCGCATCGAGTAGCACAACCGTGGCGCTCGGCTCGATTTTTAGCTTGCGCAGCGCCGCTGCGGACTCGTCGCGCAGTTCGGTCACTTCGATTTCAGCGTAGCGCTGGATGCGGCGCACGTAATCGTCGACAAGCGCGCGGATTTCCGGCTGGCGCGTTTTGCCGAGCATCACGAGGCGTATTTTCATGGCGCGGCCGGGAAGCGACGACTAATACAGCCCGTATTTCTTGCGCTTCTCGAGCAGCGTCTTGCGGCTGATGCCGAGCAGTTCGGCAGCATATCCGATTTTGTAACGCGTGGCTTCGAGCGTGGCTTTGATGGCCTCGTGCTCGATTTCTTCCAGCGAGCGCAGGGCGCTTGCGATGCCGCTGGGCCGATCCGCGGCGCGCAGAATTTCCGGGAAGTCTGCTGGTTCAAGCTGCGGCGATTTCGCGAAGAGCAGCGCGTGCTCGATCGCGTTTTTTAGTTCGCGCACATTTCCCGGCCACGCATAAGATTCGAGCAACTGCATCGCGGCGGGAGCAAACGAAGCGTCGGCGCGCCCATGCACAGGGCCGAGCCGGGCCAGGAAATGCTCCGCGAGAGGCGCAATGTCGCGAGGACGTTCGCGCAGCGGAGGCACCGGCAGCGCCAGCACGTTGAGGCGGAAAAATAAGTCTTCGCGGAAGCGCCCGGAGGCGACGGCCGCGGACAAATCGGTGTTGGTGAGCGCCATCACCCGCGAATCCATGCGCAGCGTCTCCGTGCCGCCGAGCCGCTCGAAGGTGCGCTCTTCCAGCACGCGCAATAGTTTCGCCTGCAGGCCGGGGCCGAGCGCGGCCACTTCGTCGAGCACGATCGTGCCGCCATGCGCCATTTCCAGGCGTCCCGGCTTGCGCGCCACCGCGCCGGTAAATGCACCGCGCTCGTGGCCGAACAGCTCCGATTCCACCAGTTCGGCGGGAAGGCTGGCGCAATCGATTTTCAAGAACGCGGCGTCGCGGCGAGGGCCATGCTCGTGAATCCATCGGGCGAGCTGGTCTTTGCCACAGCCGCTTTCGCCGGTGATCAGAAGAGTGGTGGCGGCGTCGGTGAGCTTTTCGGCAATTTCAAGAACGCGGAGCGAAGCCGGGTCGGCCGCGATCCAAGTGACGCGCGCCTCGGTCATGGATTCGATTCGCCGCGTGCCGCGTCGTCCGCGGAATGAGCGCTCGGCTCGCCAGCCGACGGAACGTCCAGGCGCTCGGCATTGCGCCACAGGCGTTCGAGATCGTAGTAACGCCGCGCGCCCTCGCCGAAAATGTGAACCACGATGGAGCCGTAGTCGAGCAACACCCACTCCGCTCCCGATTTGCCTTCGCGATGCAGCAGGCGCTTGCCCCGGCGGTCCAGGCGCTCTTCGATGGCCCCAGCGATGGCGTGAAGCTGCGGCGCGCTCTGTCCCGAGCAAAGAATAAAATAGTCGGCGAACGCGACAGCGCCGGCAAGCCTCAGCACGGTAATGTTCGAGGCCTGCTTGTCTTGGGCCGCTTCGACCGCTTCGCGAACTTCGGTCTGAACGTCTTCCAGTCTCACCGGTATAGGGCCTGCCCCTGAATGTATTCCTCCACGCGCGCGGGCACAAGCCCGTGGATTCCCTGCTTTTGCAGCAGCCGGTCGCGCACCTCGGTCGAGGAGACGTGGCTGGCGACGGTGTTGAGCAGGTGCACCACCGATTTGCGCAGCACGATCTTGTGCTGATCGCTGGGCGACGAGTGGCCGAGCTTATCCGGCGGCACGATCAGGCGCAATGCGTCCAGACGAAATCCCGGGCGGCTGGCCACCACGAAATCGCAGGAGTCGAGCAGCTGTTCGTAATTTTTCCACGTCGGGAATTCCAGGAACTGATCGGCGCCGATGATGAAGTAGATGTGATCGTCGGGATGCTCGCGCCGAAATTTTCGCACCGTATCAATCGAGTAGAAAACGTGCGGATGCGGCGGAGGCGCCTCGGCGAGCGAGGGCACAAAACCCGGATGTTCGGCGCACGCGAGCGCCACCATCGTGTAACGGTGAATGAACGGCGTCAGCTCCTGTTGCGATTTGTGCGGCGGGCGCGACGACGGAATGAAATGAATCGCGTCGAGATGAAAGCGGCGCTGCGCCGCTTGCGCCACGGCGATGTGTCCGGCATGAACGGGATCGAAGGTGCCTCCGAAAAGCGCGATCGACCGGCGATGCGCGGGGCCGGAGGGCTTCTGGGCGGCGGGTGACGTCAACGCTTCTCCGGGCGCGGCGCGGCGTGATCCTCGGCGCGCGGCGGAATGGGCGGCGCGACCTCCGATTGCACGGGCGGCGCCGCTTTCGGAATGCGGTCGAGAGAATCGGCCAGGGCACGAACCAGTTCTACGACGCCTTCGCCGGTTGCGGAAGAGATCGCATAAAACGGCAGGCCGCGTTTGGCGGCGAATGCGCGTAGCTCTTCGAGATGCTCGCGATTGGTGGTGGCGTCCAGCTTGGTGGCCACCACGATCATCGGCTCCTGGGCCAGCGCCGGACTGAACGATTCGAGTTCATGCTCGATGATTTCGAAATCGCGCACCGGATCGCGGTCGTTCGCGTCGCTGGTATCGACCAAATGCGCGATCAGGCGGGTGCGCTCCACGTGTTTTAGGAAACGAATGCCCAAGCCGGCGCCTTCGTGCGCACCTTCGATCAGGCCGGGAAGATCGGCAACCACGAAGCTGCGGCCGTTGCCAGGCGCTGCATCGGGATCGGCTGAAACCACGCCCAGATGCGGCTCCAGCGTGGTGAAAGGATACGCTGCGATTTTCGGACGCGCCGCGGAAATGCGCGAGATCAGCGTTGATTTCCCGGCGTTGGGGAATCCGACCAGGCCAACGTCCGCGAGCAATTTCAATTCGAGGCGCAGATTGCGTTCTTCACCGGGCTTGCCGTCCTCATGTTCGCGCGGCGCCTGGTGCCACGGACGGACCCACTTCGGATTGCCGTTGCCGCGCCCGCCGCGTCCGCCCTTCGCGGCGCGAAAGTGCTGGCCCGCTTCGGAGAAATCGAAAAGCTGCTCGCCGGAATCGGCGTCGTAGACAACGGTGCCGACGGGGACGGTGAGGATCATGTTCTCGCCCGAACGGCCGGCGCAATCGGAGCCTTCGCCGTGGCGACCGCGATCGGCGCGGAAGAGGCGGTTGTAGCGATAGCGTAGCAGCGTGTTGTCGTTGTGATTCGATTCGAGGTAGATGTCGCCGCCATGGCCGCCATCGCCGCCCGAGGGGCCGCCGCGTGGGACGTACTTCTCCCTGCGGAACGCGACGCAGCCATTGCCGCCGTCGCCGCCTTTTATCGAGATTTTCGCTTCGTCAACAAACATAGGGACACCGAACGGCGGAAAGGCCGCACCGTGAAAATGGAAAGGATGGAACCGCCGCCCGTGCGATTAGATTCACCCATCGGGCCAGCGGATTGCAAATATTCGCGTGACGGGAAAATGTCAGTCGGCCGCGGGAGCGGATGGCTTCTCCGCGGGAGCCGCGGTGCGTTTTATTTGGGCGTCGGGCGGCAGCACGCTGATGAAGCGCCCCATGCCGCCTTTGTCTTCGAAGCGCACCACGCCATCAATGCACGCAAAAAGAGAATCGTCCTTGGCGCGGCCGACGTTCTTGCCGGCCTTGAAGCGCGTGCCGCGCTGGCGGATCAGAATGCTGCCGCCGGTGACGAACTGGCCGCCGAAACGCTTGATGCCGAGCCGCTGTCCCTGAGAATCGCGTCCATTAGTGGACGAACCGCCGCCTTTTTTGTGCGCCATGAAAAGCCTCTAGATTCCTATGCCAGTTCGATTTCGCCGATTTGCACGGCGGTGTAATTCTGCCGGTGGCCGCGCTGAATTTTGTACTGGCCTCCGGTCTTGTATTTCAGCACCAGCATTTTGGTGCCGCGCATGTGCCTGACGATCTTGCCGGTTACTTTGGCTTTGGACTGCGCGCCAAGAAACTTCTTTTCGTCGGTGCGGACGGTTACGACGTCTTCAAACGTCACCTTGCCGCCTACTTTGCCTTCCAGGCGCTCGACCTGAATGGTCTCGCCCGGCGCGACGCGGTACTGCTTGCCACCACTACGGATCACGGCGTACATGCTGCCTCCAGCTGAATTGACGAACCCCCATTATATGGGCCGCGCGGCAGTTTCGTCAATCAGCCAAGTGCGGCGATTGAGCGCAAGGGTGCGCTTTTAGGCAGATCCGCTTGGCCCCCGACTAACCGCTAGTGGGCGATTTGAGCTATTTTGCCGCTAGCGCCATATAATGAGGCCAGGCGGAGCGGGACCCTCCATGACTGAACCAAAGATCGAACCAACGACCGAATCGAAAGCGACGTGCCCTCACCGGCGGACCCAGCTGATTGCTAAGGATAAAGACGCGCAGTATATCGAGTGCCTGGATTGCGGAGAGATCGTCGAGACCGGCGAGATGGAGAAGCCACAAGCGCCGGGATTCGACGAATCGCTTTCGGACGCGTAGCTCGCCGCGTTTTGCCGGATCAGCTCGCCAGAGCTGTCGCCCAGGCGTTCACTTCTTTTCGCGGGGAACCAATTCTACGGGCATGCGGCTGAGCTCTTGGAAGACGCGGATGCGGCGGCGCA
>Ga0307373_10010031_pt1 | contig 14017 bp, 13 predicted proteins | sample OX2MG_FD_202534 | JGI IMG/M metagenome (GOLD analysis project Ga0307373, IMG submission 202534) | Soil microbial communities from Risofladan, Vaasa, Finland - OX-2 | ecosystem: Environmental > Terrestrial > Soil > Coastal area > Acid sulfate soil | place: Finland: Risofladan, Vaasa | collected... | reverse complement strand
TTGCGCGGCCAGGTGCAGCACGGGGATCGACAGCTGCTCCTCGGTGGTCCGCTCCTCCGGCAGCCGCGCCTCCCCGGGCAGCACAAGACCACGAAGGGTCATAACGCTTAGCAGGGTGGCCCGGCCAGCCGCCGCACCGCGGGCGTCGCCTACGGGAAAGAACAGCCGGGCGAGCGGGTGCTCAGCGATGCCCGCCAGGATGCCCGCCAGCAGGGCCCCCCGGTCGGCGAGCCCGTGCCGGTCCAGGCTGTTCAGGGCTGCGATGACCTGCTGCGGAGACGACGTGACGGTGGCCGGGGCCTGCCGCACCGCCTCGCTGATCGCGAACTCGGTGGCCTCGTCGAGGACGCGGGCGGGCAACAGCATCTTGAGGATGTCGGCCACCAGGGCGCGCCGGGCGACGGTGGCGGCTGCCAGGTCCCGCGCCCGTTTCTCCCGCGCAGCCCCGGCCGCATGCGCCCCGGTGGCGGGGACCGGGGGAGGGTCGGGGATGAGCTGGTAGGGGTTCAAGGTTCCGGGCGGGGATTCCAGCAGGTTCACCGCGAGAGCGGCGCGGGCGATCTCGCTGAGGTGGCACAGCCGGTCCAGCAGCCCGGATGGGTCCAGCACTACCGTGTTGATCCCGGCCCTGACCGCCATGTAGGTGATCAGGCCGGCCAGCGAGGACTTCCCGCCGCCCAGCGTGCCGGTCACGGTGATCAGCCCGGAGTGGTTGAGCTGCTCCATCCCATGCCAGGGGTGCAAGGTGACGGCCCCGACGGCCGTGCTGGTGGTGACCCCGATCGGGAATCCGTGCCGATGACCGGCCGACGCGGATGCGTTCGGCATGCCAGCGGCGAGCGCCGCGGTCTCGATGGAGCGGCGGTGCCCGAAATCGGCCAGCGGCTCGCCTGGTATGAACTCGCGGGCCAGCGCGTACTGGCCGGGTGTGTGCACGATGGTGATGCCCGGCGCGTAGAGTTCGGCGACCCGCCTGGCCCGTTCCAGTGCCTGGGCTTCGGTTTCCCCGGCCACGGCGATCCGCGCCCAGGCGTGCACGCGGCTGGCGAATGCCTCCGGCCCGGTCTGCGATTCGTCCTCGATCCGCCTGGCGGCTTGCATCTGCCGGTCAAGGCTGAGCGGTGCGGGCTGGCTGTGCTCCACGGTGATGTGGTGGGCCTGGTGGCGGATCCGGTCGATCAGGTGGCGCATCTCCCGGGCCACGTCCTCGCGGCGGCGCACATCAGCGGTGATCACCCATTCGGCGGGGAACTCCAGCCGGTCTGTCCGCTGCACCCACGGGCTGGGGCCGGCGTCGTCCTGGTCGGTCATCCCGGCGACGGTCAGCACCGCGACGTGCATGGCAGCCCCGTCGGCACGGGTGACCAGAACGGTCCGGCCGAACGGGCGGGCGCTCCACCGGAACACCGACGCCAGCTCCGCCAGGTCAGCCGAGCAGGCGAACCCGGGCGCTGCGGCTGGCAGTGCGTACGGTGCTGGCGCCGGGTTTTCTTCCATCGCGGCGGGCGCGGGCAGGTGCAGGCCGCAAGACCGGGTTATCAGCCACTGAAGCTGCCCGGGTGTGGCCGGAACCGCCCCCAGGCCCGGCCCGGCGGCCACCGCGCTGATCTCGCTCACCGCCGCCGACAGCCCAGTGATCTCCAGGTCAGCGGCGCGATCCCAGGCCCGGCCAAGCATGCGGGCCAGCCCACCGCGGCCCGTGACCCGGACCCCCAGGTACACGACCCGGTCGGCGATGCCCCACTGGCGGATGCGGGCCTGCTGCTCAGCCAGCCAGTCCAGCCAGGCATGCCCGGGCCTGCAAGCCGGGCACCCCGGCTCGGACAGGTGCGCATGCGCGGGGCACGGCCCGCGCATGACCGGGTGACGGCCCCGGACGGACGCATCCAGGTCCGCCGCCCACTGCCAGGCCTCAAACGGCCGGGAGGTGACCCGGAAGCAGATCCGCCGCCCCGCCAGCTTGCTGATCCGCGCGGTCATCGCCTCGGCGAGGGCGGTCCTTTCCGCCGGTGACCGGAACGACCACCGCTGCGACGGCAGCACATACCACGCGGTCACCTGGTCACGGGCGAACACAAGGTTCCCGGCGATGGCTTCCGCGGCCAGGCCAGTGCCCCGGACGGGGCCGCGCTGCCTGGCCTGCCTGGCCTGCCGGCGTGGGGCAAAGATCGGCCGCGGTGACCGGGCATCAGGCGTTTCGGCCCCGGAAGGCGGCCACAGCGGGCGGCGGCTGCGCCGGGGCTCCGCTGGCATGGCTGGGCTCGGCGCCAGGCCCGGTGGGGGCCACGGCAGGGCCTGGCGGGTGGTGCGTCCGGGCCGTGGCGGCGCGGTGGTCATGCCCGCCACCGCCGGCCCGGGCGGCCCACCGTGACGGCGCGCACCCGGATCCCCGCCGGGCTCAGCACCGTGGACTGCGGGTCGTTGCGTTCCGGGCGGGGCGCAGACACCTCGCTGGCGAACAACGCCGCCAAGGCGCGCACCGACCGCTCGGGTCCGGTTACCGTTATGACCAGCTTGGCCCCGCCGATCACGATCCCGGCCGTCAGCATCCACAGCGGCAGCCCGCTCGCGCCGAACGCCCGCAGCACCATCAGCGCCGCCACGCCGGCGGCGGCCCCGGCCGGGATGCCCTTGAGCGGGACCGAGAACGGCAAGGTATACCCGGCTGGGCCCAGCCACCGGGAGTGGATGCGGTACAGATCGTCGTCGCTGTGCCGTCGCATCGCTGGCTGCCTCAGCCGAAGATCGTGCTGAACAGCTTCGCGCCCACGCCCGCGAAGTTCGTGCCGCGCGCCAGGCCTGCGATCAGCGCCGCGACCAGCACGACCGCGATCATCTCGACGACCTTGGCGAACCGCCCCCCGTGTGCCCGGATCGCCACGCTCACCGCCAGGGCCAGGACCGCGACACCCAGCACCGCAGTGACCAGGTTGTCCATGCCGCGGATATTCAGCAAACCAGCGCACTCAATCACATGAGCCTCCGTCGCTGCCACAAGCCCAGCCGGTGCCGGGCATTCGCGGGCGCAACGCTGCCGCCGGCGGTGTGACAGGCATGTGACACCGCTGAAGCCGCTGCCAGAGCCTGCGGATGCCGCCGCCCTCACCCTCCGGACGGCCGCAGCCAGCGTCACAGCGCCGTCCGGGACCGGGCTTTAGGTTGCGCCCGGAGAGATGAGGTGATCAGAGATGGGCGACAGCGGCGAGTACCGCAGGGGAGCCTGGGCCGGGCACTGGCTCTTCATGGCCAGCCTCAACGGCGGCGCGTCCGTTCCCGGTCTGGAAGCGATGCGCGACCGTGCCATGGAAGCGTTCGCCGCCGGGCCGCCATCAGGGCCGGGCCAGGCCTTCTGCCGGGGATTCGGCGACATCGTCGGCATCTACCTCGACGACCTGCGTGAACTTGAAGAACCCCCGGTTCACATGCTCACTAGCAGCGTGACATGTTCACCAGCACCCCTGCCCTCGGGTTCCCCGGGAGCCCAGGCACCGGCGCGTTGTCAGGAGATGGAGGCGGGGGCGTGACAGACGTCTCGCGCGCCGGCGAGGAGGTCATCTATCACGGCAGCGGAAGCGGCGCCGGCGGGCGCCTCATCCGGATCGAAACGCCAGATGGCCAAAGGATTGGGGTCCTGGACCATATAGTCCGTCACAGCCCAACGGGCCTCACCTGGGGATACGCCGGGTCCGGGCCGGCCGACACCGCACGCAGCCTGCTGATCGCGGCGCTCGGCCGCGACGCCCTGTGCCGCACCTGCGGCGGCACCGGGCGCCTCGTCCTCGATCCGGCCGCTGGTGAGGAGCCGCCCCCGATCCCGTGGGATCCGCACAGGCCGCCCGAGGAGTACGCTGCCGAGGGCTTGGAGGTCACCGAGTGCTGGGACTGGGAGTGCGATAGCGGCTACCGGCGGCTGCCTTACCAGGCATTCAAACGGGAGCACGTAGCCAACTGGGGCGACGAGTTCCAGATCAGCAGAACACAGATCCTGTCCTGGCTCAGCGATCACGGGCAGCGCCAGGCAGCGAAGGCGCTTGGCCTGAGCGAGGAGCCGCAACGGGAGGCCAGTGGCTGAGTCTGGACACGCACGGGAGCCCAGTGTCGCAACTGCAGGCCGCGTCCGCGCGCATACGGAGGCGAGCCTTAGCAGTGTGCGGGAGTGGCAACGGGTACCAGCCTGTCACCCCAGGTTCGCACCTTCCCCGGCGACGAGGTGAATTCATGCATTTTCAGCACTCCAATGAGATCTGGCGTGACTTCCCCGAGCTGGTTCCCGGGGTTCTGTTCGCCGAAGGAATCACCCCCGACGTCTCGGTCGACGATCGCGCCGCCAAGTTCAACGCCGTGGCCAGGTCCCGGCTCGCGGAGCGGCCGGAAGGTGAGCTGCCCGAAATACGGGCATGGCGGCGCGCCTTCTCCAGGATGGGGCTCAAGCCGACCCAGTACCGCTGCGCCTCGGAGTCGCTGCTGCGGCGCTTCCGCAAGGAAGGAGCCCTCCCACGGCTCCACCCCCTGGTCGACGTGTGCAACGCTGTCTCACTTGCCTTCGCCATCCCGGTTGCCGTCTTCGACGTCTCCAAGATCACTGGCCACCTCGACGTGCGGTACGCAATCGGCGACGAGGACTACCTGACGTTCTCCGGCCAGGTGGAGCATCCCGGCCCCCACGAGGTGATCTTCGCCGACCAGGCGGGGCATGTGCACGCCCGGCGATGGACGAACCGGCAAAGCGGCCTATCGGCCGTCCAGACCTCCACGACCGCTGCTTTGATCGTGGCGGAAGCACTGCACGACTCGGCGTCGTCGGACGTGCAGGAACTCACGGCGGCCGTCGCCGATGAGCTGGCTGCTGTTTGGTCCATCACGCCGATGGTCACAGTGCTGAGCCAGTCCTCACCGCGCTTCACGTTCGGGCGGTAACACGACTGGCCGTGACGGCCCTGTCCCAATCCCGGCCAGGCACGGCGACCTGCTCGGGGACCGGGCCCCCGGCAACTCATCCGACCTGCGGCCAGAAGCGGACGATCACGCCCAGCGCTAGCGACGCATAAACATACGGCCTGGCCGCCTGCATGCTCGGACCGTGGTCGGGCTTGCCAGCGCTGCGGAGAGCTCTTGATAACCGCGCGCCGAGCCGATATGCGCGGCCGCCGGATCCTGACAGCGCCGCCACTGACGCGCGCAGAGTTGGTTGCTCTGTGCACACAGAACGGGCTGCCCAACGTCGCTCATGACTGATGAGCGGATGGAGTCCGTCCACCGGAATCCGCCAGTGACGTCGCTGCGGTCCGCGTGCGCGGTACTCCTTGTCGGTGACGTGCCCGCCTCACTCAGCGTCGGCGCGGCCGAAACGATCACCGTGCCCTGGTGGGATGGCCGCACCCTCCGCTACCAGTACGTCTGGCCCGGACTGGGGGCCGATTCGCTCAGGGAAATCGGCGCTAGCCGCTCCACCGGGTGCTGCCACGCCCTCGGCTGGGGCCAGGCTCGCACTCGGTGACCTTCGCCTATAGCGCGTGCAGCGGCGGGGCCGGATAATTCGGTCGAACGTGGCAGCGGAGCCGCGGAGTGGGTGGAAGTCAATTGAATCTTGAAGCAATCGTCAGACGGGGCTCGCTTCCGATCGGAGCCCTCGCTCTGGGCGTGACAGCGCTGACAGGGTGTGGCACCAACTCAACGGCCAGCCACCCGAACCTATCCAAGGCCGCGCATCCCGCCTCGCGGTCCACGTCACCAGTGGCGTCGGCGGCGAGTGCCAATGAGCGCCGGGTTGCCTACTGGCTGGCTGGCACCTCTCCAGATCCGTCGTCGCTGGCCAGCGCCATCAGCGGCCCGGTAATGCGGAACTACGCCCGGTTCGAGGCTCTCCAGGCCGAGGCGCATGCGGCAGCGGGCTCACCCGGCTCGCCGGAGACGGTCAGTCCCATCCCCGGCGGCTACCAGCTCTGCGGGACAGACAGCAACGGCAACACGGCGTGCGACAAGTTCACCGGATTCCGCACCGACGCCTCCGGGCGCATCACCGACCTTGCCGTGAATGGCCAGCTCATCTCGCCCCGCCTGGCGGTCGGCGCATCCAGCATCGGCTCCCAGCTCGCTATCTCCGACGTAGTCGCCTACCGGGTGGTGTCCATTGGCGAGGTACTTATCACCTACAAGGCGCGCAACATCACCAGCCACGTCGTCGGCAACGGTAACCCGGCGTTCCTGGCAGTATTCGACCCTTCCGGCGGCGGCCAGTTCCAAGAGGACGACAGCAACTCCACCCTTCCGGGCAACCTCCAGCCGGGCGAGTCGGCCATAGAAGTTGCCGCCTTCGCCACCCGGACAGTGACCGGCCAATTCAGCCTGCGCAGCAACGACGGGTACTTTGCGGTACTCGCTGCCTCTGCGCTTCGCATGCTGCACGCGCCCAGTCCGAATACTGGCACGACCGCGACACCGTCATCACCGGCGCCCGCGATCAGTTTCGCGTGCAAGATCTTGCGGACAAACACGGGCGAGGAATTCAACGTGGCCACCGTTGGCGGCGGCAGCTACAACGGCACCATCTACGTCAGCTTCTACGACTACGCAGGCTCCGGTCATGTGTTCCCCGAGACGACAGTACAAGGCGCGACCCCGGCCGGGGCCTTGCATCCGGTGCCCGCCGCCGACATCGGGGCAAGCGCAGAGCCATCCGGCTGTACCGCTTCTGCGGGGTAAGCAGCCGGAGAAGCCGGAGCTTGGATCAGAGCGCGGCTTCCGCCACACCGCGTGTGCTGCCTGTCAGTGTGCCTGGCCGAAGGTCGACTCGATGGCCAGGCTATAGCTGCACGGGTCGCCGCTGTGGCTCAGCTGGTAGTTCTGGAAGTTGCCGACGATGTCGCTGCTGTAATTGCCCGCGTTCACCGACAGGTTGACGTGCACGGTCTGGCCGTATGGGACGCGAACCGTCTTGTGCTTCACGATCGGCGCGAACCCGACCTGCGGCCACGACACCTTGACCCTGACCACGGCGCCGACATTGCCGGTGTTAGTCACATCGACTTCGCTGACCAGGTAGTTGGGACCGTTGATGCCGGGCGACAGCGACACGTCGCAACTGCCCGTGCCGGTCGCATCCGGGCTCGGTGCCGGACTCGGCGCCGGTGCCGGCACACTGGACTGTGTGGCCGCTGGCGCGGCACCCACCGCCGGGCTGGTGTGCCTGGCTGCCGTGCTGGTAGTGGTGCCGCCGGCAAGGCCGATGACCAGACCCACGACGAGGCCGGCTAGGCCGCTGGCGCTGCAGGCCAGCAGTAGGCGCCCTCCGCGGCGGCGCGGTGGCGCAGGCGTTACGTCTTTTCCGCTCACTGCGGCCTGGGGCGGTTCTGCGGGTCGGTCCCAGATCGGCCGGTCCTCGGGCACTGCGATCCTCCACTCGCGGTCAGGCCATTAGCGGGCTGACACCTGGGTATGGGCCAGTCAGCGAAGCTGACAATGTCGCTCCACGATATAGTGACGCGGGCGAAGCACACGTGGAGTACACAAAGTGATCATGACTTAGCTGCAACCCGCTGGCAGTGCCCTCCCGCCTCGCGCCGCCCGCTTCACTGTCGAATGTCGTCAACAGACCCGGTGATCACGTCGGGTGATGGAGAAGGATCAGGCAGAACACGCGCCGCACCGCCGTTATGATCACCTCTAGAGGAATCGGATCTCACCATTACGGTGCACAGAGTAGGTCGATCTGACGTACCGCAGTCTCCCGCTACCGTCCCAGGTAATTGCTCGTATAGAAAAGCGAACGTTGCGGGTCTGAATATTTATGCACTGATCTGAATGCTGCTATTGGTGGCCACGGTGGCCAATTCGGTCTTGCGGTTCGTGTCGAGAGACGTCCCGAGGGCGGGATATTCGAGGCTGTTTGGCCTGCGAGTGTTGGACTCGCGGGGACGCAGGCTATCCAGTTTGACTTGCTAGGAAATCATGTAAATCAGCGTCCAGCCGACCGGACTACGGTCAGTCCCAACTCGATTCGAGTCAAGTTCACGCCGATCTTTGGTGGCGAAACCGAACTTATATGTATGGCCTATACCGCATCACACTTGGCGTCTAGCTCACGCCAGTGCTGGGGACGACCAAAGCCGCGTATCAGCCTAATGCGTTAAGGCTGGAATAGCCGAGATGCTACCGCTGTCGCCGCTTGTCCTTGGCCGCCCGCATGGCCGCCTCGTACTCCTGGCGCCGCTCTGCGGGTGACACCTCGGGTACCGGCAGGCCCAGATGCCGGGCGTGCTGATAGACCATTTGCTGACGGTCTGCGGCCGCAGCATATGCGTCAAGCGCGCCGTCTTTTTTCACCAAGGTCGGTTCGTCGATGGCAAACAGAGCCAGCAACTCGCCAGCCAGATGGTAGGTCGCCGTAAGCCGCGCTCGGACGTCTCGCATGTCAGCCAGCGGAACGCTGGTTGGGCCGTCCGGCTACGTCTACGAGAGCCCGGACTGCACGCGGGCCGGCTAGGTGCCACCCCGTCGGCTCTCCGCCGTCGTCCACCAATTCATTGAGGAGGGCGACGCGCTGCTGGGGAGATGGTCCCGGCGCCAGGAGCTCAGCCGTGATCACCGCATGGCCGCCTGCGCCAGCTCCTGCCGCATGGGCGGTCAGCACATCGACCAGTATTTCGAGCTGGTATTCCAGCTCGTCGCGGCGGATGGGGATGGTCAGGCCGTCCCCGATGTTTGGTGGCAGTCCTCGCCAGCGTCGGTCTTGCGAAACCGGGTTCGCCGCTACCTCGTAAGCGAGGCAACGGGCGCCAACCGCCGTCCCAATGTCTCCGAGTGCGAGGTGCCAAAAGGCCTGGGCCGTGATGACGACCCCGCCCGGCTGGCGGTAGGTGGGGGTTCCGCCGCCAAAGTGGTCAATGGGGCGGCTGGCCAGTGCCCACTCGGTTAGGAAGGTCTGGGCTCCGTTCGGGCTGAGCCTGGTCGGCTTGATGGCCGGGTACTGCGGCACCATCGCGACGGCCAGCCACAGGCCGGAGGCGCCGAGTTGTCCGGGCAGGTTGCTCAGGAGTTCTAGGGCATCGGCGGCTTGGTCCCGGCCGCGGTCCGCGTCGGCCGCCAGGCGCTGCTTGATGGTCGCAATTTCCGGCTGCCGCCACGGCTCGCTGGACGTGCCGTGGCGGGCGAAGACCTGGCCAGCCTGGAAGACCAGCTTGGGCTTCCAGGTTACGTGGTCCTGGTAACTGCCGTCCCGCTCGAAGACGCACAGGCCGTCCGGGTGCGGGGCCACATATATAAGGACAAACGTCTGGCGTTGGTGCTGGTGGATGCGGACCCGCAGCTCAAATTGGCCTGAGATGTACCTGACCACCTTGGCGTGCAGCTTGGCCGTGTCGAACAGTTCGGGGTGTGCGGGCTCGCCAGCGGGCCTGCCGTGGTCGTCGGCCCCGATGACCAAATAGCCGCCCGTGATCATCATGGCGCCAATGTCCTTGGTGATCTCTACGAGGTCGCGCTTCTCGGACAGGTCGCACTGAGACTTGAAATCAAGCCAGTCCCGCTCGCCGCCAAGCGCGAGGAGTTGGGCGAGAGCTTCGGCGTCCACCGATCCCGCCCACGGGGGCAAACCTTGCGTCATGGACCCACGGTGCTGCTAGGGGGCGGCAGTCCAGGTCAGCCCACGCTTGTCAACTGACTGCGGTCAACACGAACGACTTGTGCCGCCACCGCTGGGCAGTACGAAGTGCATCGAGCACGACCTGAGCTATCTGCGGGAGGGGAGCGTCCGGGTCGGTCTTGGCGGCCTCAATCTTGGTCCTGAGCACGGGCCAGAGCACTTCAGCCAGCTTCGTCTTGCTGACTTCGTACTCCCACGGATCAACGGGCCGCTTGAGCTGAGCGTCCCATTTCCCCCGCTTCCAGACTTCCTTGATGTCTTTCTTCTGGTCACGCCAGTAGCGGAGCGCTTCTACCAGTTCTTCCCGGGACCAGCCGTTGCGAGTGTGGTGGACTTTATCGATGGCGTCCGCCAGTTCGCTATCTGAGAAGTGGGCGAACTCGTAGCACGATTCGTCCCAGGTGCGCAGATCAACGAGTTCTTCCAGTTCGCTGTCAGAGGCCTTGACGCCCTTGACTCGCAAGTTGGCCCTGATCTTGTCAAGGATGGCGGTCCTGGTTTTGGCGATTTTGTCCGGAGCATAGAACTTGCCCTCGGGGTCAGCGGCCACCATGAAGCGGGTCGGTGGTCGCATCACCCACCAGAAGCGGCCGTCGTCGTTCTTGCGCGTGACCAACGGCGTGGCGGCCAGCGCTCCTACGGGCACCGGGTCTTTGTCCACGCCGCCCAGCGCCATGATGCGCACCAGTTCGGAAGCGTTGCTCGGTCCTAGCAGCTCAAGCACGGCCGGGGCGTGGATGTCTTCGGTGTCGCCTTCGAGTGCGAGCACCACCCCGTAGTGGGGCGACAAGCCAGCCTCCATCAAGTCCTGGTCGAGGGTCTGGCTCCGAAGGCTGAGCCGCTCAGTCAACGGGTGCCAGGACATAAGGGGTATCTCGGGCAACTTAGGCGCTGCGTCGTGTTCAACGAGGTCCTCATAAAACCGGAGCAAGATCTCAGCGGTTTGGCGGATGCTCATGACCGACAGGGCATCGCCCTTGAAGTTCTTCCACGAGTCGCGCGGCGCCCGTCTCAGAAGCTGGTCCCACGGACCATCAAGCGGATCGAGGTGGTGCGCCCATAGCAACAGTTCTTCGGCGTCCTTCCTAACCTGTTCAGCCGGGTACCGGAGCCTTTCGCTCATCGCTACCGGGTCGAAGGCTACACGGTACTCCTGGTACTGGCTTGGCTCGGCATTGACCAGGTAAATGTAATCCGGCTCAAGAACTGGGAGATAGCGTGCCTCCAGGGCCGTCGCCATGAGGGCGATCCGGTGATACCAAGTCGCCCAGTGCCGCAGAAACGGGTCCGGTTCCGGCAGCCGGGGATACATTGTCTTACCGCGATATGAGTAGCGGGCTTTGCCCAAGTAGTTCGGCAGCCGCGGCACGATCGCGAGCTGGTGCTCGGAGTAGAGCAGTCCGTTCCACCAGCCCGGCACGTAGGAGGAGGGCGGCGTGAATTGAAGCCTCGGCAGGAAGGGCTGGGCGACTAGATCCATGAGTCGGCCGTCCCGGCGAGCGGCTCGCAGTTCCGTCAGCCAGGTGCCGCCAGACCTAGGCTCGGGCTGGTCCAAGGTGTGCGGTTCAGTCCGCCGTCCGGACGTGACCGCGACGAACGGAATGAGAACCCGCTGCTTATAGAGCTGGCGCAACATCAGGTCGTCCAGCCTGACCCCACGGTCCTTCGACTTTCGCATGAACTCGCTCGTGCTGAGTGGCTGGTGCTGGGTGAAGACCCAAGGCAAAGCGACAACTGCAATCGATGACACGCTAACGTCCTCGGCTGGGTTACCGTTATCGCTGTTCACACTGGTCACAGTCGTACTCTACTGATCGTTACAGTCGATCATGTCCCTGCGCAGCCCGCATCAACTCGCGGGCGTACCAATCCCTCGCGAGAGGGCGGGGCGACTTCCTGATCCCTTTGGGTCGCGGCCCGCGACTGGCGGACCCGTCACTAACATCCATCACGCAGAGCTCATGCCAGGCCACGCCGACGACCGGCAAGCGGCCTACTCTCGCCCCAGCAACGACAGCCAGAGCGACCGTGCTGCCAGCCGCACAGAACAGGGCAATCCGTACCAGCGGCGGGAGCAAGGGCGGAACGGATTGCGGAGGAAATATTCGGCGTTACGCGTGCCCGCGAACGCACAGGGACGACTGCAGGGATTACAGTGCGTAGCAGGCCACCCCGCTTCCGCCGAGGCCGTGTGAGTGAACATGCTCCCTTGCGGAGGGGTGATCAGGAGTCGGGCCGGACCGCCGACCTTCTCTATGCCATGCACACTCCAGCGGTCGCCGGGTGTGGCCTGGCGAGGCCCTATGAGCTGTTTACCTGCGGCGACTCTGGCTGGGCGTGGCCAGACGTTGCCTGGCAGCTGGCGTGGTTGGCTCCCAACTTGGCTCCCAGAACTCCTTAGCATCGCTAATGTTCGATTAATTCGAACACCATCGACGGACGACTCCAGCCGGCCCCGGCAGGAGCGACCGAACATCCGACTCTAAGCGGCATTCCAAGAGTTCTGTTCGTAACCAGGTGGCATCCGGCTCATCTCGGTCGCCCTGCAGGCGCTGCGACTGGGGACCAGCGTCGTGCTCGACTACGGGCTCTGGGGCCGCGATGAACGGTCGGCACTGCGCTGGCTGGCCCGGTCGGCCGGGGCGGCATGCCAGGTGGTCTACCTGCCCGTGGGCAAAGACGTCCAGCTCGCCCGCATCGCACACCGCCAGGAAACGACACCGCACCAGACATTCCCGATGAGCGAGGCCGACGTGGACGCGTGGCAGGAGCAATTCCAGGTGCCAGACGCCGCGGAACTCGACGGCGGTGAGATCCCCGCCCCGCCAGCAGGGTGGCCGGGCTGGCCAGAGTGGGCAGCAGACCACTGGCCCTCATGCACCGACAGCTAACCCAGCTGTTCTAACGGCGTTCGTGCTGGCCAGCGGTGCCGCTGGCGTATTACCGCAGGTCAGCCGACGCGTTCGCACGGGCGGCGGGCACATCCCCTCGACTTTCGCACCTTTCTGGCGTCCGTGGCCACGAGGGGCTATCTGCGCGGATGGGGTGATCGCGACACGCCGGACGAGCCGGGGTCAAGATCGGTGATCTAGGACGGGATAGACGGAAGCATCGGCGGTGCTAACGTCCGCCTCTGCCGAGGGAACCCGCCGGTGCTTCCGTCGCTGAATCTACCGGTTTCGCTGCTGGGCGTGCTGATGACCGTGCGCCCGTGTTTCACCGCGCCGGCGTTCACCACCTTCTGCCGCCTGGTCGCCGGCCTGGCCGGGCAGGTCCGGCGGCGCACGGTGTGCGGCATGCTGCTGGGCGCGTGCCTGCGCTGGCCACACGACCGCGCGCACTACTTCTTCTCCCGGGCCCGCTGGGAACTGGACGAGGCCGGGGTCACGGTGGCGTTCCTGGTCGTGATGATGTTCCTCGATCCCGGGGCCGGCATCATGATCGCGCTGGACGATTCGGTGTCCGTACGCACCGGGAAGCAGGTCTACGGGGCTGGGTGGCAGCACGACGGCAGCGCCAGGAACCTGCAGAAACTCTCCTTTGGAAACTGTTTCGTCACCGTGGGGATCGTGGCCGGGCTGCCGTTCTGCTCGCGGGCCTGGTGCCTTCCGGTGCTGGCCCGCCTGCACCTGCCCGGCAAGAACGCCGGGCCGTCCAAGGTGACGGTCGCCGCTGACCTGGCCGCGATCTTGGCGCGGGCGTTCCCCGGCCGGATCCTGCATGTCGTGGCGGACGCCGCCTACCGTACCCGCAAGGCGGTGGAACGGACAGCCGATGAGCGTGAGTTCTCCCACAAAGACCCCTTGCTTTGGTCCGGGCAAAGCGGGCCTGAGTGACTCTTGCGTACTCTACCAGTTCGGATGCAGTTGTGGACTATTGAGCCAAGTATGCCCCGCTCTGGGAAGGAAAAGCATGGCCAAGCCGGAGAACATACGCTCGATCAGTGAGGGTACTTATCGAGAACGGCGGGCATACCTGGCAGACCATTGCTTCCTCAAGGTGCCAGGCGGAGGCGCAGCACCAAGTGACCTGCTTGGACCCGAGCAGTGGGGGCACCTCATGGATCTACCGACCGATGTCGTATTGCGCACTACGGACTACCTCGGGTCGATGCTCGATGACATGCAGACCCAGGCGTATGCGTGGTTGCGCACCATCCCCTACGAGCCTTCCGCGGCACCGTTCGTGTTCGACGCGCTTATCGACGCCCACGACGAGTTCAAGGCTGCTCCCTTCATCTCAGCCCACGGGCTCTACCGTCAGGGGACTGCGGCGCTGCGGAATGCGCTCGAGGTGATGGCCCACGCGGTGCGGTTTGCCGTACGGAACGACCAGCAGGGCTTTGACGGCTGGCGCAACGGGAGCGCGGATCCTCCG
>Ga0307373_10010030_pt1 | contig 14017 bp, 16 predicted proteins | sample OX2MG_FD_202534 | JGI IMG/M metagenome (GOLD analysis project Ga0307373, IMG submission 202534) | Soil microbial communities from Risofladan, Vaasa, Finland - OX-2 | ecosystem: Environmental > Terrestrial > Soil > Coastal area > Acid sulfate soil | place: Finland: Risofladan, Vaasa | collected... | reverse complement strand
CCAAAACCGGGGGCTTTGAACTGTGGTCTTTCCTTTGCATCACCAGTACAATAGATAATAAGAGCAGAGAATATTTTTTGACGCATTGATGTTGGAAGGGGGTACGTATGAAGAGTCAAAAAAGCGAGGAAGTGGCGGTCAAGGGACGCAAAACAGCGACCTCTCTTTCAGAACAGGAGCTGCCCGCTCCTGATACATTCTCGCCAGAGCAGCAATTTCCCGGCGAAAGTCGCTTTGTGCTGAGTGAGCAGGAAGAGCCTGACGCCGCTCGCATGGCCGCGACAGGGGGGCTGGCCATCATACTTGGGCAACTCGTTACCTATTTTACGAACCGGGCACATATCGATGATCTCGATGTGCTCAGCTTTAGTCTGCATCACCTCTTTTGTCGCGTGGATTTTCTCTACAATAAAGCCTTGCCCGCCCTGGCAACCTGGACACTCGCGGCGCAAACGCAACCCATGCAACAGGAGGCGCGCCAGCGCCAACAGATATGGACACAACTGCAAACCATCAATCGCACGCTTGACCGCATGGAACCACTCTGTCATCTCCTGAGCGATGCGACCGAGTGTATCCTGGAAAATTTTGACCTGACCAGTGACATTATCCCACTCGCGGACAACAGCAATACACAGGCGCAGGATGAGTCGAACGGCGACAAAGGCTGGTTGCAGGTCATTGACGCGGAACGGTGGGAACAAGCCTTCAGCGCGGTCACACAACACCTGCTTTCCTGGCAGGAACAACACAATACGCTGCCCGCGCTCACTACGCAGTTCTCGCATTTACTCCCGACCACTCCTACCTTGCCAGAACTGGATGCCGCTTTTGCGACCGTCCTTGATAACGCGGGTGCGATCTTCGGAGATATTTTGCCCGGTTTTCGCGCCATCCTCTCGGCGGATGAATCAATGATCGCTGCACTGCTTTATGACCTGATGCAGCAGTCAGATCAGTTGCTGGTGAAATTCGATACGACGCTTGAGCCGATGAATACACTGATCAAATACTTTGCTATCGGGCCGGAGTTAAGCTAAGGGTATCTCAACCATAATCAACCGGTCTTAACAGAACTATAACCATAATGACGCGTATATCCTAACATACTCCTTGTAACATAGAAGGTACAAAGAACTCGTAACTACCTCCTCATAAGGAGTGGGAAAATGGGCATTGAAGCAATAGATTATCCAGCGCAGGAAACGACAGGCACGCCGTATACATTCGATACCATCGAAACGCTCGCGCCTGTGCAGGCAGCCTTTGAGGAGATTCTGGCATCCGGGATTGACCAGGTCGCGCTGGTTATCATCAAACTGCATTATGAACAAGAAGCGCGTTTATCACAAACAATTCCTGGCAGCGCCTATCTTTTGAGCAATCTTCGCCCAATGGTGCGTAAAACCGATCGCGTCTTTTTGCTCGGAAACAGCCTGTACTTTGTTTTGCGTGCCTCGAACCAGCAGGGCGGTTCCATTGTGCAAACGCGCCTGTGGGAAGCGCTGCTCTGGCGCGTTCACAATATGACGGAGCGAGAATTTCTACACCCTCGTAGTATGACAACCGGGTACAGTGGCTATCAGGAGTCAAACGCGAGTATTGATGACAGTATCGAGGCTGCCGGTATTCCCAGCTTGCGCTACGACTGGCAGTCGGAAAAAACTTACCGCAAACCTTTACGGCAACTTCAATCCTTGCCGCAAGCAATCGCAGATGACATGGAGCTTCCAGCCCTGGCCCGCAAGCTAGGCATTCCCTATCTGATCCTGTTACCACGCAAACTATCTGCCGGTGTGCAGCATCTTGTCAATCCCAGCCTTGCTCAAGAACTGGGCTGCTTTCCTATTGGCCGCGAGCGCAATACACTGACCGTGGCTATGCTGAACCCACAGGATAATGCAGCCCTAGACCGCCTGCACCAGGAGACCGGCCTGCTCATATTCCCGGTGCTGGCGCACCCACAGGCGCTACAGCACGCGCTTGAACAATTAGTCTGAACGAGATACAATGCTTCATAGGTCTCCATACTTCCGGGTGAAATGAGGGACAGCCCTGGTGGGTGTTCTCATTTCCTGTAATTTATGTGCATGGGCGGACGGAGGACACCCACCAGGGCCGTCCCTACTGCCCTCTTATACAATCCTGAAGTTATTAAGAAAGGCAACAATCTTATCATGAGAGTTTTAGTAACCGGTGGGGCGGGTTTCATAGGGTCGCATATAGTTGATCAATGTATCGCGGCTGGCCACGAGGTCGCGATAGTAGATAATCTATGGGAAGAGGGCGGCGGCAAAAAGGAGAATGTCAACGCGAAGGCCACTTTCTACCGCGCTGATATTACGGACGAAGCGGCCCTCCAGCGCATCTTTGACGAGGTGCGCCCGGAAATCGTCAGTCACCAGGCCGCGCAGCACAGCGTAGCCATTTCAACCAAAAATCCCCAGTTGGATGCGCGTGTCAACGTGCTTGGCCTGCTCAATGTGCTGACCAACTGCACGCGCACCGGAACGCGTAAAATCGTTTTTGCTTCGTCTGGTGCGACCTATGGCACGCCCGCGCGCCTGCCCATTGACGAAGACGTGCCACAGCGTCCAGAGTCACCCTATGGCATCACTAAGATGGTTACAGAACACTACCTGCGCTACTGGCAGGAGGCTAACGGCCTCACCTATACCGCGCTCCGCTACGGCAACGTGTTCGGCCCGCGCCAGGACCCCAACGGAGAAGCCGGCGTCATAGCCATCTTCGCCAAACGCTTCCTGAAGCATGACAGCGTGCGCATCGACTGGGACGGCGAACAGCAAAAAGACTACGTTTACGTGGAAGACGTGGCCCGCGCCAACCTGCTCGCCCTCGATCATGGCGACAACGAAATTTTCTGCATCGGCACAGGCCGGGGCGCATCGGTCAACGAACTCTACCACACCCTGGAAAAAATCATCGGCTATACACCAGAGATCGTCCGCGCGCCCAAACGTCCCGGCGACATCTACCTCGCCTATTTCGATTCCAGCAAAGCCGCCCGCGTGCTGGGCTGGCACCCTCAAGAATCACTGGAAGAGGGCATTAAGAAAACTGTGGACTACTTCCGGCAGTAGGGACAGGGACGCGGTGTGGAGTGGACGCGGGGGCCTCGCGCCTGTCCCCCTCATCTACTTCCGGCAGCCTGTCCCCCTCATCCGCCCAACCCCACTCCCTCCCCACAAGAACGCCGGGGACGTGGGCGGCCGCGTCCCTACGAGTTGGTTCCTGCCAACGCCAGCGTCTGCGCGTAGGTGCTGACGACTTCGCGCATATGGCGCGTTATTACGTGCGACAGGATCATATGCGCGTCCTCTACCTGCTCGATATTTTGACCGGGAGCCAGCACACAGGCATCTACCATATTTTTCAGCCTGCCGCCGGATGCTCCCAGGAGGCCGATCGTAGCGGCGCGCGTCTGCCGCGCCAGCTTCATCGCATTGATCACATTCGCGGAATTGCCGCTCGCACTGATACCAATCACAATGTCGCCAGCTTCCACCATGTTGGCAAGCTGCTCGGCGAAGATGTGTTCATAATGCGTATCGTTGCTCCAGGCTGTGATAAGGGGGACGTGGTCGGTTAGAGAGATAGCCTTCACGCGGGGCGCGCCCGGCATAATTGTGTTCTTGGCCAGGTCGAGCGCAAAATGAGAAGCGGTAGCGGCGCTACCACCATTGCCCATGATGAAAATGCGATGGCCATGATGATAGCCTTCCTCCAGGATGTCCAGCACCTTACGCAGGTCGGAAAGCGAGATGGCTCGCATCATCTGTTCAAGCTCGGCGAAGTAGGTGATGATTGATTCCAACGTTTCTCCCCTTTTTATGCTTCGAGCGCGTGGTCAGCATACGGCGCAACCCACAGATTGCTAAAGCTGGCAACATTCAACAGGACTGTCGCCCCCGAATGATCAAAGTGGAAATTCATGCGCTTTAACCCGCGCTCCTCAAGGGCTTCGGTCACCGCGTTCTGCTTGTCTTCGTGGCAATAGAGCAACAGGAAGCCGCCGCCGCCCGCGCCGGTAATCTTGCCCGCCGCCGCTCCATACTGTAAGGCCACCCGGTAGTACTCGTCGATGACGCCTGTCGAAAGATTAGGCGCGAGGCGGCGCTTCTCCTGCCACGAATAATCGAGCAGGCGCGCAAATTCATCCAGGTCCCCTTTTTCCAGACAGGCCTGCACATCAACCGCTACCTGCTTAATGTTATGCAGCGCCTGCAACACCGAGTCGTCACGCTCTTCGGTTGATTTGCGCTGGTGCTTGAGAATAGAAGTCGATTCACGCGAACTACCCGTAAAGAACAGCATCAAGCGGCGTTCAAGCGCCTGTTCCACATCGTGCGCGATATGCAGCGGCTCAACGGTGACGCCTTCACTGCTAAACGTGATCTTGTTCAGGCCACCAAAGGCTGACGCGTACTGATCTTGCTTGCCGATAGGCATGCCCATTTTCGTGATCTCGATAAACGAAGCCAGTTCCGCCACCTGCTGTTTCGTCATGGGCTGCTCGATCATCGTGGAGATGGCGCGCACCAACGTCACTGCCGCCGCGCTGGACGAACCCAGGCCGGTTCCAGGTGGCACCTCGCTTGCCACAAACAGGTTGATGCCCTTGCGAATACCAAAGTGATGCAAAATGGCTTTAGGAAGCGCCAGATCCCCGTTCCAGAAAAGGTCGTTATAGGGCGTGTGACGAAACAACGAACGGTAATCCGCCGAGATCACCTGCAGATCATCCGACTCATCGGTCGTAATCACCGTGTAAAAGTATTTATTGATGGCCGTACTGATGACCATGCCGCCATATTTAGCATAGTACGCCTCCAGATCGGTTCCCCCGCCCCCAAAACTAATCCGCATGGGCGCTCTTGCGATCAACATTGTTCTTTCTCCTGAACATGGACGCCCCCTCGTGGGTATCCCCGTTTCCCCATTCTCAAGGACCAGCAGGGGTGTCCCCTGCTGGTCGCGGATTCCCTCTCTTTATGCCACAGGCTGGCGCATGGCCTCGATGAGCACTTTTGCGACCTCTGGGCGAGAGAATTCGCGTGGTGGAATCTCACCCGCCTGCAACATCTGGCGCACTTTGGTGCCACTGAGCGCGACGTGCTGCTCATTGCCATGAGGGCAGGTCTTCGATGATGCCATCGAGTCACAGGCGCGGCAGAAGAAGGTATGATCGAAGAACATCGGCGTGATGCCAAGTTTGGCGGGATCGAACTCGGCAAAGATGTAATGCGCATCATACGTGCCGTAGTAGTTGCCCACCCCGGCATGGTCGCGTCCGACGATGAAATGCGAACAGCCATAGTTCTTGCGCATCAGCGCGTGAAAGACCGCTTCACGCGGGCCTGCGTAGCGCATGGCGGCAGGCAGCACGCCCAGAATGACGCGCTGCGACGGGTAGTAGTTCTCCAGCAGGACTTCATAGCAGCGCATGCGCACATCCGCCGGGATATCGTCGCCTTTGGTGTCGCCCACCAGCGGGTGTAGGAACAGACCATCGACGGTTTCCATGGCGCATTTCTGAATATACTCGTGCGCCCGGTGGACGGGGTTGCGGGTCTGGAACCCCACGACGCGCTTCCAACCGCGCTCCGCGAACTGCTGGCGCGACTGCGTGGGAGTGAACCGGTAGGTGGCAAACGCCTGCTGCTGCAAGGAAACGACACGCACAGGACCGCCCAGCAAGACATCACCCTGCTGGTAGAGCACATTGACGCCGGGATGCGCCTCCTCTGTCGTGCGATAGACCTGGCTGGCCTCGTGCTGTTTGTCATAGCCGAACTTGTCTTCAATGGTCATGACCGCCTGTAATGCACCCTGCGCATCCACAAGCGCGATCTGCGCGCCCTCATGCAACGTCCTGGCCTGCTCCGCGCCGACGGACAAGGTAATCGGCACTGACCAGGGAAGACCGTTACTGAGGTGCATCTCGTTGACACTCCCCAGATAATCGGCGCGCGTCATGAAGCCGCTGAGCGGGCTATACGCGCCGATAGCGAGCATCTCAAGATCGGCTAACTGGCGCGAGCCGACTTCCACCTGGGGCAGGTTCTGCGCGAGTGTACGCAGTTCGGCCTGCTCGCTTTCACTCGCCCTATTTAACACCAGCTCCCCACCGTGAGGAGCAATCAATCCATTCAACATACCTTGTTACACTTTCTATACCCGCTGCAGGGGCGCGCAAAACCAGTGGGAGCGCGCTCCTGCATCGATTGATGCACCTGTTCGATTACAGGTAGCCCAGAGCAGCGAGGCGGTCGGTGACGACCTTCGCCTCTTCTTCACGCGGCTCCTCGGATTCGAGATAGCCCAGTTCTACAAGCCTGGCGAAGATACGCGCGACGCTCTCTTCAACCGTTTCTTTGTCGGTCTCGACAACCAGTTCAGGATGCTCCGGCTCCTCGTAGGGATCGCTCACGCCGGTAAACTCTTTGATTTTCCCCTCATCGGCCAGTTTATAGAGACCCTTGACATCGCGCTGGCGGCACACGTCGATAGGACACTTGACATAGACCTCGATGAAGTCGCCGATTTGAGTGCGCGCCCAGGCGCGTGTCTCGCGATACGGAGAGATGGCGGCGGAGATACAGGCGACGCCGTTGCGGGTAAGCAAGCTGCAGACAAAGGCGATACGCTTGATGTTGGTATCGCGATCCTCCTTGCTAAAGCCCAGCCCTTTGCTCAGATGGGTGCGCACGATGTCACCGTCGAGCACCTCGACATTGCGCCCGCGCGCCTCGATACGTTGCTCGATGACCTCGGAGAGGGTACTTTTGCCCGCTCCGGAAAGTCCAGTAAACCAGATAGTGAACCCTGTATTTGCCATGTGTCTATCTTCCTCCAAAATGTCGATATACGCTTTTGTACTTTTGTTGTACTTTTTCAGAATGCCTCGCCCTGCATATCGGCAGGCACAGGCACGCCCAGTTGCTTCAAGATGGTGGGAGCCATATCCATCAATTGCAGTCCGGTCAACTCACGCCCACCGGCGCCTTCATCCACATCGGGATCATGCTTGACAACAATGCCGAACTGCGCGTGGTTGCAATCATCCGGGCCAGTATCGTTATCAAAGGTGTAAATTGAGCCATGCCCGACTGTACCAACCGACCGCCAGAAGAGATCGCCAAAGTAGACAATCAGGTCGGGTGGGACGCCATTGACCGCCTGGTAAACTTCCTCCGGCTTGTAGACGGTGGTGCCAATATTGACGCCATCGGGGTCTACCAGCACCTCAAATTTGGCCTTCAGTTCGTTGCGCAGCGACTCAACCTCGCCCGGCTTCACGATACCCTGCGGCTCGCGGCCTTCGACGTTCAGGAAGATACGCGCATAGTAGCCGCCATCGCCCCAGACCTTCGTCCTGCTCCAGTCGATCTCACATTTATCGATGGATGTCAGGCTGGTGGGCATCGATTTCAGCGTCAGGTAGCCCTCATTAATCAGCCACTCGTTGACGCAAATGCCCCCGTCCATCTTCTTCGCGCCGTGGTCGGAGACAATGAACACCGTTGTATTGTCCAGGTCAACCAGGTCGAGTATCTGGCCGATTTCACTGTCGATATAGCGGTAATAGTTGTGAATGCTCTCGTTGTAGACGGGGTGGACCTCGTACTTATGATGGGTGGGGTCATGGTACTTCCACATGCCGTGGTGAATACGATCGGTGCCCATCTCGACAAACATGAAGAAGTCCCAGTCTTTTTCCGCGATCCACTTTTTGACCAGCTTAAAACGCTTCTCAGTCATGGTATAGATCTGGCGCAGCAGGTAATCTTTGTCATCGGTGCGGAAGTTTGGCACATCAACCAGGTACTCGCCCACGATAGACTCGATTTCCTGCATGGCTGAAGCGGGATAGGTATAGGGCCGTTCGGGGTTTTTGGTCGAGGGTGACAGGAAGCAGCCGACCTGAATGCCATTGACCGGCTTAGGCGGGTAGGTCTGCGGTACGCCGACCGTAATTACTTTTCTGCCTGCTCGCGAAAGTACATCCCAGACACGGTCGGTCTTCACTGAATTGGAGTTTGCCAGCGTATTTTTCTCATAAGAGTGATCGCCGCGATTGCGAAAGCCGTAAAAACCAAGCGTGCCGGGGTCTTTACTGGACATCATAGAACTCCACGCGGGTACCGTAATAGCAGGAATACAACTTTCCAGCTTGCCCCACGCGCCATGATCCATCACTCGCTTGAAGTTCGGCAACTCATCGCGCCATTGTTCAAAAACAAGCTCCGGCGGCGCGCAATCCAGCCCGATCACCAGAACCTTTTTTCGCCGATTCATGAACATTTGCCTTTCCACATACATTTGTGTCACTCGCTGATTCTTGATTTGTTAGCCCATAACCTATTGACTTTGAACCAGCCTGCATTATTCGATCCACTTACTTACGCTATCGCACATTCCCTGAGCAAAAAAAGGCACCTCAACTGTCTCTCCAACACATCCCATTACTGCCAGCGCCAATTGTCCATAGCGTAAGTGAGCATATCACTCTCAATAGGCGAAACATGTTATCAAGAAGTGAAGATGCGGTTGCGATACTTGTTGCACTGTTATGTTTACTCAACCAGCCTCAGATCATTCTACGCGTAGCTGAGTACCAGGCAACCGCATTACTTTCTCGACCAGGGCCTAACAACGTCTCCTATAATTGTAACGAGCGTTGCATTTTTACAGATCAATCGGCAGATAAATGGGCTATCCCTTGAGATAGATGCAACCATCGTCACAATGCTCGTGCTCACCTATCCCTACTGGCTCGCTAGCTACCAGAAGTAATCAGCAGCAAATAGAAAAGCTCCACCTGTGAGCGAGCTAACAGGAAAAGTGTAAGCAATATTATAGCAATCAGGCGTCACTTCGGGGTATAGTTAAGTAAAGAGCAAGAACAACTCATGTTCAAAGATAAGTGTTCACTGGTTGAACACGCATCGTAAGAAAGGATCAGAAGTATGTCGAGTAAGAAAGTTCGTGTAGCTGTCGTAGGCGTAGGAAACTGCGCCAGTTCGCTGGTGCAGGGCGTGCAGTATTACCGCAACGCGCAGCCAGATGATTTTGTTCCCGGCTTGATGCATGTCAATCTAGGTGGATACCATATAAGCGACATCGAGTTCTCCGCCGCAATCGATATTGATCAAAACAAGGTTGGCAAAGATATCAGCGAGGCTATCTTCGCAGCCCCCAACAATACCTATAAGTTTGCCGATGTACCTGAATTGGGCGCAAAGGTCTATCGTGGGATGACACACGACGGGCTTGGCAAATACCTCTCGCGCATCATTACAAAGTCGAAGGTTGCGACGGACGACATTGTGCACATACTCAATGATACAGGCACCGACGTGGTGATTAACTACCTGCCGGTCGGCTCCGAAACGGCCACCAAATGGTACGTCGAGCAGATTCTCCAGGCAAAGGTTGGCCTGGTGAACTGCATCCCCGTCTTCATCGGGCGTGAAAAATACTGGCAGGACCGCTTTAAGGAAGCCAATCTTCCCATGATCGGCGACGATATCAAGAGCCAGGTGGGGGCAACTATCGTGCATCGCATGTTGGCGCGCCTCTTCCGCGAGCGAGGCGTGCGCCTGGAACGCACCATGCAGTTGAATGTCGGCGGCAATACCGACTTTTACAATATGCTGGAACGCGAGCGCCTGGAGTCGAAGAAGATCAGCAAAACCAACGCCGTGACCAGCCAGTTAGACTATGATCTGGGTGAAGGAAACGTGCATATCGGGCCGTCAGACTACGTAGAGTGGCTGACCGACCGCAAGTGGGCCTACATTCGCCTGGAAGGTCGCACATTCGGTGATGTGCCCCTGAACGTCGAACTCAAGCTGGAAGTTTGGGACTCGCCCAACTCGGCGGGGGTGGTGATCGATGCTGTGCGCCTGGTGAAACTGGCGCTTGATCGCGGCATCAGTGGCACACTCGAAGGGCCGAGCGCCTACCTGATGAAGTCTCCCCCGGTGCAGCACTACGACGATATCGCGCGTGAAATGACCGAAGCCTTCATCGCAGACGAGACGTTTCGCACACCCCAGCAGCCAGAGGTACTCGAGCCAACCAACGGCCACAAAGCTGAAGTGTCCGCTGATTAACCAGTAGGGACGCCCCTGGTGGGTGCATATAGGACACCCACCAGGGGCGTCCCTACTGTCAGGTAGCGGGCGCGTTCTGTTTTGGCAGGCCGGGCGCATTCTTGAGTAGTTCCTCGCGCACAATCGTAACCTCGGCGGGTGCGGTAATGCCAATTTTCACGCGCTCACCCTCAACAGCCAGCACCGATATACTGATAACTCCATCAAGTATGATACTTTCGCCAACTTTGCGCCGCAATACAAGCATATCCTTATTCCTTTCTTCACTTGCCGGTCTCTCTTTCAGCAAATGCTAGAGACTTTTTTTACTGCACCAGCTAATCCTCTGGTTCTATCTCCAGCATCTTTCGCGCCATAGCCAGGCTATCCTGGTGATAGCTTCCGTTATTTATGCGCTCACGCAGTTTCTCGATATGGATAGGGTCAACGCGCATAGCGAACTGATTTTTCACCGCCCGCACGCCTAGAGCTATAGCGGTCTCCATATCCGTTTGAGAAGCAGCGTTCTGGTTTCCTTCAACCGTCGTATCCGTTTGAGAAGCAGCGTTCTGGTTTCCTTCAACCGTCGACCTCTCTCGAACGCCCTGGAGTGTCCTGATGACTGTCACACTTTCTACACTCATGTGGCTCCCTCGCAATCCTATAAATAAACCACTATTCACCTATAAAAGATTTTCACCATCTCACTTGCATGGCATTGCTCAAATGCCGTCTTTTTTCATTTTCAACGGTGACGCGCGGCGTACTACCAGCGGTTTGCGCAGCCTGTTCCGCGGCATGGCGTACATTCATCGCCGCGCGCAGGCGCAAAATCGCCTGCATATGCAACTGGCAGACCCGCGACTCGGAAACATACAGAAGTTTACTTATCTCCTTCATCGTCAGTTCCTCCTGATAATACAGGGAGAGCAGCATGCGCTCTCGGGGTGGGAGATGGTCGATAGACTGGCTGAGCAGTTGGAGCATCTCGTTCTGCTCCAACTGCTCAGCAGGACCAGGCGTTCCCATATCTTCAAGCAAGTCGGCCAGCGAAGTCACGCTATCATCCACAGGCAGAGCGCTTAAAGGCGCATCCAGCGAGAGGATCATCGTACCGGCCTCTTGCAACATCTGACGATAACGACCGGTTGAAACCTGCAACTCGGCTACGACTTCTTCTTCCTTCGCGGTACGCCCCAACCGCTGCTCCAGCTCAGCCAGCGCACCTTCAACCTGGCGCACGCGCGTCACCGCCGAACGCGGCATCCAGTTAAGTGAGCGCAACTGATCTATGACTGCGCCGCGAATACGAGATGTGGCGAATGCCTCAAAACGTATACCTCGCGAAGGGTCAAAGCGATCAATGGCGTTGATGAGTCCAATTACTCCGTAACTAATGAGGTCTTCCTGGTCCAATATGCTCGTCGGCGGGATACCCAATCTCCCTACTACAAAGCGCACCAGGGGGGCATACGCCACAATCAGTTCATCGCGTAACGCCGGACGGCGCGTGGCCACAAACTCCAGCCAGATATCGTCAATTGTTGCTGATACACTCATAGGAATACCTTCCTGCGAGGTTCCTTCCTGAGTTGCTCCTTTCTGCGAACTCTCCAGCGCGCACACAGGCAAATTACTTACTACCTGAAGGGTTGACAAACCTACAGCCCGCTACACTTGCCCATGAGTTAAGTGTAGCAAGCAGGCGGCCTTTATATAACTGACATTAGTCGGCTCTTCGCTAAGCCAGAAGTCCCTGATTGGCTATCTTGTTCGCCCCTGTGGAACAGATTGAGCAAACCGATTAAGAACACTAGAGAAAGTACCCGGCAGTCTTGCCAGGCTATGCGATTGGTTTAGAGGAGATGAGAGAGTATGAAGAATAACCAGCAGCCGTCTGAGTATAATGACCGGCGCATACAGCACGCGGAAGCATTGAACCAGGTTGTCAGCGCCTCTGAAGAACAATTATTGCTTGATTATTTGATTGAAAACGGGTTCGTGTGGGACGAGGCCGTCAAGCTGCTCCATATGCGCGAACACCTCTACAGCAATGCCGAAATGCGACAACGTATGGCCGATGACGCTCGCACGCAATTCGCGCGCTGGCTCTATGAGCAAGGCCAACTCAAAGAAGAAGAATAGTATATTGTCATCACCCGGCGGATATGCTATACTGCGCAACGGAGAGATGTCAGAGTGGTCGAATGTGCCGCTCTCGAAAAGCGGTAGGGTGCAAGCCCTCGTGGGTTCGAATCCCACTCTCTCCGCCGGGCGTGAGTTGTCATGCCCACAGCATGGAGGAGTCTCATAGTGGTCTAGTGAGCACGACTGGAAATCGTGTAAGGTGAATAGCCTTCGTGGGTTCAAATCCCACCTCCTCCGCTTTTCCCCGTTTACTGCTATGCCCACTCCACATATCTCACCAGCACCTCTTGCACCCCGACTTACGCCATATGGTATAAAATATGAGCGACACCTGCCCGTATTGTGAGAAAGGATGATACGCTATGGCAAAGGACTATGCCTGGAAAGTCGAGAAGGACAGCACAATTAAACTCAAGGACTATGACCCCGTTCATATACTTGATAAGATCACGCCCGAAGCAGCAGCCCTGGAGCTACAAAATTTGGGCGAGGAGATCAGCATGTTACAGGAGTTGCTGGCCGAGGCTCAACACCACAGTATGCTTATCATCCTGCAAGGCACGGACACCAGCGGCAAAGATGGTACCATCCGCCATGTTTTCAATCGTGTCAATCCCCTGGGCTGTTATGTGCATTCCTTCAAAGCGCCCACCAGCGAGGAGCTGGCGCATGATTTCCTGTGGCGCGTCCATCGAAACACGCCGGGGAAAGGCGCCCTGTGCATTTTCAACCGCTCACACTATGAAGATGTGCTGATCGCTCGCGTGCAGTGCCTCGTCCCCAAAAGCGTCTGGAGCGAACGCTATGAAGAGATCAACAACTTCGAGAAACTGCTTGCTGACAACAACACAATTATCCTCAAATTCTTCTTACACATCAGCTACGAAGAGCAAGGGCAGCGCCTGCTGGCCCGCGAACAGAATTTAGATAAGGCATGGAAGATTGACGCTAGCGATTGGGAAGCGCGAAAATACTGGCACGACTATCAGCAGGCTTATGAAGACGCGCTCAACAAGTGCAGCACCGGCGATGCGCCCTGGTATATTGTGCCGGCCAACCACAAATGGTACAGAAATCTGGCCGTCTCGCATATCCTGGCGCGCACCATGCGCCAGTACAAAGACGAATGGAAGGCTCAATTGGAGGAGCGAGGAAAGCGAGAACTCGAAAAATTGAACCAGTTGAGGAAAGCGCAATGAGTTTCCCGGCATTTTATCTCTTTTTGTATCAAGCTGACGCATTTTGCCCTGACGAGGTAATCTATTTGATCCCGGAGAGCGTAATACAGGTCAAGTAGACGAATAGGAGCAAGCTTGATGACCTGCGAAGAATTTGAAGAACTATCAGGCGCTTATGTGCTTGGCGCGGTGACGCCAGAGGAAAGCAAGGCTGCGCGCGCGCACATTGCGACGTGCGAAAAATGCGCTCACCTCACACAGCAGTTGCGAGCGATAGTAGACCTGCTTCCGCTCTCCGTCACCCAGGTAACGCCGCCAGCGGCCTTACGAGAGCGCGTGCTTACCGCCGTGCGCCAGGAAGGCTGCGTGATTCCAATCGAGCGTGTCGCCCAGATCAGAGAACGCCGCAAAAAACTCGGCTGGGGTACCCGCTTGCTGGCAGTAGTTGCTATCCTGATGCTGATGTTAACAGGCGGCATGACAGCCTGGAATGTTTCCCTGCAACAACAAAACGCACACCTGGGAAGCCAGGTGACTGCGCTTCAGAAAACAAACGGCTCGCTGCAAGGTGAG
>Ga0307373_10010028_pt1 | contig 14021 bp, 9 predicted proteins | sample OX2MG_FD_202534 | JGI IMG/M metagenome (GOLD analysis project Ga0307373, IMG submission 202534) | Soil microbial communities from Risofladan, Vaasa, Finland - OX-2 | ecosystem: Environmental > Terrestrial > Soil > Coastal area > Acid sulfate soil | place: Finland: Risofladan, Vaasa | collected... | reverse complement strand
TCCCCATGGAGATTCGCCTCTACAACACCTTGACCCGCGCGGTCGAGCCCTTCGTGCCGCAGCAGCCCGGGCGGGTGAAGATGTACGCCTGCGGGCCGACGGTCTACGACTTTGGCCACATCGGCAACTTCCGCACCTTTGTCGGGGTGGACATCCTGCAGCGCTTCCTCGCCTCCCAGGGCCTGGAGCTGGACACGGTGATGAACATCACCGACGTGGACGACAAAATGATCGCCCGCGCGCGCGAGGCCGGCGAGGAGATGCGCGCCTACGCCGACCGTTACACCGCCGCCTTCCTGGAGGACATGCAGCGGCTGCGCATTCTGCCGGCCAAGCATCTGGTGCGCGCCACCGACTTCATCCCCGAGATGGTGGCCTGGATCGAGCGCCTGGTGGCGGGCGGCTTCGCCTACGAGCGCGAGGGCTCGGTCTATTTCCGCCTGGCCAGTTTTCCCGCCTACGGGCGGCTGTCGGGCAAAGACCTGGGCGGCCTGCAGGCGGGCGCGCGCGTGGACGTGGACGAGTACGAAAAAGAAGAAGCCCGCGATTTCGTGCTCTGGAAGGCATGGCGCGAGGGCGAGCCGAGCTGGCCCAGCCCCTGGGGTCCGGGCCGGCCCGGCTGGCACATCGAGTGCTCGGTGATGGCCGAGAAGCTGCTCGGCCCCACGCTCGATATCCACGCCGGCGGCACCGATCTGGTTTTTCCCCACCACGAGAACGAGATCGCCCAGGTCGAGCCGCTTACCCAGGCGCCGTTCGTGCGCACCTGGGTGCACATGGAGTTCCTGCTGGTCAACGGCGAGAAGATGTCCAAGCGGCTGGGCAACTTCTACACCGTGCGCGACCTCATGGCCCAGGGCTACCGCCCCAGCGCCATCCGCTACCTGCTGGCCTCGGTGCCGCCCCGGCGCCAACTCAACTTCACGCTGGAGGGGCTCGACCAGGCGGCGGCGGCTGTGCAGCGCCTGCGCGCCTTCCAGGAGCGGCTGCAACCTCCCCAGCCCCCCGGGGAGTTTACCGGCCTTCGCCAGGCTGCGGAGACGGCGCGAGCCGCCATGACCGCCGCCCTGGCCGACAACCTCAACACCGCCGAGGCGCTGGCCGCGATCTTTGAGCTGGTGCGGGTGGGCAACACCGCCTTGGACCGGCGGGAGATGCGGGAGCCCGACCGTCTGGAGATCCTCGCCACGCTGGCGGCCTTCGATACAATTTTCTGCGTGCTCGCCCCCGACCAGGAGACCGCCGCGCACGCTTTCAGCGACCAGCAGGTCGAGGCGCTGATGGCCGAGCGCCGCGCCGCCCGCCAGGCCCGCGATTGGGCCCGCGCCGATGCCCTGCGCCAGCAACTGGACGCGGCAGGCGTCTTGGTGGAAGATATAAAGGGAGGGGGAGACCGATGGCGCTGGAAGTAATGACCGCATGCGTGCCGACTCGGCTTGCCTCCCCGGCCTCCTCGCGCCCCAGCCTGTTCGGCTCCGACTAGTTCCGGCCTGCACTCCTGGGCCCGGGTTCGTCCCCGCCCGCCCAACGCCCGCCCCCATCCTGTGCGATGGCACGGGCCGTCCCCTTGTTTCAGGACAGGAGTTCCCCATGGCCAAAATCGTCTCTCTGGGCCCCGATCTGCACACCGCACTACCCGGGCCCGCCAGCGCGCGCATCGTCGCCGCCGACCAGAACATCGTCTCGCCTTCCTACACCCGCGACTACCCCCTGGTGGCGCGCAAAGGCGAGGGCATGTACCTCGACGACGCCGACGGCAACCGCTTCCTCGACTTCACCGCCGGCATCGCCGTCTGCTCCACCGGCCATTGCCATCCCGCCGTGGTGGCCGCCATCCAGCGCCAGGCGGCCGAGCTGATCCACATGTCGGGCACCGATTTCTATTACGAGCAGATGGTGCGGGTGGGCGAGCTCATCTCCGCCGGCGCGCCCATGCCCGGGCCGCACCGCGTCTTCTACGGCAACTCCGGCGCCGAGGCGGTCGAGGCGGCGCTCAAACTGGCGCGCTGGCATACACGCCGCCCTTATTTCATCGGCTTCTATAACTGCTTCCATGGCCGCACCTTCGGCGCCCTCTCCATGACCAGCAGCAAACCCGCGCAGCGCGCCCGCTTTGCCCCCTTGGTCCCGGGCTTCTTCCACATCACCTACCCCAACCCCTACCGCCCGCAAAACGGATGCGCCGACCCCGGCGCCGCCAGTTTGGAGGAACTGGAGCGCCTCTTCCGCACCACCACCCCGGCCAGCGAGGTGGCGGCCATCGTGCTCGAGCCGGTGCAGGGCGAGGGCGGCTATATCGTGCCCCCCACGGCCTTCGTGCAGGAGCTGCGCCGCATCTGCGATCGCGAGGGCATTCTGCTCATCGCCGACGAGGTGCAGTCGGGTGCCGGCCGCACCGGCAAGATGTGGGCCATCCAGCACCATAACGTCGCCCCCGACATTGTCTGTTCGGCCAAGGGCATCGCCAGCGGCATGCCGCTGGGCGTCACCTTCGCCCGCGCCGACATCATGGATTGGACCCCGGGCGCGCATGCCTCCACCTTTGGCGGCAATCCGGTGAGCCTGGCCGCCGCCGAGGCCACCATCAACTTGCTCAACGCCAGCCTAATTCGGAACGCCGCCGAGGTGGGCAACCACCTGATGGGGCGTCTCCGCGACTGGCCGGCGCGGCATCCTACCATCGGCGAGGTCCGCGGGCTGGGGTTGATGATCGGCATTGAGATCGTCAGCGACCAGGCCCAGCGGACGCCCGATGCCGCGCGCCGCGACCGCATCGTCCATGCCGCCTTCGAGCGCGGCCTGTTGGTGCTGGGTTGCGGCCCCAACAGCGTGCGGCTCATGCCGCCGCTGATCTGCTCGCGCGAGCAGGCCGACGTGGCGCTGGAGATCTTGCAGCAGGCGATCGCCGCCTCCGCCTAGGCGACGCCGCTCGCCGAGGTCCCGCCGCTTTGCCGGCGGACAAAACCGGCGCGAAAGGCCGCGCCCCCGGGAAACGAATTCGGCGCGGCCCCACCCGGCAGGGAAGCAGCGCAGCGCCGACTTGGGGCTTCCGGGCCCCCAAGCCGGCGCGAGCACAAGCGGGACGCGCGGCGAAGCCGCGCAGGGGCCCGCGCCAACCAGAGGATGCCGGTATCCGGTATGCTGTAGCTGCTTGGGTGGCAGTCATGGGGTTGCGGCTCAGTTCCGAAGTCTTGCCGTTGCCGCGGGCGCGGGTCTGGCCGCGCCTGCTGCGGCGGGTGGAGTGGGCCGCGGAACTGCTGCATCGCGCCCCCCGCCGCCTCGCCATCCACCGCTTGGGCCAGCGCGGCGAGGATCTTGCCTATTGGTCGCTGCGCGCGCGTGGGTATACTATCGTTGCGCGCAACTTTCGGCGCTCGGCTGGGCAAGCGGCGCCGGAGGGTGAGATTGACCTGATCGCGTTCGAGGGCACGCCCCCCACCCTGGTGTTCATTGAGGTGAAGACGCGCGCCCGCGAAGGCGAGATCGCCGCCGAGGCGGCGGTGGACGCCGACAAGCGCCACCACTTGGTCCGGCTGGCGCATGCCTACCGGCGGCGGCGGGGCTATACTGGTCCGCACCGCTTTGATGTAGTGGTGATTTATGGACCGGAAGACGAACGGCCGCGGCTGCTACTCCACCGCAGCGCGTTTCGAGGATGAGCGCTCCCATTAGGAAAACTGATGCCTGAACTGCGCAAAGACCCCATTACCGGACGCTGGGTGATCATCGCCAGCGATCGCGCCAAGCGGCCCACCGACTTCAACAACACCCCAGTCAAGCCCACCGGCAGCCAGGCCTTTTGCCCCTTCTGCTACGGCAACGAGAGCAAAACTCCGCCCGAGATCCTCGCCTACCGCTCCGAGGGCGCGCCCAACACCCCCGGCTGGACGGTGCGCGTGGTCCCCAACAAGTTTCCGGCGCTCGGCATTGAGGGCGAACTCGCCCGTCAGGGCGAGGGCGTCTACGACAAGATGAACGGCATCGGCGCCCACGAGGTCATCATCGAGACCCCCAACCACGACCAGACCCTGGCCTCGCTGCCCACCAAAAACATCGAGGATGTGCTCTGGGCCTTCCGCGACCGCATGCTCGACCTCAAGAAAGACTCCCGCTTCCGCTATATCCTCATCTTCAAGAATCACGGCGAGCCCGCCGGCGCCTCGCTCGAGCACACCCACTCCCAGCTCATCGCCCTGCCCATCGTGCCCCGCTCCATCCGCGAGCAGGTGGATGGCGCCAAGCAGTACTACGACTTCAAGGAGCGCTGCATCTACTGCGACATCATCCGCCAGGAGTTGGAGACCAAGGTGCGGGTGGTGGCCGAGAACGAGGATTTTGTCACCCTCTCCCCCTACGCCCCCCGCTTCCCCTTCGAGACCTGGATCTTTCCCAAGCGCCACGAGGCCTTCTTCGAGCAATCCTCGCCCCGCAACTTCGAGAATTTGGCCAAGGCGATCAAGTCCCTGCTGATGCGCAGCGACCAGGTGCTCGACTGCCCCGCCTACAACCTGGTGCTGCAGAGCGCGCCGCTGCGCGAGTCGCACCTCGAATCCTTCCACTGGCACATCGAGTACATGCCGCGCCTCACCCGCATCGCCGGCTTCGAGGCCGGCACCGGCTTCTACATCAACCCCACCACCCCGGAAGAGGCCGCCCGCTACCTGCGCGAGGTGGTGGTCGAAGACCCGGTCACCGCCTAGCCCCGCCCGCATGCGGCCCCGCCTTCCGCCCGCGCTGCTCGGCCTGTGCCGAGCTGGCTCTCTCGCGCGCGCCCAACGCTCCGGTAGATGATCTATGGTATGCTGCGCCTATGCCCCAGCGCGGCGCCGCTCCGCTCCAAGCCGATCTCTTGCAGGGCACGCTCGACCTGCTCATCCTGCGCACCCTGCGCCCCGGCCGCGCCCACGGCCACACCATTGCCCATGCCATTGCGCACCAGTCCGAGCAGGTGCTGCAGGTCGAGCACGGCTCCCTTTATCCAGCGCTGCACCGGCTGGAGGACCGCGGTTGGATCGCCTCCAGTTGGGGCAATTCGGAGAACAACCGCCGCGCCCGCTTCTACCAGTTGACCGCCGCCGGACGGCGGCAACTGGAGCACCAGGCCGGCCGCTGGGACCGGCTCGTGTTCGCGGTGAACCGGGTGCTGCACGCGGCGGGGCAGGGAACGGCGGAATGAGCTGGGGGCGCTACCTCCGGCGCCGCAGTTGGCACGCGGAAAGAGCGCGCGAGTTGGAGGCCTACCTCGAGGCCGAGTCCGACGAGCAGCGCGCCCGTGGACTGGCGCCGCTGGCGGCGCGCCGGGCCGCCGAGCGCCAGTTGGGCAACACAAACCTGGTTCTGGAGGAGATCTACGTGATGAACAGCGTCGGCTGGTGGGAAGCGGCGGTGAGGGATCTGCGACTGGGGATGCGGCTGGCGCGCCGCGCGCCTGGTTTCAGCCTGGCGGCGGTGGCGCTGCTGGCGCTCGGCATCGGCGCCAGCACGGCGGCGTTCGGCGTGGTGGACGCGGCCCTGCTGCGTCCGCTGCCCTATCCCCAGCCGGATCGCATTGTCGTGCCGCTGCGTCCGCCGCCGGCGCGTGCCCACTTGGGCTACGACTTTCTGCAGTGGGGAGTGAACGACTTCTTCGACCTGGCCAAAAACCCCGCCTGGGCGGAGCTGGCGGCGTTCAAGCCCGACGAGTTCAACCTCAGCGGGCGGGGCGAGCCGGTGCGCCTGGACGGAGTGCGGGTCTCGGCGGGGTTCTGGAATGCGCTGGGCGTGCGCCCGGCGCTGGGCCGCACCTACACCGCCGCCGAAGACACGCCCGGGCACGAGCACGAGGTAGTGCTCAGCGACAAGGTCTGGCGGCAGCAGTTTGGCGGAGACCCGGGCGTGCTGGGGCAGGCGATTGATTTGAATGGCGCACCCTACACCGTGGTCGGCGTCATGCCGGCCGGATTCGACTTTCCCCGCCAGAGCGGCTTGCCCGTATCCTATAGCCTCGCCGCCCGCACCGAGGTGTGGGTGCCGCTGGCGCCCACGCCCCCGCTGCCGCTGGCGCCCGACGAGTTGGGGATGATCGGCCGCCTGGCGCCGGGCTACACCCTGGCGAGCGCGCAGGCGGCGATGGGGTCGTTCACCCAGGCGCGCCTGCAAAAGTATCCACAGGCGAAGGGCTGGTACCAGGTGAAGCTGCGGACGCTGACGCGGCAGGAGCAGGCGGGCCGCCGCCGCCCGCTGCTGCTGCTGTTGGGCGCGGTGCTGGTGTTGCTGCTCACCGCCTGCGCCAATGTGGCCGGGCTGCAGGTGGCGCGCGGGCTGGCGCGCACGCGCGAGTTCGCGGTGCGCGCCGCCCTGGGCGCCTCGCGCGGGCGACTGGCGCGGCAGGTGTTGGCCGAGAGCCTGCTGCTGGCGCTGGCGGGCGGCGTGGCGGGGGTGGGGCTTGCCCTGGCGGCGGTGGTCGAGTTGCGCCGGCTGGCGCCGCCGGGACTGCCCCGGCTGCAGACGTTCGCCCTCAGCCCCGTCGTGCTGACGGTGGCGCTCGGGCTGAGTCTGCTCGCCGGCCTGCTGTGCGGCTTGGCCCCGGCCTGGGCGGCCACGCGCCGCTCGGCGGCGGCGCTGCCCGCCGGCGGCGAGCGCATCGCGGTCGGCCGCTCGCGCCTGCGCCAGGCGCTCCTGGTCGGCGAGTTGGCGCTGGCGCTGGTGCTGGTGGTCGCCGCCGGACTGCTGGTCCGCTCCTTCGCCGTCCTGTTGCGCACCGATCCTGGCTTCCGCCCGCAGCGGGCGGCCAGCTTCGAGCTCACCCTCCCGGCCTCCTATGCCGCGGGCGCGCCCACGGTCCGCTTCTATCACGATGTGCTGCAGCAACTCCGTCGCCTGCCCGACGTCCAGGGCGCCGGCCTGGCGGCGGTCACGCCCCTCTCCGGACCCACCAACGGCACCGCCATCCGCATCCCCGGCCGCACCCCCGACCCGCGGCACCCGATGATCGCCGACTACACCATCGTCTCCTCCGGCTACTTCGCCGCTGCCGGCACCCCGCTGCTGCGCGGCCGCGACTTCGACGACTCCGACACCGCCGCCTCGCAGCCGGTGGCGATCATCAGCTCCACCATGGCGGCTCAATTCTGGCCGGGCCAGGACCCCGTCGGCCGCCAGGTGGGGCCCGCCAGCCCCTCGCTGGCCCTGTTGACTATCGTCGGCGTGGCCGCCGACGTGAAGCGGGTGTCGCTGCAAACGCCCCCCAACCCCGAGATGTACGTGCTCTACAACCAGAACCCCTGGCCCACGATGCAGACCATGGATGTGCTGGTGCGCGCCCGCGCCGGCGCCGGCGGGCTGGCGCGCGAGCTTGCCGCCGCCGTCCATCGCGTGGACCCGCAGGTGCCGCTCGCCCGCCAGACCACCCTCGCCGCCCTGGTGCAGCAGTCGCTGGCCAGCGCCAACTTCCTGATGCTGCTCATGCTGGGCTTCGGCATCCTCGCCACCCTTGCCGCTGCCATCGGACTCTACAGCGTGATCGCCTTCGAGGTGCAGCGCCGCAGCCCCGAACTCGCCATCCGCCTCGCCCTGGGCGCCTCGCCGCAGGCGGTGCGCGCCCGCGTGCTGCGCCAGGGCGTGGGCCTGGCCAGCGCCGGCGTCGCCCTCGGCCTGCTCGCCGCCTGGGCCCTCAGCCGCACCATGGCCACCGTGCTCTACGGCGTCGCGCCCACCGACCGTGTGACCTTCGGCGGAGCCGCGGGGATGCTGCTGGCGGTGGCGTTGCTGGCCAGCTATCTGCCCGCCCGCCGCGCCGCCCGCCTCGACCCGCTGCGCCTGCTGCGCTCGCAGTAGCGATTGTGGACGCGGGCCCAAGCGCGCCTGCGGCGCGCGTCCCGCTTGTGAGCCGCCCCGCTGTAGCCGCGCGGGGCGGCATGCTCGCGCCGACTTGGGGGCCCCATGGCCCCAAGTCGACGCTGCGCTTCACAGGGGCCGCGCCGCATTCGCTTCCCGGGGGCGGGCCGCCCTGGGGAATTTCGCAGCCTTTCGCGCCGGTTTTGCCCGCAGGCAATGCGGCGCGACCCCCGCGACAGGATTACTGGCTGCCCGCAATCACGTTGGGGATCTTCTTTGACCGCAGCGCCGCGTTGAACGCCGCCAGGTCGGTCGTGAGAAGTTGGTCGAACGCGGCCCGGTGCGAGGCGACCTGCTGCGCCAGCTCCTGGTTCACCTGCACCTGCTGCTGCGTCGGCGGAAAGTCGGAGCTGGTGACCTCGCCCTCCAGGTAGCTGAGTTTGTCAATCAGCGTGGGTGCCCAGCGCCATTGGTCCTCGCCCTTGCCGGTGGCCTTGGTGTTGTAGAGGTCGCCTTCCAAATCCACCAGCTTGGCGTCGAGCGCGGCCGCCGACTTGCGCAGGTCCGGAGCCGCGGCCGCGGCGGGCCCGCCCGGATCGGCCGCGAGCGACGCGCTGACCGTGTCCAATTGCGCCCGCACCAGCTCGATCTGGTTGATGGCTGCGGTCACGCGGTTGTACTCGTCCAGAATCGTTTGCGCCAGCTTGGTCTGGGTGGCGATGTCAGCGAGCGTGCCGGTGGAGTGGGGATCCTTGAGCACGATCAACTTCTGGGTGATCGGCGCGCCGCCGGCGTCCAACTGCACGGTATAGGTTCCGGGCGGCTCCAGCAACGACAGCGGGCGGTTGTTGGGCGCCGGACGCCAGCCCTGGGCGTTGAGCGTGAGCTCGGGGGCGAAGGGCGAGAGGGTGCGCAGCCGCACCGTGGGTGCGGGCGATGAGCGCAGGCTCCAATAGACGCGGTTGAGCCCGGCGCGGCCCGGACCCGGCAGCGTGGCCACCGTCTTGCCACTGGCGTCGAGAATCTTGAGTTGGACTTTGGGGGTGGCGGATTTCAGGAAGTAGTCCATCGCCGCGCCGACGGCCGCGTCCTGGCCGGCGCTGGCCTCGTAGCCCACCGAGATGGGCGTGCGGGTGCCGCGGAAGCGGTATGCCTTGCGCGGCGGAAATAGGTACGCGGTGGAGGCCGCCACCTGCGAGGTGAACTGCTCCAATGGCTTCACGTCGTCCAGGATCCAAAAGCCGCGGCCGTAGGTCGAGACCACCAGGTCGTGGAAGCGCTTCTGCACCGTCAGCCAGTACACCGGCGCGTGCGGCAGGTTCATCTGCAGCGGCTGCCAGTTGGCGCCGTCGTCGAAGGAGGCATAGAGCCCGCCCTCGGTGCCCAGGTAGAGCAGCCCCTGCCGCACCGGGTCCTCAATCACGCAATGGGCATAGCCCACCGGCGTGTGCGGCAGGCCGTTGGTGATCTTGGTCCAAGTCTGACCGTAGTCATGGGTCTTGTAGACGAACGGATCGCGGTTGTCCATCTGGTGGAAGTCCACCGTCAAATAGGCGGTGGCGGCGTCGAAGGGCGAGGGCTCGATGTTGTCCACCGTGCCCCAGGGCGGCAGGCCGGGCAGGTTCCGGGTGAGGTTGGTCCAGTTCTTCCCCCCGTCGCGGCTGAGCTGCACTTGGCCATCGTTGGTGCCCGCCCACAGCAACCCCTGCTGCTTGGGCGACTCCGCCAGCGCGTAGATCACGCCCGCGTACTCGACGCCGATGTTGTCGGGGGTGAGGCCGCCGGAGATGCCCATCTTGCTGCGGTCGTTGAGCGTCAGGTCGGGCGAGATCACTTGCCAGCTCGCCCCGCCGTCGGTGGTCCTATGCACCACCTGGCTGGCGACGTAGACGTGGTTGTGGTCGAACGGCGAGATGACCAGCGGAAACTGCCAATTGAAGCGGTACTTCACCCCACCGGCGGGCGCGCCCGACGTGACGACGGGCCATACCTCGACGTTGCGTTCCTGCCCGTTGCGCTGGTCGTAGACGGTGACCACGCCCCCGACCGAGCCCGCCCCCGTGCCGCTCGACCAAACAACATTGGGGTCAACCGGGTCGGGCGTGGCAAAACCCGCCTCGCTGCCACCGACGCCGTGCCAATAGCCGGACTGGATCACCGCGCCGCGTCCGCCGCGTCCACCCCGCCCGCTGCCCAACTGGCTCGGCCCCTCATAGGAGCCGGTGTCCTGCTCGTTGCCGTAGACGTGGTAGGGGATGGCGTCGTCCACGGTGACGTGGTACATCTGCCCGTTGGCCAGGCGCACATGGTTCCAGGTGGCGCCGCCGTTGACGGTGATGCCGATACCGCTGTCGTTGGCCACCGCCATGCGCTGGGCATTGGTGGGGTCAATCCACATGTCGTGGTTGTCGCCGCCGGGGCCGGCCGGCATGGGGGTCAGGGTGTGGCCGCCGTCCAGCGTGCGGGTGAAGCTGTTGCCCAAAAAGTAGACCTCGTTGGGGTTGTCGCTCGAGACCGCGTCGCGGGTGTAGTAGGCGGTGCGGCTGCGCATGTCGCGGTCGGTGCCCACCAGCGCCCAAGTGGCGCCGCCATTGCTCGAGCTCCAGAGCTGCCCGACCTGGGTGGGCTTGCCGTTGTCGGGCACGCCGTCGCCGGTCTCAATCAGGGCGTAGACCCGGCTCGGGTCGCTGGGCGCGATCGAGAGTCCGATCTTGCCCAGTGGCGAGTGCGGCAGCCCGTGGCCGCGCAGCCGCGTCCAGGTGGTGCCGCCGTCGTTCGAGCGGAAAATGCCGCTGCCCGGCCCGCCGCTCACCCTTCCCCAGGTGTGGATGATCAACTGCCAGGTGCCGGCGAAGACGATGCGTGGGTTGCGCGGGTCCATGGCGATGTCGCTGCAGCCGGTGTTGTCGTCCACATGCAGCGTCAGTTTCCAGCTCTTGCCCCCGTCGGTCGTGCGGTAGACGCCGCGCTCCGGCTGCGGCCCGTAGTCGCTGCCCTGGGCGCAGGCCAGCACGTGGTCGGGGTTGCGCGGGTCAATCACCACGCGCCCGATGCGCCCGGTCTGGTCGAGCCCCATGTGCTGCCAGGTGGCGCCGGCGTCGGTGGACTTGTAGATGCCGTCGCCGATGGAGACGTCGCTGCGGATGAACGACTCGCCCGTGCCCGCCCAGACGATGTTGGGGTCGCTCGGCGCCACCGCCAGCGCGCCGATGGACTGCACCGGCTCGGCGTCGAAGATCGGCGCCCAGTGGATGCCGCCGTCGCTGCTCTTGAAGATGCCGCCCGAGGCCGACCCCACGTAATAAACGTTGGGATCGCCCGCGACCCCGACCACCGCGTCGGTGCGGTTCCCCGCCGGCCCGATATAGCGGTAGCGCATTTGGCTGTAGACGGCCGGCGCCGGCGCCTGCGCCTGCGCCAGAACCAAGCCGGCCAGGGTGGCCAACGACAGAGTCGTGAGTCGAAGCCGCAGAGAGATCGGTGACATGCGGGCGAATATAGTCCACCCGCACAGGGAAGTCAAAGGACAGGGGACAGGGGACAGGGCACAGGGGGATCAGGGGCGGCGGCGGGTCCGAGCGTTGGCGTCGAGGAAGCGGGCAAGCGCGGCTTCGTCGAGCGCGCCCGAGGCCACGTCCAGGATGGCTTGCGCGGCCGCCTCTTCGGAGGCGGTAAAGCGAGCGCCGTTCATCTCGAGAAAAAGCACCCCAACCACAAATCCGGTGCGCTGATTGCCGTCCAGGAAGGGATGGTTGCGCACGATGCCAACCATGGAGGCCGCTGCGAGCTCGCCCTGGCCGCGCGCGTCGCCATGGGCGTAAAGCTGCCGCGGCCGCGCCAGCGCGGACGAGAGCAGACGAGAGCAGGTTGGCGTCGCGCACGCCGCCGGCGCCGCCATGCAGCGTCAACACTCGCTGATGGATCTGCGGAGCATGGGCTTCGTCAATCCAGACCAGCCGCTTCACTGGGCGAGTTCGCGCAGCGAATTGCGATAGCGGCGCATGATCCCGTCCGCCTTGGCCATTTTTTGCGCGAACCCCCGACTTGATCGCGCAGGGCCTTGCGCCGCTGACGCCGGAGCGGGCGGCGGTGGCCGCCGGCCGTGATTGACCGGCGGCGCCGCCTGCGTGCGGATTTTGCCTTCGAGACCACGCTCTCCGGCCTGAAGGCGGACGGCCACCGGCTCGTGCTTTTCTACCTCCGGCTGCCCAGCGTCGAGTTGGCGCGGGTGCGCGTCCGCGCGCGGGTGCAGGCCGGCGGACACAATATTCCGGAGCCGGTGGTTCGCCGCCGCTTTGAGCGCTCGTTGGAAAACTTCTTTCAGGTCTATCGGCGGATGGCCGACACTTGGCGGCTGATGGACAGCTCCAGCCTACGTCCGGACCTCCTCGCAGCTTGCGAATTCGGCGAAACCCGTACACAGAGGCCAGAGACCTGGCGGGACCTGGAGTCGCACTACAACAGGCGAGGAAGCCACAGCCCGCAAACATGGAGAACCTTTCGATCGGCGAGCGTGCCGACCGACCTGGCGCTGCAGGCGGCCGCCGAGGATGCAATCGCCGAGCATGCCCGCTCTAGCGTGCCGCTGGTCGTCTGGCAAGACGGCCTCGTGGTCGAGCTGGACGCCCGCGCGCTGCTGCCCGCTAGAGGGTCAGGACCCACAGCACGGTCAGCGCCACGATGACCACGCTGGTGCCCCAGGCGATGATGTTGGCGAAGTGCGAGTTGCGGTACTCTCCCATCACGTCCTCGCGGTTCACCAGGATGAGCATGAACACCAGCACAAACGGCAGCAAAATGCCGTTGGCGACCTGGGAGTAGAGAATCACCTTGACCAGCGGCAGGCGCGGAATGAGCACCAAGCCGGCGCCGGCGGCAATCAAAAAAGTGTAGAGGCCGTAGAAGGCCGGCGCCTCGGAGAAGCGCTTGTCCACGCCGCTCTCGAAGCCCAGGCCCTCGCACACGTTGTAGGCGGTGGCCAGCGGCAGGATCGCCGCCGACAGCAGCGCGGCGTTGATCAACCCAATGGCAAACAGCAGCGCGGCAAAGCGCCCTGCTAGCGGCTGCAGCGCCTGCGCCACCTGCGCCACGTCGTTGACGTCGCGGTGGCCGTGCACATAGAGCGTGGCGCCGCAGGCCACCACAATGAAAAACGCAACGATGTCGGTGATGATGCAGCCCAGGATCACGTCCCACCGGCTGAGCGAGTACTCCTTCTTGCCGATGCCCTTCTCCACGATCGAGGCCTGCAGGTAAAACTGCATCCAGGGCGTGATGGTGGTGCCGATGAGCCCGATCACCAACACCAGATACTCGCCGTGGAAGCTGACGCCGGTGGGAATCAACGTCTGGCGCAGCGCTTGGCCCCAGTCGGGATGCGCCAGTGCGGCGGAGAAGGCATAACTGAAATAGATCAGCGAGAACCCGATCAGAATCATCTCCACCTTGCGGTAGCGGCCCCGCACCACCAACAGCCAGATCAACAGCGCCCCCACCGGCACCGAGATCCACTTGGCGACCTGGAACAGACCCATGCCCAGCGCCAGCCCGCTGAACTCGCTGAGGATGTTGCCGAAGTCGGCCACGCCCAGCACGGTCATGGCGAAGAAAGTGGCGCGGAAGCCAAACTCCTCGCGGATCAGGTCCGACAATCCCTTGCCGGTGACCGCGCCCATGCGCGCCGCCATCTCTTGTACCACGATCAGGGCGATGGTGGTGGGGATGAGCGTCCACAGCAGCAGGTAGCCGAACTTGGCACCGGCCTGTGAGTAGGTGAGGATGCCGCCGGGGTCGTTGTCCACGTTGGCGGTGATGAAGCCTGGCCCCAGGATCAGAAAAAAGGGCAGGATGCGCGTAGCCCAGACGGAATGGTCGCGGCGACGGCGGGGCTTGGCGGATGGCGACGCGGGCGCCACCGGGGCGGCGGAGTCGGATTGGGGCCGGCGAAATGCCAATCGTCCTGCTCTCGTTGCGGGCCATAACGGTGCGAGGATGCCCGTCGAGAGAGGACCCGGAGGGATCTGGCTAGATCGCGGGGCCGCCTCCCGGGGGCGCGCAAGCGCCGCCAGGTTCCGATGGTGTCTTCATGGCTCGATGCGAACGGGCCGCTAGAGCAGTTCCGCGATTGTCGTAGCTTGCTCGGGTCGCGATCCCTGCGGCTTTTCACCAAGAAAAGCCGCAGGGATCGCGCTGGAACCGTTTACAGC
>Ga0307373_10010024_pt1 | contig 14021 bp, 8 predicted proteins | sample OX2MG_FD_202534 | JGI IMG/M metagenome (GOLD analysis project Ga0307373, IMG submission 202534) | Soil microbial communities from Risofladan, Vaasa, Finland - OX-2 | ecosystem: Environmental > Terrestrial > Soil > Coastal area > Acid sulfate soil | place: Finland: Risofladan, Vaasa | collected... | reverse complement strand
GATCGATGGCACGACACTATCCCTCCGATCTCGCTCGTCGCCGAAATTTGCGCCTCGGTGCCGTCGTGCTGGGCCCAGCCCGCGGACTGACGCTGGCGAACGAACCCACCAGCTTCATCGACAAGGCTTTCTTCAGCCGCCCCCCGATCAGGAGAGGCACCCGGATAGGGCTCACCCGCGACCCGCGCACCTTCCTTGGCGAGCAAGGCGTCGTGATATTTCGGGTTGACTGTCAGGATAAGTTGCCGAGATCGGCCAGGTGATGGTCTGCGCCGAGCTTGGCATTGCCGGCTGCGATTTCAGCAACAACGCCGCCTACATCGCCTCCTGGTTGGAGAGGCTGCGCTCGGACCGCAAGGAGATCTTCCGCGCGGCGACGGACGCGCAGCGCATCGCCGATTTCCTGCTGGCCTTCCATCCCGCCTACGCGAACCGTCAGGCCGGACCGCCGGACAGCACCCCGGCCGATGACGGCGACGCGGCCGAGACGCCGGAAGCGCTGCCGGCGGCCGCGTAGCGCCACCTCGCCGGGCGAAGGCCCGCCCGCCCCTTTCGGACAACCCATTTTCGCCGGCTGCCCGGTTCGACCGCCTCCGTGCGGGCGAGGCCGCGCGGCCGGCCGAGGAGACCGCCATGCCGACCGACGCATTCACCCTCGGCCTGTTCGACCACACCGCCCTGTCAGGCTGGACCTCTCACACGCTCCCCGCCCCGCTGGCCTCGGACGAGGCCGAGCAGAAAGACGATGATACGGATGACGTCCCACCGCCGCCCGCGGCTGATCCGGTCACGCGCGGCAGCAATTTTTATCTCACCGGCGATCGACACCTGGCCCGCGGCTGGCCCGCCCGGGCGCGCGACAACATCGCCGCGATCCTGCTGTCGAAGGCGCTTGAGCAATCGGGCCGCGCCCCGGCTGCGGAGGAGCAGGCGCAACTGCTGCGCTTCACCGGTTTCGGTGCGACCGAACTGGCCCAGAACTGCTTCCGCCGTCCCGGCGAGGACAGCTTCCGGTCGGGCTGGGAAGAGACCGGCGCGGCGCTTGAAGCCGCCGTCACCCCGGCGGAATACGCCGCCCTGCAGCGCGCCACCCAGTATGCCCATTACACGCCGGAGACCGTCGTCCGTGCGCTCTGGCGAGCCGCCGAACGGCTGGGCTTCAGAGGGGGCCGCGTGCTGGAACCCGGCATGGGCACCGGCCTGTTCTTCGCCCTGCTGCCGGAGCCGCTGCGCGAAGCCTGCCGGCTCACCGGCATCGAATACGATCCGGTCACTGCCCGCATCGCGCGCCTGGTGCATCCGGAAGCGCAGGTGCGTTGCGAGGACTACACGCGAAGCGCGCTCGGCGGCGGCTTCGATCTGGTGATCGGCAACCCACCGTTCGCCGACCGTGTGGTGCGCGCCGACCCCGCCACCCGCGGGTTACGGCTGCGACTGCACGACTACTTCATCGCCCGCTCGATCGCCCGGCTGCGCCCCGGCGGCGTCGCCCTATTCGTCACCAGCACCGGCACGATGGACAAGGCCGGCACCGCGGCGCGAGAGCACATCGCCAGCATGGCCGACCTGATGGGCGCGGTGCGCCTGCCCGAGGGCAGCATGCGCGCGGCGGCGGGGACCGAGGTGGTGATCGACGTGCTGGCGTTTCAGCGGCGGGCCGAGGGGCAGAATCCGGCCGGCGCGGCATGGATCGAGCTCGCCCCGGTGCCATGCGCCGCGGACGACGAGGGTGACGAGGGCGACGGGGCAGCCGGCTCGGACGCGGCCTGCGTTCAGGTGAACCGCTACTTCGCCGAGCACCCCGAGATGGTGCTGGGCGAGCATGCGCTGCGGCACGGCATCTATGGCCCCGGCCTCACCTACACCTGCCGGCCGCGCCGGGATGGTGCCGATCTCGAAAGCCAGCTGACCGCGGCGCTCGACCGGTTGCCCGCCGGAATTGTCACACCGCGGACAGACTGTGCCGGCGACCCTGGCAGCGATAACAGCCCCGTTGAGGCCATGCGCACGGGCACCGCGGCCGACGGTGCCACGATCAAGGAAGGCTCCTACCTCACCGGCGAGACGGGCCGGCTGATGCAGATCGTGGGCGGCGTGCAGCGGCCGGTCGTCGTCAAGACCGGCAAGGACGGCGATGGCATCACTGCGCGGGCCGCACGGACCATCCGCGGCCTGCTGCCGATCCGCGACGCGGTGCGTGACGTGCTGCGCGCGCAGGCCGCCGATCAGCCCTGGGCTGAGGCACAGGTTCGGCTGCGCATCGCCTACGCCAGCTTCGTCCGCAGTTTCGGCCCCATCAATCACACGGTCGTCTCGGTCGCGGCCGACCCGGAGACCGGCGAGGACCGGGAGACGCATCGCCGTCCCAACCTCGCGCCCTTCGCTGATGACCCCGACTGCTGGCTGGTCGCCAGCATCGAGGACTACGACCTCGAAAGTGGCCTCGCCCGCATGGGGCCGATCTTCCGTGAACGCGTGATCGCGCCGCCCGCCACGCCGCTGATCGCGACCGCATCCGACGCGCTTGCCGTCACCCTCAACGAGACCGGTCGCGTCGATGTCGATCACCTGGCCGAGCTGCTCGACCGCGATCCGGACACCGCGCTCGCCCAGCTCGGCGAGTCCGTGTTCCGCAATCCGGCGACGAAAGCCTGGGAGACGGACGATGCATATCTGTCAGGTTCTGTCCGCACCAAGCTGGCGATCGCCGAGGCGGCGGCCGGGCGCGATCCGCAATACGCGCGCAACGTGGCTGCGCTGCGGCGCGTGCAGCCCGAGGACCTCCGCCCATCGGACATCACGGCCCGGTTGGGCGCGCCGTGGCTTCCCGCCGCCGACATCGAGGCCTTCGCCGCCGCGGTGATGCGCACCAGGACACGGGTGCGGCACACCGTCGAGATCGCCGCCTGGTCGGTGGACATTTCCCCCTTTGCGGGCACCGCCGTCGGCACCTCGGAATGGGGCACGTCGCGGCGCAATGCCGGTTGGCTGCTGCATGACGCGCTCAACAGCGCCACGCCGCAGATCTTCGATACCGTCATCGAGGACGGCGTCGAGAAGCGCGTGCTCAACAGCGAGGCAACGGAGGCCGCCAAGGAGAAGCTGGCGCGCATCAAGGAGGCTTTCACCGCCTGGGTGTGGACCGATCCTGACCGCACCGACCGGCTGGCGCGCCTCTACAATGACCGCTTCAACAACCTGGTGCCGCGCCGCTTCGACGGCCGGCACCTGACCCTGCCCGGCGCAAGCTCCATCATCCGCCTCTACGCGCACCAGAAGCGGGTGATCTGGCGCATCGTCGCGTCCGGCTCGACCTACATCGCCCACACGGTCGGCGCCGGAAAATCCTTCGCCATCGCCGGTGCGATCATGGAGCAGAAGCGGCTCGGCCTGATCAGCAAGGCGATGCTGGTGGTGCCCGGACACTGTCTGGCGCAGGTATCCCGCGAATTTCTGCAGCTCTATCCGACCGCGCGCATTCTGGTCGCCGACGAGACCAATTTCGTGAAGGCCAAGCGATCCCGCTTCCTGGCGCGCGCGGCCACGGCGAACTGGGACGCGGTGATCATCACCCATGCTGCGTTCCGCTTCATCCCGGTGCCCTCCGGCTTCGAGTGCGAGATGATCGAGGAACAGATCGCCACCTGTGAAGGCATTGCGGCACGCACCGACGGCGAGGACCGCATCACCCGCAAGAGGCTCGAAGCGATGAAGGAGAAGCTCGGCGAGAAGCTGGCGGCGCTGAAGGTGCGGCGCGACGACATGGTGACGCTGGAGGAGATCGGCATCGACCAGATCATCGTCGATGAGGCGCAGGAATTCCGGAAGCTCAGCTTCGCTACCAACCAGGCGAACCTGAAGGGCGTCGCGCCGGACGGTTCGCAGCGGGCCTGGGACCTGTTCGTCAAGGCGCGCTACCTCGAGCGCAAGCGGCCCGGCCGCGCGCTGATCCAGGCGTCGGGCACGCCGATCACCAACACGCTGGGAGAAATGTACACGTTGCTGCGGTTCCAGGCGCCGGAGGCGCTGCGCGAGCGCGGCGTGCACGAATTCGACGCCTGGGCGTCAGCCTTCGGCGACACCACGACCGAACTCGAATTGCAGCCGAGCGGTGCCTACAAGCCGGTGACCCGCTTCGCCGCGTTCATCAACGTCGCGGACCTCATGATGATGTTCCGCTCGGTCGCCGACGTGGTGCAGAAGACCGATCTGCGCGGCCTCATCACCCTGCCGCGCATCCGCGGCGGCCAGCGCCAGTTGATCACCGCCGAGGCGAGCCCGGCCTTCCGGGACTACCAGACGTACCTGGCGGAGCGGATCGAGGCGATCGAGTGCCGCAGGGGCAAGGTGCAGAAGGGCGACGACATCCTGCTCTCCGTCATCACCGACGGGCGGCACGCTGCGATCGACATGCGGCTCGTTTGGCACGGGAGCGAAGACGAGCCGGCGAACAAGCTCAACAAGCTGATCGACAACGTCCATCGCATCTGGACCGAGACCGCGGCGCAGCGCTACCGCCGGCCCGACGGCACCGCCTATCCGCTCCCGGGCGCCGGGCAACTGATCTTCTCCGATCTCGGCACGATCAGCGTCGAGGCGACGCGCGGCTTCTCGGCCTATCGCTGGATCAGACGGCAGCTCATTTTGCGCGGCATTCCCGCCGGGCAGATCGCGTTCATGCAGGACTACAAGCGTTCGGCGGAGAAGCAGCGGCTGTTCGCCGACTTCCGGGCCGGGCGTGTGCGGGTGCTGATCGGCTCGTCGGATACGATGGGCACCGGGGTCAACGTGCAGCAGCGGCTGAAGGCGCTGCACCATCTCGATGTGCCGTGGCTGCCCAGCCAGATCGAGCAGCGCGAGGGACGCATCGAGCGGCAGGGCAACCAGCACGAGGAGATCGACATCTACGCCTACGCCACGCTCGGCTCGATGGACGCAACGATGTGGCAGAACAACGAGCGCAAGGCGCGGTTCATCGAGGCGGCGCTGTCGGGCGACCGGACGGTCCGCCGGCTGGAGGATGCCGGTAGCCAGGCCAACCAGTTCGCCATGGCCAAGGCCATCGCATCCGGTGACGGGCGGCTGATGCAGAAGGCAGGGCTGGAGAGCGAGATCGCGCGCCTCAAGCGCCAGCGCGCGGCGCATATCGACGACCAGCACGCGATCCGGCGGCAGATCCAGGACGCGCGGCGCGAGCAGGCACACGCCGAGGCGCGCATCCGGGCGATCACCGGCGACCTGGCCCGTCGCCAGCCGACCCGCGGCGAGCAGTTCGCCATGGAGGTCGAGGGACGGACGATCACCCAGCGCAGGACCGCCGGCGCTTCGCTGCTGACGAAGCTGCGCCTGGCCGCGCGGGACGGCGTCCGCCGAAGCTGGACAGTCGGGCATATCGGCGGCTTCGACCTGACAGGCGACACTCGGCCGCGCGGCCCTGACGGCCGGCCCACACCTGGTCTGGTGCTGGAACGGACGGATTACGCGCAGCCGGTCGGCATCGACGGCGGGACCACGGCGGCCGGCCTCATCGCCCGGCTGGAGCACATCCTCGACCGTATGGAGGCCGAGCTTGAGGAGCAGCGTCGCCGCGCGGCCGAGGTGCGGGTACGGTTGGCCGGCTACGAGCCGCGCCTGGGCGAAGCGTTCCCCTTGCAGGGTGAGCTGGACGAGAGGCTCGCCCGGCTTGCCGCGATCGAGGCGGACCTCGCTCGTACCGAGGGGGTGGCCGGCGAGACCCGGCCAGCGGAGCGCAGGGCCGCCTGACCGGTCTTCCCTTCCGGTAGCCCCCTGCCCGTCCGCTCAACCAACGAGGCGGAACCGAATGCGGAAAGCAGGAACAAGGAAGGCGGGCGGGAAAAACGGTCCCAGAAATGGCTGCCGCATCGCCGTCCGCCGCCGCAAGGGACCGGCCTTTGGCCTCGCGCTGCGCGCGCCCTTGCCCCGCCGGGCCGGGATGCGGCGCGCGGGAGGGGTCTTCCCGGAACACAGGGAAGGCAGAACCCCAACCAGAGGAGCCAGCCATGGCCGAACTCCGCAGCGTCGATCCTCGTGCTCTGCAGCCCAATCCGAACAACCCGCGCCGCACGCCGGTGCCTCCGGCGATGGACGAGCAGTTGCTCGCCTCCATCCAGGCCGTCGGCATCATCCAGCCGCCCTGCGTCACCCCCAAGGACGACGGGCTGATGATCGTCGTCGGCAACCGCCGGGTGAAGGCAGCAATCAAGGCGGAACTACCGGCGATCGACGTGCTGGTGTGCGACGCCGACGAAGCCGCCGACGCGATGCGATCCCTCTCCGAGAACCTCATCCGCGCGTCCATGTCGAGCGTGGATATCTGGCGCAAGATCGACCAGCTCGAAGCCCAGGGCTGGAACGAGCAGGCGATCGCTGATGCGCTCGCTCAGCCGGTCCGCACCGTCCGCCGCCTGAAGCTCCTGGCGCATCTGCATCCGCCGATGCTCGACGTAATGGCGCTCGGCTGCATGCCGAACGAGGAGCAGCTCCGCACCATCGCCGCGGCCAGCCGCGAGGAGCAGGCGCAGGTCTGGAAAAGGCACAAGCCGAAGAAGGGGCAGACCGACATCGCCTGGCATGAGGTCGCCCGGGCTCTGGCCAAGCGCCGCATGCCGGCCTCCGCCGCGAAATTCGGCGACGACCTGGCGAAGGCATACGGCATCGTCTGGGAGGAGGACCTGTTCGCGCCGCCCGGCGAGGACAGCCGCTACACCACCAACGCCGAGGGATTCTTCGGCGCGCAGCAGGAATGGCTGCAGAACAACCTGCCCGAGCGCGGTACGCTGCTGCCGGTGAACGACTACGGCCAAGGCCAACTGCCGAAGAAGGCCGAGCGCGTCTACGGCAAGCCGGGCAAGGCCGATCTGGTCGGGCACTACATCGACGTGCGCACTGGTGATGTGGAGACCATCGCCTACCGGCTGCCCGAGCCGAAGAAGACCGCCAAAGCCGCCCGTATCACTGGTGCCAATGATGTGGGTGCGGCAGGTGACGATGGCGAGGAAACGCCGGTTGCGCGAGGCCGGCCGGACGTGACGCAGAAGGGCATCGCGATGATCGGCGACTTGCGCACCGATGCGCTGCACCAGGCGCTCGCCGAGGGGCCGATCGAGGACGATACGCTGCTCGGCCTGCTGATCCTCGCCTTCGGCGGTGACAACGTCACGGTGGACAGCGGCAGCGGCCAGAGTGGGGAGGATCGCCGGGCGACGTGCCGCGAGATCACCGAGGGCGGTGTGCTGGCGGCCGATCCCGATCTGTTGCGGCAGGCCGCCCGGAAGATGCTGATCGCGGTGCTGTCGTGCCGGGAGAACCGCTCGCAAAGCGGGGCCTTCGCACGGATCGCCGGCGAGGCGGTCGGGGCGTCGCTGCGGCTGCCGAACATGGCGACGGAAGAGTTCCTGGCGTGCCTGTCGCGTGGCGCGCTGGAGACCGCCGCCACGGCCGAGGGCGTCAACATTGCGCCGCGGGCGAAGGACACGCGAGCGCGCCTGGTCGCGCACTTCAACGGCGGCACCTACGTCTATCCGGGCGCGCTGTTCCGCCCGACGCCGGAAGAACAGGCCGCCGCGGCGGAGCGCCGGGAAACCGGCCGCGGTTGGGTCAGCCCCGAGACCGGTGACGATGGAGAGGACGACGGCGGCGAAGACGGCGCCGATGCCGGCTTCGATGAAGAGCCGGCCGAAGCCGCCTGACCGACAGCGCCCCTGCCCCGGTGCTCGCGCCGGGGCAGGGGCACCTATCCCGAGGAGACCGTCATGACCCACCTTTCGCCGGATGGCGGGACCCGGCGGCTGTTGCCGCCGACGATCAACCGGCCGTCACCCGCGTTGGCTCATCCGCTCAGCCGCCGGGTGCTGGACTGGCAGATCGCGCTGCGTCGCGCGCGTCTCACCGAGCTTGAGGCGAGGATGATCGCCGCCTGTGAGGCGGCGGCGCTGGGTTCGGGCTCACCGCCGTGCACGCGCCTGGACCGCGAAAGCTGGGATCGCTCGACCTGGCATCGCTATCTCGCCGCGGCCATGCGGCTGGAGACCACCTACGGCCCGCCCATGCGCCGTCTCCGCCAGGACATCGCCCGGCTCGAACGGCTGAAGGCGCTGCCGATCGCAGCCTGATCCGGCTGTAATGGCCCCTACCCTACCCGCCGGGCGCGCCGCGGCAACCGCCCCGGACGTCCACCATCGCAGAGCCACAGCGTGATCCCGGCGGCGAACAGCCGGGCGCGCTCGGTAACGTCACGCCCTATGCATCGTCACGATCGTGATGAGCCGCGCGGCGATCATCGCGTCTTGGCGTGCCAGGCAGCAGCCCGGACCGGCGGAGCATGCCGGCGCCGGAAACGCCGGGCAGACAGGCAGACCCCTTCCGTTCATCGCGCCAACCACAGCGGGCGCAGCAGTGTCCTGATCTTGTCGCGAATCTCCATCCGACCGGAACGGCCGAAGCCGCACGCGGAGCGGAAGCGGCGGCGTGAGGGCGGCTGGCTGGCAGCCGGTTCTCCGGTAGTGGACGGGTCGGCAGCACTGGCGAGACAACCGTGCGGCTTCGCAGGTTGGGCCTGAGTTGGTCATAGGCCGGGGATCCCACGCTCAATCCCGGGATGCCGGTGTGCCGTGTCGGCGTCGCCCCCTCGGATGCGTGCGGTTTGGGCCGGGCGCCGGCCGCTGCAAGCCCCGCTCCGCCTGCGGCGTCGCGCCTTCGGTTCGGACGGCACCGGGTCGCTGCGCTCCCGCACCACTGCCGTCCTCAGGGCTTTCCGCGCCCGCCTGTGCCCCGCCCCAGGAAACCGCACCCGAGGGGGCGGACGCCGGCACCGCGCCGGCGAACCTTCCGGGCAGAGCAAAAGGATCACGACCATGGCCCGCAAATCAGCCCCGACCAACGCGAAGACCGCCGCGCCCCGCAGCCGGACAGACCGCCAGGCCATCACCTTCGAACACGTCGCCCGCCTCGCCCCGCATCAGGGCCTCGCCGACAACCTCGTCCGCACCTTCGGCCTCGATCCCGTCGATTACGAGGGCATCCGCGACGCGACGAAGGAGCACGTCGCCCGCACCGCCGAGGCATTCGGGACAGCACTGAACGAGAAGGCGCTGCAAATCCATCTGCAACGGATCACCGGCGCCTTTGTCGGCTCCGCCTTCGGCGCCGCACAGTTCTACGGCACCAAGAAATCGGCCGCGATGGAGCTGACCAGCAGGCTGCTCAACGACGATCGCGACGAGGACCGCGACGGTCCGGGCGGGTTCGACAGCAAGGCCGAGCGCGCCCGGCTGTTCGCCGCCGAGATGGCGCTGCAGTCCTTCGCCCTGCTGGCCGCGGCCGAGGGGGCGGTCGCCGCCTACGCCGAGATCACCGGCGAGGACTGGAAGCCCTACGAGGCACCCACGCCACCCGCGGCGACTGTTTCCCGCCAGTCCGCCGCCGTCGAGATGGCCGCCTTCGAGGCGGCCTGACCGGCACGCCGAGGGCGGAGCCGGTCCCGGTTCCGCCCTTCGCCGACGGATGCAGACCACGACGTGCTGCGGTCCCGGCATCTTCCGCCCCTGACTGGAAGCACCGGGCGCCCGCGCCAGGTCCCGCCCTGGATCGCGCTCCGGTCGATCGAGAGTGCGCTGCTGCGCCGAACGGTCGGTGTGCATCACGGGCCAGCAGGTGCCGGCGAGCAGGCGTGCAAGAAAGCGCCTCCGCTGATCGTTCCAGTGTAATGCCGGCCAAGGTCGGAGCGGTTCAACCCCGCCTCCGGCGCCGCGTGCCGCGCGGTTAAAGCACGCGAGCTACAGCAGGGCCGGGCCGCGCCCGACGCGGGCCGGAAGAAGGCCCGCGTCTGCCGCAACCCGTCCCAGCCCGCTCGCGCACCTCAAGGGTTGAGCCGCTCCGAGGGCCGCCATTCCCGCCGCTCATCAGCAATCGGGCTGATCCAGAGCACGGGAGTTGCCGAAAATGCCGACCATCCGCACCACGCTGGACCTGCGCAAGTACGACGTCCGCCGGCTCATGCGCCGCGGCTACGAAATCCTCCACATCGAGACCCGGCATGGTGACGAGGGCGACGCGACAGAAATCGTCTGGACCCGTCCGCCGCGGCCGGATGACATCCCCGAGCACGAGGTGCCCTACTGAAGAATCGAGGGGTCGAGGGGCCGAACCCAGCCAGGGTTCGGCCCCTTTCGCGTGTAGCCTTCGGTTCGATCGGCCGACGCGGCCTCCCGGGGCCGTTGGCTCTACGGCACTCCTTCCGGCAGATCCCCATCCAGCGCGGAACCAAGCAGACAGCCCCGCGGCGGCACTGTCTGGACGATCGCGGAAGGCAATCTCACGCCTGGACCAACGGTGCCAGGTTCAGGTCAACGCCGGAACTGCGTCCGCCATAGCGGCCCCCAAGACTGCAAGCCGCGACGGAGCAATATGGTCCGTCCCCGCAATGGGACTGAGAGACAAGAAGAACACGCGGCAGCTGTATCGCGAGAAATGAAATTGGCCTGGCCTGATGCCGCGCCGTCGCGCCCTTTGGTGTTGCTGCGGCCTGAACCCGCCGTCTGACCGCACCAACGGGTGGGTCCTCGCCATGCTCGGCCTGCGGCCCGCCGCTGCGCGGCTCTGCGCGTGGCATCCGGTCCCGTGCTGCGCACGCCGTTGTCCCGCTCCTCCGTCCGGTTCCCAGCGGCCGCACACCAGAGGACGCTGATGGCACGAGCCAGACGCCTTCTCCCGGTGAGAAAGAGAGAGACAGTGACATGGCTGGTTCGGTCAACAAGGTCATCCTCATCGGCAACCTCGGCCGGGACCCCGAAGTCCGCAGCACGCAGGCGGGCAGCAAAATCGTCAGCTTCACGCTGGCCACCAGCGAGACCTGGCACGACAAGGCGTCCGGCGAACGCAAGGAGCGCACGGAGTGGCATCGCGTCGTGGTGTTCAACGAGCTGATCGCCGGCGTCGCGGAGCGCTTCCTGAAGAAGGGCGCGAAGGTCTATGTCGAGGGCCAGCTGCAGACCCGCAAATGGACCGATCAGGATGGAAAGGAACACTACACGACCGAGATCGTGCTGCCCCGCTTCAAGGGAGAGATGACGATGCTCTCCCGGGCGAACAACGGCGAGCGCTCGGAGGCTGAGGACACGACGAGCGGCGGCTATCTGCCTCGCAGCGGTCATGGCGGCGGCGCCAATCCGGACGATGAAATTCCGTTTGCGCCACAGGTGCTTTGAGCGGACCACGCCGCATCCGGGCCCGAGCGCGTGGCGCAAGCACTCTCAGCCCATTGCGCGCCCGTCGCGGACTTGACACGCGGCGGGCACGCCCCCTGCCGCGCACCCAGCGCGGTAAACCGTGTGGCTAAGGTTCACCAGGGCCTGGCGGAAAACCCCACTGGAACCGTTTCCGCACAGCGTCCCATTCCGACATGGGAGACCGTCCGAAAGGTGGGGGTCCCTTTCGCTCTGGACTACAGCCTGCCGTATAGGAAAGCAGGAGAAACCGGAAGCAGTGGCGAGTCATTGTGGAGCTGTCCAGCGCGGCTGGTGCCAAGCAGGTGCATGAGGTACACGTTGGCGGCAACGGAGTACCCCGGTGCTCGGCGGCGACGCTGGGATGGTCAGTGGCAGAAGCCAAAGCGGTTTTGGCCGGCTTGCAGCGCCAACTGGTTCAGGCGCAAGCCCAGGAGCACTGCCAGGTCCGGCGAAGCTGCCCTCGATGTGGGGGACAGCGGCCGCTGAAAGATCAGCGATCACGGCAGCTGCGATCGTTGTTCGGTACGGTCGAGGTCTGCGCCCCGCGGTTTGAACCCTGCCGATGCAGCGTGACCCTGCGCACGATCCTCTCCCCGGTGACGGAGATCATGCCCGATCGCTGTACACCAGAGTATGAGCGTGTGCTAGCCGAGTTCGGTGCCCTACTGCCCTACCGCCACGCTCGCGCCTTGCTGGAGACCTTCTTCCCGGTCGGTGATCTCCCGACGATCGACACCATTCAGCGCCGGGCGTTGCAAGTTGGCGCCAGGCTGGAGCGCGAGGCAATCGTGAGGCCAACGCCCCTACCACCGCCAGCCGACGCAGAGACGATCGCACTGTCCATCGACTCGGGCCACGTGCGCGCGGTGCGCAACTATCAGGTACGGACCTTCGAGGTGTTCGTTGCCCAAGCCCGCAATGATGATGGCGAGCAAATCGTCTTCAGCAGTGTGCCAGTCGAGGCCGATCGGCAGACGCAGCAGCCGCGCGGCGTGCTGCATCGCCTTGGCGCAACACCGTGCACGGAGTTGACCATCCTCAGCGATGGCGCCGACGGACCGCGGGCGCTGGGGGAGGCGGCGAGAATTGGGCCAATTTTTCATGCGCTTGACTGGTTCCACTTGGCGATGCGCATCCACCACGTCGCACAGGCAGTCAAAGGCTGGCCGGACAATAGGAATGAAGACCGCCACGAAGGCGCCCGCTTCGCCGATGCTGTGGAGCACGTCCGCTGGCGCCTGTGGCACGGCCAGGTGCAGCGGGCACTTGATCTGATCGGCGCTACCGTGGAAGCGCTCGACGCCGTCGCCGCCGCCGCGCAGTCGCCTGCGGGAGCAACTGCGGACAAGGTGGCTAAACTCTTGCGCAGTCTTGAGACGTACGTGGCCAGGCAGGCAGAACTAATCATCGACTACGCAGCAGCACGTCACGACGCGGAGCCGATATCAACTGCGCCGACCGAAAGCACCGTGCAATGGCTGCTACATCGTCGGATGGGAGCGAAGACGCAGATGCGCTGGTCGCCGCGGGGAGCGCATATGATGTTGAAGGTTCGAACCGCCCTAGCGAACGGCACCCTCGAGCGAGACTACGCTGTAGCTGAGTGCTGGGCACGACGTCCGTTTCGCCGAGCCGCCTGACCCCCACCTTTCGGACGGTCTCCAGACACACAACCGGGCATTCCGGATCATGTGGCCGCTGATAGACTTCCAGCACATCTTCCATGCCAGCTACGAAGGCGGCGTTGGCATCGGGTGGTATGACCCATTGCTTCTGAAGGTGAGGCTTGAGAATGTTTGTTTAGCGTCCGCCCGATCGTGTTATCGCTGGCACGATCAACAATGTTCAATTCCACGACTGCGGATCCCAGCAGCCTCAGCGTCCACCGAACGCGCCCCTGCGGCGGGTCGGAACAGGCAAGCGCGATCAGCTTGGCCTCGGTTGCTCCATCGAAGATGCGGTGTCTGGTCGAAGCGGGCGAATGCTTGCGGGTAAGGACGGACTCGAACCCTTCCTCCACCAGTTGCTGCCTGGTCCGGGCAACCGTGTTGACGCTGGTATCCAAGGCGGCGGCGATCCCGCTGTCACTCCATCCTTCGCCGGCGTCCGAAGCATCGGCCTTCAGCAGGATGCGCGCCTTCACCAACTGACCGGCACGGTGTTTGCCAGTATGGATCGATGTGTTGAGCCGTTCGCGCTCCTCGTCGCTGAGCTTCACCACGTACTTCTTTACGGCAGCTTGTTTCGCGGTCACGATGCATCTCCGTCGTTGCGGAGCCATCGAGTCAGAGAGCCACACCAAAATCAACGACGCGGGGCACTAGTCGGATGGCGGTCGGTGCCGTGGGAAGTATGATTCATGCCGTCAGCCAAGAGAAGGTAAGGCGATGTTCAGGCGGATATTCCTAGTTCCAGGAAGGGTGATTCTGTGGTACCAATATTACTTCCCACAACGGGGTCAATTGTGGGCTAGTGCCAGAAGGAAAGATAACCCTATCGTAGAGGTAATTTATTCTGTCTTGTTCTGGTCGGCCGCCGCTATCGTTCTAAGTCTCCTATTGCTTTCGCGCAGCCCCAAATGACTGCCTAAAGTTTCAAAGTGACATCCGTCATCTTCCTCGGCTGCGGCATGGCTCGGCTCGCAAGAGCTTGCTTCCAAGACCCGTTCGGCAGTAGTAAGGTTGACCGTGAGCAAGGGAAGGGTGACATGAGCGATCAGCGAGAGGGCCTTTCGTACTCCGTCGACTTGGCGCTCTGCGTCGATGCTACAGGGAG
>Ga0307373_10010021_pt1 | contig 14026 bp, 15 predicted proteins | sample OX2MG_FD_202534 | JGI IMG/M metagenome (GOLD analysis project Ga0307373, IMG submission 202534) | Soil microbial communities from Risofladan, Vaasa, Finland - OX-2 | ecosystem: Environmental > Terrestrial > Soil > Coastal area > Acid sulfate soil | place: Finland: Risofladan, Vaasa | collected... | reverse complement strand
AGACCGTGAACGCCATCGGGTAGAGGAACTCGGACCACGAGACGGTGAAGGCGAAGATGGTGGCCGCGATGATTCCGGGCAGCGCCACCGGCAGGAAGATCTTCAACAGCATCTGGATGTAGCCCGCACCGTCGATCAGCGCCGCCTCGTCCAGCTCCTTGGGGATCGACTGGAAGTAGCCGATCAGGATCCAGGTGCAGAACGGCACCGTGAGCGTGGGGTAGATGATGATCAGCGCCCACCACTTGTTGAGCAGGGTGATCCCGGTATGCTCGTGCACCCAGGCCATGATCTTGAACAGCGGGATGAACAGCAGCGAGTCCGGAATCAGGTAGGTGAGGAACACCCCGGTCGCGAGCGTCACCGAGCCCCAGAAGCGCATGCGCCCGAGCGCAAAAGCCGCCGGCACCGCGATCAGCATCGTGATCACGACCACCGAGAGCGAGATCACCCCCGAATTGCGGAAGAAGGTCAGGTAGGTGCGGGAGGTGAGCAGCGCCTTGAAGTTCTCCAGCGTCGGGTGGTACACCCACCAGGGGTTGGCCATCGACGCGATCTCGCCGCTGGTCTTCAGGCCCATGATGAGCATGTAGACCGGCGGCATGAGGAAGAAGATCGCGAACAGCACCAGGAAAACGTAGGACCACATCAGAGCCCAGCGCCGGCTGCGCTTCAGGCTGCGGTGGCGCGTAGGGGCGTTGGCCTTGATTGCGGCTGCGGTCGCGCTCATGGTCAGACCGAGCTCCCGCGTCGGTTGATGTCGCGCAGAATGAAGAACGCCGCCACCCCGAGGATCGGCAGCATGAACAGCGACACCGAGGCCCCCATCGGGATGTTGTTGCCCTGGATGCCGAGGGCGAAGGCCCAGGTCGCGAAGATGTGCGTCGAGTCGACCGGGCCGCCCGCGGTCAGGATGCGGACGATGTCGAAGTTGGCGAAGGTCACGATGAGCGAAAAGAGCATCGTGATGGCGATGATGTTGCGCATCATCGGCAGGGTCACGTACCAGACCTTCTGCCACCAGTTGGCGCCGTCGATCGCCGCGGCTTCGTAGAGCTGGTCGGGCACCGACTTCAGCGCCGCCAGGTACATGATCAGGAAGAACGGCGCCCCGTACCACACGTTCACCAGGATCACCGAGAAGCGCGCCCAGGAGGTCACGCCAAGCCAGGGGATCGGCGCGATGCCGAACTTGTGCAGGATCCAGTTAAAAGCGCTGTAGGACGGATCGAACAGCCAGAACCAGGCGATGGTGCTCATCGCCGTCGGGATCACCCAGGGCACGAGCAGCATGCCGCGCCACTTGCGCTGGCCCTTGGCCGGCAGGTTGTGCACGAGGTGGGAGGTAAAGAAGCCGATCAGCGCCTTGAAGATCACCGCGCTGATCGCAAAGATGCAGGACTGCTCGACCACCATCCAGAAGGTGTCGAAATGCAGCAGGAAAATGATGTTCCGCAGGCCGGTGAAGTGCGCCATCTTCCGGTCGAGCATCGACAGGTAGACGGCGTAGAACGCCGGATAGATCACCAGCCCCGCCACGAGCAGAATGAGCGGCAGCGCGAGCGCGAACGCGATCGTCGAGCGGCGCCGCATCAGCTTCTGCATCGTCATACGGCGAGCCGGGCTCGCCGCAGGCGTTTGGGCTGCGATTCCGTTGGCCATCAGAGTCCTCCTCCTCCTCGAGACACGCGCGGGTCGAGTCGGCCCCTCCTGGCCGACGGGAAGCGCCGGTAACCGGCGCTTCCCGAACCCGACGTGAAGCTTACATCATTGTGTAGGCTTGGAGCTGCTTCTCGGCCCAGCCGATGGTGTCCTTCACCGACTCTCCCTGGATCGAGCACTTGGCGATCATCTGCGTCATCAGCCCCTGCGTGTAGATCTGGTTGGCGACGTGGATCGGAGCCGGCGCACCCGCGACCATCACGATCTGGTCCGGCGTCGGCGGGTAGTTGTACACGGTGCCCTTCGGCGGCTCGACCTCGGCCCAGGTCTTGAAGTCGCGCAGGCCCTGGAATCCGGGGATGTCGTAGCCCACGCTCGCCGCCACGAAGCGCTCGGCCGATTGGCGCGTGAGCAGGTGCGCGAGCAGGCTCTTCGCGGCGGCCTTGTTCGGCGACCACTTCCAGATTGCCCAGAAGAACGGCAGCGCCGGCGCGTAGCGTCCCATCGGCCCCTTGGGCGAAGCGAAGGTCCAGCAGTCCTCGGCGACCTGCGGCGCGTCGCGCTTGGCGACCGCCCAGGCGCTCGGCGGGTTCATGATCAGCGAGCCCTGCCCCGAGATCAGGAACTTGTTGTTGGAGGCGTCGTCCCACGCGATCACGTCCTTGGGCAGCACCTTCACGAGCCGCTGCGAATACTCGAGCACGCGCTTGGTGTGGTCCGAATTGACGGTCACGTCGCCCTTGGCGTTGACCAGCTCGGCGCCGTAGGCGTGGAACAGCGCACCCACCCAGTCCACGCAGTCGGTGGTCTGGCTGAGGCCGAGGCCGAAGGGATGGCCGCCCTTGGCGCACTTCTCGGCGACGTCGAGGAACTTGTCCCAGGTCCACTCGTCCTGCAGCTTCTTGTCCGAGTGCCCGCCCGGCCCCGCGTACATCTTGGTGACGTCGAGCCCGGCGTATTCCTTGAACATGCTGATCCGCGCGCAGGGCGGCTTCACCTGGCTGCCGGTCACCGCCGGCGCCGCCACCCAATGGCCCTTGTGCTCGGCCAGGTACTGGACGATCGGGTAGGGCTTGCCATTGTGCTTGATGGCGTTCGCCATGATGTCGTTCACCGGCTCGAAGTCGTCGGCGTAGGCGGCGGGGGACCAGGCGCCCGGCTGCACCAGGTCGTGGCCCGACTTCGCCAGCTTCTCCGCGGCGATCGTCAGCTCGAGCTTGTTGCCCTGCGAGGTGATGAAGTCGATCGTGATGTCGACCTTGTGCTGCGCCGCCCACTCATGGCAGATCGCTTCCATGGTCTTGTTCGCGCCGGGCACCCAGTGGTCCCAGAACGCGACCGAGAGCTTGCCCGCCGCGCGGGAAGTGCGGATGTACGGTGCGGCGACGGCGACCGCGGAAGCGGCGGCGGCCGTCTTGATGAAGCGACGGCGATTGTTTTCTCTTGAAGTCATCTCGAGTTCCTCCTCGGATTGATGAGACGTGCGGATCGATTTTTTGGATTATTCGGTTTGAGAGCCTGGCTCACAGATTCACGCACGCGCGGCGCAATCGGTACACGGCATGGCAAACGCTGGGTGCAGGCTGCGCGGGAAATCGTAACCAAGTCCGCGCAGACGGTCCATCGAAATCGATGCGGAATTTTTGCCGCAGTGCAGCGAAAAGCGCGGCCAGGCCACGCTGCGCCGACGCGGCGCCGAGAGCCGCATGAAAGTGCCGTGTCAGCGCCGACGCTGCGCCCGCGCCTCAGCGCACCAGCAGCACCGGCGTGCTCGCCGCGCGCGACACGCCTTCGGCGACGCTTCCCAGCATCAGGTGGGCGAAGCCGCGCCGCCCGTGGGTGCCGAGGACGATCAGCTGGGCGCCCCAGTCCTTCGCGTCCTGGACGATCACGTCGGCCACCCGACCGGCGCCCGCGAGCTCGAGCAGCGCGCTCTCGGCCTCCACCCCCGCCGCGCGCGCCGCCTTGAGCGCCTCGGCGCCGACCTGCCGCCCGGTCTCGCGGAAGCGCTCGATCACCGTCTCGTAGTTCACTCCGACGCCATCCGGGTATTGCCACAGGGGGCTCTCGTCGACGACGTGCAGGATGCGCAGCCGGGAATTGCCCTGCCGCGCCAGCTTGATCGCCTCCTGCAAGGCGCGTTGCGCGATTTCGCTGCCGTCGACGGCAACCAGGATCTTCTCGTACATGACGGCCTTTCGCTCAGCGGGCGCCGCCCATGAGGTGGTTCGGCAGCCAGGTGGCGATCTCCGGGAACACGCACAGCAGGACGATCGCCAGGAACATGCACAGCACGTACGGAATGGTACCCCACATGACGCGCGTCACCGGCACGTCCGGCGCGATCGAGTTGACGATGTAGATGTTGAGGCCGACCGGCGGATGGATCAGCCCGATCTCCATGTTGATGGTCAGGATCACGCCGAACCAGACCGGATCGAAGCCCGCGGCGCGGATGATCGGGTACAGGATCGGGCTGGTCATGAGGATGATCGCCGCCGGCGGGATGAAGAAGCCGCACACCAGCAGTAACAGGTTGATCAGCGCCATCAGCACCCAGCGGTTGACGTGCAGGTCGGCGATCGACTGCGCGAGGGTCTGCGTGAGGTAGAGCGAAGTGAGCATGTAGCCGAACAGCACCGCGGCGGCGATGATCATCAGGATCATCACCGACTCGCGCGTGGTGTCGCGCAGGATCGTCCACCAGTCCTTCGGCGTCCACATGCGGTAGATGACCACCGCCAGCAGCACGCACAGGGCCGCGCCGACGCCCGCGGCCTCCGACGGGGTGGCCACTCCGCCGTAGAGCACGTACATCACGCCGGCGATCACCGCGAGGAAGGGGGCGATCTTGGGGATCGACTGGAACTTCTCCTTCCAGCTGTAGCGGAAATCCACGGCGTGCGAGCGGAAGCCCCGCTTCCAGATGATGAACAGCGTCCACAGGATGAACAGCGCCGTGAGCATCGCGCCCGGCAGCACGCCGGCGAGGAACAGCCGCCCGATCGAGGTCTCGGTGGCGATGCCGTACAGGATCATGGTGATCGAAGGCGGGATCAGGATGCCGAGCGTGCCGCCGGCGCAGATCGAGCCGGTGGCCACGTCGTCGGGGTAGCCGCGCCGTCGCATCTCGGGGATGCCCATCTTGCCGATCGCCGCGCAGCACGCGGGCGAGGACCCGGTGAGCGCGGCGAAGATCGCGCAGGCGCCGAGGTTGGAGATCACCAGCCCGCCCGGGAGGCGGTACAGCCAGCGGTCGAGCGCCTCGTACAGGTCCTTGCCCGCGGGCGAGGAGCCGATCGCCGCCCCCATCATCACGAACATCGGGATCGACACCAGCGTGAAGTCGTTCAGCCCCGCGAAGAACGTCTCCGCCACCACGTGCAGCGCGTCGAAGCCCTGGAAGATGACGATGAACACCAGCGACAGCGCGCCCAGGCCGAACGCGACCGGCGCGCCCGACAGCAGCACGACGAGCGTCACGACCAGGACGATCGCGCCCTGCGTGGTCGGGCTCACGAAGGCTCCTTGGACCCGATCCCGAACGGCGGTTCGCGGCCGCTGACCAGGCACAGCAGCTCGACCGCGTACTGCAGCGTCAGGATGCCCAGGCCGATCGGCATCGAGCTGTAGGGGATCCACAGCCGCACCCGCCACATGGTGTTCGACAGCCAGCTCTCGTGCCACGCCTGGCGCCAGTACTGGAACGTCAGCACGGCCATCGCCAGGCAGAACGCCATCGCCATCAGGGTCGAAGCGAGCGCGAGCCAGTAGCGCGCGCGCGGGCCGAGGTGGTGCGGCAGCACGTCGACGTTCACGTGGCCGCGCGTCATCAGCACGTAGGGGCTGCCGACGAAGGTGGCCGCCACCAGGCTGTAGGTGACGAAGTCGGTCTGCCAGATGGTGTTGGCGTTCAGCACGAAGCGCACGAACACCATCTCGCACACCACGATCACGCCCAGAGCGATGAGCGCGGCGGCCGCGAAGCCGCAAAGCTGCGAGGCGAGCCTGACGGCCCGGATGAATCGGTCCATGGAATCGGGGCGCCGCGGCCGGCCGCTGCCGACCGCGGGCCGTGCGCCGCTACTTGACGGAGAGCGCCTCGTCGATCAGCTTCTTGCCGTCGGGGACGTCCTTGGAGAACTCGGCGTACGAGCTCTTCTTCGCCACCTCGAGCCACTGGTCGTACTGCGCGTCGCTCAGGGTCCTGATCTCGACGCCGTGGTCCTGGTACGCCTTGATCGTCGCCGCGTCGACCGCCTCGGCCTTGCCCTCGTAGAACTTCTGCGCGTCCTTGCCGGCCTTGACGATCGCCGCCTGCTGCTGCGGGTTCAGCCTGGCGAAGCTCTTCTTCGACATCAGCACCGGCTCGTACATGAACCACAGCGCGTTCTTGCCCGGCACGGTGAGGCACTTCGCCTGCTCGTAGAGGCGGAACGACAGGAAGCTGCCCATGCTGGTGTCGGTCGCCTCGGCCACGCCGGTCTGGAAAGCGTTGTAGATCTCGTTCGACGGCACCGAGACGATCGACGCGCCGGCGGCTTCCCACATCTGCGCGAAAGTCGGCCCCGCGGCGCGGAACTTCAGCCCCTTGACGTCGTTCGGCTCGACGATGCAGGCCTTCTTCGACGCCATGCCGCCGCCGAACCAGGCGTCCGACAGCACCATCACGCCCGCCTTGCCGATGTCGCCCCGGATATCGGTCATGAACTGCGAATCGTTGAGGCGCCTGGCGCGGTCGTAGTTGCGCACCAGGCCCGGCATCAGCGTGGCGCTGAACTGGCGCACCTGGCCGCTCGCGTAGTCGAGCGGGAACAGGGTCATGTCGAGCTGGCCGTTGACCATCGCGTTCCACTGCTGCTCGGGCTTGAACAGCGACGCGCCGGGGTAGACCTGGATCTCGACGCCGACGTTGGCCGCCTTCACCTCGCGCGCGATCATCTGCATCATGTCGTCGCGCACGTCGCCCTTGCCGCCGGGGAACTGGTGCGAGGCGCGCAGCACGATCGGGCCGGCGAAGGCCGCGCCGGCGAGCGCCGCGCAGGCAACGAGTCCGGCCGCGAGCGCGGCCTTGCGTAATGTTTTCATCTGGACTGCCTCCTCTGGATTGGGATCGGCGCCGACCGGCTGCCTCGTCGATCGAGGTCTTGCGCTGCCCGGTCGTGCGGGATGCGTATCCTAGGCTGACGTCCGACTTACGGCAAGACGTCGGAAAGATGTCAGCTGCGGCCGGCCCGCAGCGCGCGCATCGCGACGTTCGCCTTCCTGCCTTCTTCCAGCCCGGCGGCGAGCGGCAGCTCCGCCACCGTGTGAAACAACCGCTTGATGGCGAACAGCGCCGCGGGGTCGTGGCCCGCGAGCGTCGCGGCGAGCGCGAGCGCCTCGTCGATCAGCTTTTCGTCGGCCACCACCCGGTTCACCGCGCCCAGCTCCCAGGCGCGCCGCGCCCCGAGCGGCGCGCCGGTGGCGACCAGCTCGAAGGCCGCCTTGCGCCCGACCTGGCGCGTGAGGTTGGCGAGCACGATCGCCGGCAGGATGCCGTGCCGGATCTCGGGGTAGCCGATCTGCGCGTTCTCGCTCGCGACCACCAGGTCGCAGGCGAGCGCCAGGCCCGCGCCGCCGCCCATCGCCGCCCCGCGCAGCGCCGCGATGACCGGCCTGCTCATCTGCGAAAAAACGGCGTGCAGGCGCATGGTGAGCGCGGCGCGCCGCTCGACGCGCTCGGCCTGGTCGGGGGTCAGATCCTTGAACTCGCTCACGTCGGCGCCGGCGCAGAACGCGCGTCCCGCGCCGGCGAGCACCACCACCGATACCGCGGGGTCGCGCTCGGCTTCCTCCAGCGCGCCGACGAGCGCCTCGGTGAGCGCGTTGTTCAGCGCGTTGAGCTTCTCCGGCCGGTTGAGCGTGAGCAGCCGCACGCGGCCGCGGTCCTCGGCGAGCAGCACCCCGCTCGTGCGCCCTTCACCCGACATGTCGGCTCCTCTCCCGGGTTACAGCGCGGCCAGCCTGCGCCGCGCCTGCTCCAGCTCCGCCACCAGCCGCTTCATCACCTCGGCGGCCGGCAGCACCTCGTCGACGAGCCCCGCCGACTGCCCGGCCTCGACCTTGCCCCACTCGAGGTCACCGTCGAGCGCCGCCTGCCTGAGGCTCGAGGATTTGAACAGCGCCTCCAGCTCCCCGTGCGGCGCGCCGGCGCTCAAGGCGGCGTCGTACTTCGCCGTGAACGCGTTCCTGAGCTGGCGGATCGGCAGCCGCCCGCGCCCTACCAGCGTCGTCGCGTCGACCTCGGCCTCGACCACGGCGCGCTTGTACGCCGGGTGCACGCCGGCTTCGTCGGTGGCGAGAAAGCGCGTACCGAGCTGCACCGCCTCTGCCCCGAGCGCGAGCAGCGCGGCGATGCCGGCGCCGTCGGCCACGCCGCCGCTCGCCACGATCGGCAGTCCGACCGCCTTCACCAGGCGCCGCACCAGCACCAGCGTGCTCACCTCCGAGGGCGCGGGATGCCCGCCCGCTTCCATGCCGTCGGCCACCAGCGCGTCCACGCCCGCGGCCTCGGCCTTGCGCGCGTGCTCGACCGAGGTCACCACGTGCAGCCACTTGCTGCCGGCCGCGCGAAAGCGCGCCAGGTGCTCGCGCGGCCCGCCCTGCGAGCCCACCATCACCGGCACGCGCGCCTCGAGCGCGACCTCGAGCAGCTCGGCGGCGCGCGGGTTGTTGAGCGGCACGTTCACGCCCCACGGCTTGCGCGTGCCGGCCTGGATCTCGGCGACGGTGCGGCGGAAGTCCTCCAGGCGCAGCGGGCCGGCGGCGAGCACGCCCAGGCCGCCCGCGTTCGACACCGCGACCACCAGCGCGGAGTTGGACGAGGCCCAGCTCATCGCCGCCTGGATGATCGGGACCTCGATGCCGAGCAGCGCGGTGACGCGGGTCCTCACCGGCGCCTCGGACCGGCCGCGAGCGCGCGCTCGCGATGGATGAAGTCGCGCGCGCGCTCGCCGAGCTTGTCGAGAGCGGCCGTCAGCACGGCGCGCTCGCGCGCGCTGAGCGCGCCGAGGAAGGCGGCGTTGCGCTCCGCGGCGGCGCGCATCAGCCCGCCGTAGAGCCTGCGCCCCGCGGCGCTGAGCTTCAAGCGCACGCCGCGCGCGTCGTTGGCGTCGGCCGCGCGCAGCACCAGGCCGCGCGCCGCGAGCCCGGAGACCACGCGGCTCATCTGGCTCTTGTCGACGCCGGCGGCGCGCGCGAGCTCGTTCAACGACAGCGGCGCCGCGGCCCCGCCGAGCAGCGCCACGCTGCGCCACTCCCACAGGCTGACGCCGAACTCGCGCCGGTAGCGCATCTCGGCGCCGCGCGAGAGCAGGTTCGCCACCGCGTGCAGGCGGAACGACAGCAGGTCGCGGATGGTGGTCACTGCGCGCGGGCGGCTCACAGGTCGAAGAACGGCGTCTCGCCTTCGCCGCGCAGCCGGATGTCCAGGCGGTAGTTCGCCGGCGCGTCCCGCTTCGCCACCAGCAGCGCGCGGCGCGCCGCGGGGACCGCGGCCAGCACCGGATCGGCTTCGTTGTCCGGCTGGCCCTCGAAATACAGCGTCGTGCACAGCACGCGCATGAGGCCCGAGAACATCAGCTGCAGGTTCACGTGCCGGGCCCTGCGCGTGCCGTCGGGCTGCGCGTAGCCGCCCGGCAGCACGGTGCGGAAGCGGTACCCGCCGTCCCGGTCGGTGGCCGTGCGGCCCCAGCCGAGGAAGCCCGGATCGGCCTGCGCGGTGCGCGGGTCCGCCGGATGGCGGAAGATGCCCGCGGCGTCCGCCTGCCAGATCTCGACGATCAGGTTGTGCAGCGGCTTGCCGTCCTCCTGCAGCACGCGGCCGTGGATCTCGATCGGCTCGCCGCGCGCCGCCCGCCCTTCGAAGCGGGTGAGATCGTTGCAGCCCTCGTCGACGTAGCGCGGCGGGAAGAACGGCCCGGTGGTCGCGGAGGCGGTGGGCTGCATGGTCGGGCTCAAGGCTGCTCCGGGGTGGCCTTGCGCCCGCGCAGCACGATCTGGTGCTCGAACACCAGCGCGTCCGCCGGCCCCTCGGAAGGCGGCAGCAGGCGCGCCACCAGGCGCTCGCGCGCCTCCATGCTCGGCGGCGCGTTGAAGATGCGGTCCTGGCCGTTGAGCGGCTCGCCGGGAAAGTACATCTGCGTCACCAGGCGCGACAGCCAGATCTTGCCGAACAGCGAGAAGTGGATGTGCGGCGGGCGCCACCAGCCGCCCGAGTTGGGCACCGGATAGGCGCCCGGCTTGACCGTGCGCAGCTCGAGCATCCCGTCGGCGCCGGTCAGCACGCGCGCCGCGCCGTAGAAATTCGGGTCCACCGGGGCGTGGTCGTCGTCGTTGGGGTGGATGTAGCGGCCCGCGGCGTTCGCCTGCCAGATCTCGACCAGCGCGCCGCGCACCGGGCTGCCGTCCTGATCGAGCACGCGCAGGCGCAGGTGCATGAGCTGGCCGATGGCGCGCCGCTCCCCGTGCCCGGCGACGTCGGCGCCCAGCAGGCCGAGACGCCCCGCCGGCTCGAGCGGCCCGGTCAGCTCCGACAGCGTGGGCGCGCGCCGCACCAGCGGCTGCGCCGGATTGCGCCGCGCCGTCTCCGGGTAGCCGGGCACCACGCGCAGCGGCTGCGCGCGCTCGTCGAGCGGGTCGGCGACGTAGGCGGGATGCGGGAGATGCTCGGTACGGGCTGCCACGCGGGCTCCAGCGGGGGCGTTTCGTTGACAACGATAGCGCAGCTCGTTGACACTATCAACTATGCCGGCGGTGCTCTGCGAATGCTTCGCGCGCGACGGCCTGCAGCACGAGCCGCGCTTCGTGCCCACCGAGGCCAAGCGCGCGCTCGTCGAGCGCTTCGCGGCGCTCGGCTTCGCGCGCGTCGAGGCCACCTCCTACTCCAATCCCGAGGTGGTGCCGCAGTTCGCCGACGCGAGCGAGCTGCTCGCCACGCTCGCGCGCCGCGCGGGCACCTACTACAAGGCGACCTGCGCCAACCCGCGCGCGCTGCAGCGCGCCCTGGCCGACCTCGAGGCCGGCCACGGCGCGAACGAGATCAGCCTGCTCGTTTCGGCCAGCGAGTCGCACAGCCGCCGCAACCTCAAGCGCTCGCGCGCCGAGCAGTGGCGCAACGTCGCCGCGATGGCGGCGGCCGCGCGCGGCCGCTTCCGCCTGATCGGCACCGTCTCGGTCGCCTTCGGCTGCCCGTTCGAGGGGCGCGTCGACCCGGGCGTGGTGGCCGAGGACGCCGCGCGCTTCGTCGAGCTGGGGATCGGGCACGTCGCGCTCGGCGACACCACCGGCATGGCGACTCCGCCCGCGGTGCGCGCCCTGTGCGCGCGCCTCGCGCGCGAGCTGCCGGCGCTGGTGCCGATCGCGCATTTCCACGACACGCGCGGCACCGGGCTCGCCAACTGCCTGGCCGCGTACGAGGCCGGCGTGCGCCACTTCGACTGCTCCTTCGGCGGCGCGGGCGGCCACCCGGCCCAGGTGCAGTACGGCGGCGGCTACACCGGCAACGTGGCGACCGAGGACCTGGTCAGCCTGCTCGAGTCGATGGACGTCGCGACCGGGATCGATCTGGACGGCCTGCTCGCCGCCGCCGAGCTGTGCGAACGCACCCTCGGGCGCGAGCTGCACGGGCGCGTGACGCGCAGCGGGCTGCATCCGCTGCTGCGGGGAAGGCGCGGGTGTTGAGGTTGTCGGGGTCTCCGGCTTTCGGAGGGGTCACAAGACGACCCCTCCGAAAGCCGGAGATCGATGAAAACCCGGACCTCAGGCGCACGATTCGCCTCTAACCCGATCTCCGGTTTTTCGGGGGGGCGTCTTCCGACCCCCCGAAAAACCGGAGACCCCGACAACGTCAAACCCGCGCCGCGCCGAACCCCTACCCCGGAATCGACGTCGACTGCCAGGCGACGAACTTCCAGGCGCCCGCCTGCTTCACCCACACGTTCAGATACCTGAGCTTGAGCGACTTGGGCTTGCCGTCCACCTCGACTTCGATCGCCGCGCGGCCGGTCACCAGGGCGGTGTCGCCGTACACGCGCACTTTCTGCTCGCTCGGCTCGACCTTGCGGTAGCGGAACTTGCCCGTGCGAATGCCCTCGACGTAGCTGTGCTTGCTGTCGACCACGGCGCTCGAGTGCGTGTACACCAGGTCGTCGTGCAGCAGTTGCGCGAGCGTCGCCGCGTCCTGCGCGGTCATCGCCGCGCAGCGCCGGGCCTCGAGCGCGAGTATGTCCTGTTCCACGGTCATGTCGTTTCTCCTTTTGCGTTCAACCCCAGACCTCGCGCGCGACTTCGACGATGCGCTCGAGCTTGCGCCACTGATCGTCCTGCGTGAGCGCGTTGCCGTGGTGCGTGCTGGAGAAGCCGCACTGCGGCGACAGGCACAGGTCTTCGAGCGGCACGAAGCGCGCGGCCTCGTCGATGCGGCGCTTGATGAGGTCCTTGGGCTCCAGCTCGCCGACCTTGGTGGTCACCAGGCCGAGCACCACTTTCTTGCCCCTGGGCAGCGCGCGCAGCGGCTCGAAGCCGCCGGCGCGCTGCGAATCGAACTCCATGAAGTAGCCGTCGAGGTCGGTCGAGAACATCGCCTCGACCACCGGCGCGTAGCCGCCCTCGGCCACCCACGCGCTCCTGAAGTTGCCGCGGCAGGTGTGCATGGTGAGCGTCATGCCGGCGGGGCGCTCCTTCAGCGCCGCGTTGATGGCGTCGGCGTAGGTGCGCGGCAGCTGCTCCGGGTCGTCGCCGTTTTTCGCGCAGTTGGCGCGGATCTTCGGGTCGCACAGGTACGCGAACGCCACGTCGTCGAGCTGCAGGTAGGTGCAGCCCGCCGCGGCGAGGTGCGCGATCGCCTTGCGGTAGGCCTCGGCGACGTCGCTCCAGAACTCCGCGAGGTCCGGGTAGGCCGCGCGCGAAATCGAGGCGCGCCCGCCGCGCAGGTGCAGCATGGAGGGCGACGGGATCGTCATCTTGGGCGTGCGCTTCGCGACCGATTTCAGGAACGCGAAGTGATCGGCCATGATCGGCCTCGAGCAGCCCACCTTGCCGGTGACGCTCGCGATCGGCGGCTGCTCCTCGCTGCCGCCGAACTTCGGTCCCGGGTTGACCGTGGTGACGACGCCGTCGAGGCGCGCCAGAAAGTCGAGGTGCCACCAGTCGCGGCGGAACTCGCCGTCGGTGACGGCCTGCAGGCCGATCGCTTCCTGCCGCGCGACCGCCTCGCGAATGGCGCGCTCCTCGATGTCCCGGAGCGTCGCCGCGCCGAGCTCGCCGCGCTTGCAGCGCGCGCGCGCCCCGGCGAGCTCGGGAGGGCGCAGCAGGCTGCCGACCTGGTCGGCGCGAAAGGGGGGCCTGGCGCTCACCGCCGTCTCCGTCAGGCGGCGCGCGCCGCCCGGGCGGCGGGCTTGAGGACGAAGTCGTAACGGATCTCGTACTCGCCGGCGGCGTTCTTGCCGCAGTCCACCACCAGCGAATCCTTGACGCCGAATACCGCGTCGGAGTCCAGGTACTCGTCACCGCGCACGAACAGGTGCGTCACCAGGGTGTCGCAGCCCGGCGCGGCGATCTTGAAGTGCAGGTGCCCGGGGCGCATCGGGTGCCGCCCCGTGGCGACCAGCATCTTGCCCACCGGGCCGTCGTGCGGGACCGGGTAGCTCTGCGGCTTCACGCAGCGGAACCAGAACCTTCCGTCCCGGTCGCTGCGAAAGCGCGCGCGCAGGTTGGTGCCTTCGGTCTTCTGCACGTCGTAGAAGCCGTCGCCGCCCGCCTCCCACACGTCGAGCACCGCCCCGGGGATCGGCTTGCCGTCCAGGCCCGACACGCTGCCGCGCACCATGCAGGGCTCGCCCGGGGTGCCCGGCTTGACGATGTCGGCGCCGAGCGCCATTTCGGGGGCGCCTTCGACGAAGAACGGCCCGAGCACCGTCGACTCGGTCGCGTTGCCCGCCTTGCCGTAGTGGATGTAGTCCACCAGCATCGACACCCCGAGCGTGTCCGACATCAGGATGAACTCCTGGCGCTTGTCGTCGCACCAGTGGCCGGTCTCGGTGAGGAATTGGATCCCCGCGAACCACTCCTCGGGCGACGGGCGCACTTCGCGCACGAAGGCGTGCAGGTGGCGCACGAAGCTCGTCATCACTTCCTTCAGGCGCGGGTCCGGCGTCGCCTCGAGGCGGCGCAGCACCTCCGCGGTGAGCGTCTCTTCGTCGAAATTGCGAATCGGCATGCGCGCCTCCGTTGTGTCCCGCCAGGACGGCGATGCTACCATCGGCCGCGTGCCGCTCATCGCTCCCGGGAGAAACGGCGTCGCCTTCATCGCGCCGGGCGAAGA
>Ga0307373_10010020_pt1 | contig 14028 bp, 11 predicted proteins | sample OX2MG_FD_202534 | JGI IMG/M metagenome (GOLD analysis project Ga0307373, IMG submission 202534) | Soil microbial communities from Risofladan, Vaasa, Finland - OX-2 | ecosystem: Environmental > Terrestrial > Soil > Coastal area > Acid sulfate soil | place: Finland: Risofladan, Vaasa | collected... | reverse complement strand
AGCGGCGATTGGCGCACCATACCTTCAGCACGCATCGTGGCTCACGTCGAGCACTTCGCGACGCGGCCTGATATCGTGCTGCTGCACAACGGTAAACTCGCGACGATCGAGGCCTTGCCTGCGATCGTGGAGGCCTTTCGTGCAGCGGGCTACCGATTCGTAACCGTGCAGCAGCTGCTGCGCTATCTGGGAGCGGGGGCCGTGAACCATCCCGTGCGCCGTTCGATCTAAGCCGCCCGCACAGTGCCTCGAAGCATCATCGATACGGAATCGAGCCGCGGACGTCTCGTGCGAAGGCGCATCGTCGTCGCGCTCGTGCTGATAATCATCGTGGCTGGCGTGGCTTTCGGCGCGTGGAGGGGGCTGCACCGCACGGGCCCGGCCGCTTTTCAAGGAAAGTCGGCCCCTCGCTTGAACGTGAGGCCTCGTGAACACGCCACGTAAGCTTACCTATGGGCTGGTTGCCCTGTGTCTGGTCGCGCTCGTGGCCGCGTGCGCCGGCAACACGGGAACGACCTCTAGCTTGAACATCGGCCCGAACTTTCCTAAGGGTACGCTCTACGTGGCGAACAGCACGCAGAACGGCATCTCGATGTATGCGGCAAACGAGGCAACCGGTAAAGGCCCCATCAATCAGATCGGCGGCAGCAGTACCCAGCTCAACGGTCCGCAGTACTTGGCGTTCGACGGAAGCAACAATCTCTGGGTCACCAACTACAACGCGAGCACGCAGGCGGCAAGCGTCGTCGAGATCGAATCGCTGGCAACCGGAAACGTGCTTCCGATCGGCGTTATTCGCGGAGCGAGCGATGGCGTCGTTCGTCCGCGCGGCATCGCCATCGACGCGACGAACAAACAGGTCGTCATCGCAAACGTCAATCCAGCGGCGGGATCGCCGTTCGAGAGCCAGCTCCTCGTTTATGCGACGGGCGACGCCGGTGCCGGCGGCATCGTTCCCGGCCAGATCATCGCCGGACCGAACACGGGAATGAACGTGCCGAGTGGCGTTGCGGTGAACGGCTACACGGCGTACGTGACCAACCTCCAAGGCGCGTCGGTCGAAGCATTCGTCGTTCCGAGTCCGACGCCGACGCCCGTGGCGACCGCGACGCCTGCCCCCACGGCGACGCCCGCGCCGACGCCGTCGGGACAGACGCCCACACCATCTCCGACGCCCAGCCCGACGCCCACGCCGGAGAATCTCGCGCCGACGCTCACGCTCGCGGGCGGGCTCACCGGGCTCACGCAGCCGAGCGGCATCGCGCTCGACGCGAGCGGCAATCTCTATGTATCCGATGAGGGCAGCATCTCGGTGCCGCCCAGCATCCTCGTCTTTCCGGCAGGGCTGACCGGCACGCAGAACGTGCCGCCGTCCTGTAAGATCAGCGGGACGAGCACGAACCTCTTTGCGCCCACGGACGTCGCGGTGGACACGAGCGGAAACATCTACGTCGCGGATACCACGGTGGCTGGCGCAGGCGTCGTGTACGTCTTCACCGGCATCTCACCGACCTGCGGAACCGCCAACGTGGCGCCGTCGAGGACCTACACTTCTCCGGGCGTACCGATCGGTTTGGGCCTCGTTCCGTAAGGAGCACCCGCACCCATCGATTCATTGTCAGCGCTCACGCGCCTCGCGATTGCGACCACCGCCGAAGAACGAGCGGCGGCAATCGCAGAGGTTTGTTCGCGCATGCTCGAAACCGCAGGAGCGCTGGAGCTTGCCGAGCGGCAGTCGCGCGAGAGTCGTCTGCTTGCAATGGTCAACGAGCGGCTGCACAAGTCGCTCGACCGCCGCGAGCTGCTGGCGGGAATCACCGAAGGCGTGCGCGCGGCGTTCGACGCCGATCGCTGCATCGTCTACGAGCGCGGCGCGTCCGACGCACGCGCGCTCGTCGTCGCTGAAGCGACGTCACGCGCTCCGCTTGCAACGTCAATTGCAATCGACGGCGATCTGCGCAAGGTCTTCAGCGGCTTGACCCTTCGCCGCGAGCGCCTGCCTGAGCGTGCGGCGGCGTACGGCGACGGAGCTCGCAGCGCGATCGCGATGCCGTTCATCGTCGACGGACGCGTCGAAGACGCGATGCTGCTCGTCTTCAACGAACGGCGAACGTTGGACGATTCCGATGTCGGCGCACTGCGCGTGCTCGCATTTCACGTAGGCCTCGCGCTCTCGAACACGCGGCTCTACGAACGGGAGCGTGCGCGACGCCGCCAAGCGGAGACCCTCGAGCGCGTCGTGCGCATCCTGCGCGACACGCAATACGTGGACGAGGTCTTGCTCGTCTTCGTCGTTACGGTGTCGCACGAGCTCGGCGTTGATTGCGCGGCGTACGGGATCGAGGACGAAAGGCTGGAGCGCCGTGCGGTACGCCTGCGAGAGACGAGCAGTTTCACGCCCGAGGCATCGATTCTGCGCGCCGGCCTGGAGCAGCAGCTCTCCCTGGAAGACCCATCCGACGCTGAGCTGCTGCCCGCGGATACGCGCCGTGCGCTCTTCGGCGAAGCGGGCGGCGTGCTCGTTGCGTTGCGAACCGAGGCGCGGCTGTGGGGGGCGTTCATCGTGCGGTCAGACTCCGGGCTCGCGGAATGGGCACCCGAGGATCGCGCGACGTTCTTTCGCACGCTCGGCTCGCATCTCGAGATCGCATTGACGAACGCGTACGCGTACGAGCGCGAGCTGCGCCGCGCGCAGGAGCGCGAGACGCTGGCGGAGGCTGCGCGTACGATTCTCAGCCATACGGCGCTTCGGCCGCTCGCCGACGTGATGTGCCGTTTCGCGGCGACGCTCGTGCACGCCGACCGCACCTGCGTGCTGCGCTGGGACGGCGCATCGTACGAGCGCGTCGGGATGTACGGACAGGATATCGAGCGGACGCTCGCGGCGAGCGGCTTCGACCTCACGCACCGCGCGCAGCGCCCGGCGATGACGGCCTCGACCGACGATCGTCGCGTGCAGCGTTTGACGGACGGACCGGGTTACGTCGTCATTCCGCTCTCGCGTACTGCGTCGGATCTCTCCGGCGACACGATCGATGCGTTCCTCATCGTGGGGAGCAACCGGCCGGTGCGCTTCGCGCGTGACGATCTTCGCTTGCTGCAGGAGCTCGGTGCGCTGCTCGCGCTGGCGCTGCGCAACCTCGATCTGTACGAGGCCATGCAGCGCGCCAACCGCGCGTTGCACGAGTCGAATGAGTTCAAGGACGACCTGCTCGCGATGCTCGCGCACGACTTCAAGGGCCCGCTCACCGTCATCCTCGGCTATTGCGAGCTCTTGCTCGAGGCCGAGCACGACGTGGATGAAGTGAAGCGCATCTTCGAACAGACGAACCGGCTCGTGCGTCTTTCGGAGGATGCGCTGATTCTCGCACAGACGCAGTCGGAAGGGTTTTCGCTGGCGCGCAACGTCGTCGATCTCGGTGCGTTCGTCGCGCGTTGCGTGCACGCCGTCGCAGGGGAGAGCGCGCGCGTCACGCTCGAGCTGCCTGCGGAGCCGGTGAGCGTGAGCTGCGACGGGAACCGCTTCCGCCACGTCATCGACAACGTCGTGCAAAACGCGCTGAAGTACTCCGAAGGCCCGGTGCACGTTGCCGTGCATGCCGAGGGCAACGAGGCGCGCATCGACGTCACGGATCGTGGAATCGGCATCCCTCGCGACGAGCTGACGGCGCTCTTCACGCGTTTCGGCCGGGCGAGCAACGCCCGTCGCCGGGGGATCGCCGGCTCGGGGGTGGGCCTCTACATCTCGAAAAAGATCGTCGACGCGCATCGGGGAACGGTGAGCGTGCGGTCTATAGAAGATGAGGGGACGACCTTTACGGTGGCTTTGCCCCTCGCACGAGCAGAAGTAGAAAAAGAGCTGAAGTAAGAGATAATGACATTTCTCAAGGCCCTGATCGACGGGAACGAACGAGAGGTCGCGCGCCTACGGCGTACGGCCGAGCGCGTCAACACCTTCGAAGAGCCCATGAAGGCGCTCTCCGACGACGAGCTGCGGGCAAAAACGCCCGAGTTCCGCGGCCGCCTCGAAGCGGGTGAGACGCTCGACGACCTGCTGCCCGAGGTCTTCGCGGTCGCTCGCGAGGCGAGTCGCAGAGCGCTTGGCATGCGTCCGTTCGACGTCCAGATCATGGGTGGCCAGGTGCTCTACGAAGGCCGTATCGCGGAGATGAAGACCGGCGAAGGCAAGACCCTCGTCGCGACCCTTCCCGTCTACGCGCGGGCGCTCGAGGGGCGCGGCGTTCACGTCGTGACCGTCAACGACTACCTTGCCCGGCGCGACGCCGAGTGGATGAGCCCCGTCTACGAGTTTCTTGGGTTGAGCGTCGGCATCATCCAGCACGACCTCGACCCCGCGCAACGGCGTGCGGCCTATCTTTGCGACGTCACGTACGTGACGAACAACGAGGTCGGCTTCGATTATCTGCGCGACAACATGGCTTGGCAAGTCGAGGATCTCGTGCAGCGCGAGCTGTACTTCGCGCTCGTCGACGAGGTCGATTCGATCCTCATCGACGAGGCGCGCACGCCGCTCATCATCAGCGGCCCCAGCACCGAGGCGACGGAGCTGTACGAGAAGTTCGCCCAGATCGTCCCGCGTCTGCGTAAAGACGAAGATTTTACCGTCGACGAAAAGGCTCATGCCGTGCCGATCACGGAAGCCGGCGTTGCCAAAGTCGAGAAGATGCTCGGCATCCAGAATCTCTACGACCAGCGCAACATCGAGCTCACCCATCAGCTCAACGCGGCGTTGAAGGCTTGGCATCTCTTTCATCGCGACCAGCAGTACATCGTCAAGGAAGGCGAGATCATCATCGTCGATGAGTTCACCGGCCGGTTGATGTACGGGCGGCGATACTCCGACGGCATCCATCAGGCGATTGAAGCCAAAGAAGGCATCAAGGTTCGCGGCGAGGATCAGACGCTCGCCACCATTACGTTTCAGAATCTCTTCAGGCTCTACGATCACCTCGCCGGCATGACCGGCACGGCAAAGACGGAAGAGCGCGAGTTTCGCGACATCTACGGGCTCGACGTCGTCGTCATCCCGACGAACATGCCGATGGTTCGTAAGGATAACTCAGATATCGTCTTCAAGTCGGAAAAGGCGAAGTTCCAAGCCGTCGTCGACGAGATCGTGAACGAGCATCAGAAGGGCCGGCCCGTGCTCGTCGGGACGCGCTCGATCGAGAAGAGCGAGACGCTCGCGGCGATGCTGCGGCGCAAGGGCGTCGAGTGCAACGTGCTCAACGCCAAGTACCACGAGCAAGAGGCGGAGATCATCAAAGACGCCGGGCAGCCCGGGCAGGTGACGATCGCCACGAACATGGCGGGCCGCGGCACCGACATCAAGCTCGGCGACGGCGTCCCGCAAGCCGGCGGCCTGCACATCATCGGCACGGAGCGTCACGAGTCGCGACGCATCGACAACCAGCTGCGCGGACGCTCGGGGCGCCAAGGCGACCCCGGCTCGTCGCGGTTCTACGTTTCGCTGGAAGATGAGGTCATGCGGCTCTTCGGCGGCGAGCGCATGAACGCGATCATGGAGCGCGTCGGCTTCACCGACGAGGCGCCGATCGAATCGGGCCTCGTGACGAAGTCGATCGAACGCGCGCAGAGCAAGGTCGAGAATCACAACTACGAGATTCGCAAACACGTCCTCGAGTACGACGACGTGATGAATAAACAGCGCGAAGTGATCTACGGCGATCGCCGGGCGATATTGGAAGGTACGTTCGATACGCGCGCCTTCATGCTGCAGTCGCTCGAGGCGAAAGTCGACGAGGCGCTGGAGCACAACGCGCCCGAGAACGCGAGCCCGGCCGAATGGGACCTCACCGAGCTGCTGAACGCGCTCGAGGCGGTCTTCCCCATACGCAAGCGATTGTCGGAGACGAGCTTCGAGAAGAGAGACCGCGATGAGATTCGCGGCATGGTGCGTGCGGCCGCGATTGAGGCCTACGAAGAGAAGGAGCGCGAGATCACGCCGGAGTTGATGCGCGTCATCGAATCGCGCTATCTTCTGTTGCCGATCATCGACCGTCAATGGGTGGACCATCTCTATGTCATGGACCATCTCAAAACCGGCATCGGTCTGCGTGGCTATGGCCAGCGCGATCCGCGCGTCGAATACGAGAAGGAAGCCTTCGAGATATTCGAGTCGCTGAAGAACAACATCGCGGACGAAGCGATCAAAGGCGTCTTCCGCGTGGTGGTGGAGCAGGGCCCGGGCGCAGGCCAAGCGCCGCCTCCGCCGCCGTTCACCTTACCGCCGACGCAAAGCACGTCTCCGGAGCTGGTGCCGGTCGGCGCACCCATGGGGCCGCTGCCGCCGCCTCCCGGCCCGCGTCTGCAGCGCATGCACACCAACCGTGGCGACGACGAGCCGGCGAAGCCGACGCATCGCGACCAACCGAAAGTCGGACGAAACGATTTATGCCCGTGCGGCAGCGGCAAAAAATATAAGAAGTGCCACGGCGCCGCCGCATAAGGGGATAGGAGTTAAGCGATCCAAGACGAGCCCTCCTGTCCCGGGCCATCGGCGCCGAGCCTCTGAGCGCAAAGCCTTATGCTGCAAGGCTTTGCGGCGCATGGGCTCTTAGCGGTGCTAAATCAAGGCCTGCAAAGCCCCGAGTTCGTCACGTGGGCCGCACAGCGCTACGCGATCGGCGTGCGGCGCTAAGCGATCTCGGCGCAACGCGCTAAGCGCGAATCTCTAAGCGATCGCGGGCATCGCAGTGTCGCGCAGCGTGGCGCGCATGGGGCGAGGGGCGTCACCGTTGCTTGCGCTCGATCCGAGCGGCTCGTATCTTCTAGCGGGGCGTAGGACAGGAGCAGCAGATCTGCGGCTCCTGTCCTACCACATCCGCGAGCTACTTCGTTATCGCCAGGCCTTTGAGCCTGCTGCTCCCGTTGATCGTGATGGTCGCTATCGGCGAGCCCGTGTACGGTGATGCGTACTCCGTCACGGTGCCGTTGCCAGAGTTCGCCACGAAGAGATCGCCGGAGGAATTGAGTGCCAGACCATAGGGAATGGTCACATCAGTGGTGATGGTCGCTATCGGCGCACCGGTGTACGGCGGTGCGTACTCCGTCACGTTACCGGGGGTATTAGCGTTCGCGACGAAGAGATCGCCGGAGGAGTTGAACGCCACGGCTACAGCAGCGGTCACGCTGTTTGTGATAGTCGCTATCGGCGCTCCGGTGTACGGCGCTGCGTACTCCGTCACGTTATTATCGTTCGCGATGAAGAGGTCGTCGGAGGAGTTGAATGCTACCCCTTCAGCACTGCCCACGCTGTTTGTGATAGTCGCTATCGGCGCTCCGGTGTAGGGCGGTGCGTACTCCGTTACGTTGCTGGTGCCGTTGCAATAGTTCCCTACGAAGAGATCACCGGAGGAGTTGAGTGCGACACCCTCAGCAGCGCATACGCCGTTGGAGACGGTCGCTATCGGCGCCCCCGTGTACGGCGGTGCATATTCGGTCACGGTGTTGGCTGCATGAGAGTTCGCGACGAAGAGATCGTCGGAGGAGTTGAGTGCCAGGGCCCATGGCTCGCCGGTCGAGATAGTCGTTGTCGGCGAGCCGCTGTACGGCGGGGCATACTCCATCACGGTGCCGTTGAAGTTCGCGACGAAAAGCGTCTGCGGCGGGGGTGTGCTCGGGGTGGGTGTGTTCGGGGTGATGCCACTCGAGTGGCAGCCAGAGAACCCCAGGGCGATCAAGGCAAGCCCAAGGCACGAAACCGATAGACACTTCATACTCAGGATACTCCTTCAGCAAAGCAGGACGAACGAGCAATTTCCCTTACGCATGAGAACCTTCTCCAAGGAACTAGCGATGCGTCAACCTAGCACGCGACCGTTCCCAAAACGTTCCGGCCCTTCTCACCCTCAGTTCACGTCGCGCCTACCGGTCGAGGTCGCGAGAAAAGCAACCAGCTCGGTGAGATCGTTGAAGTAGAGGCGCTGCCGAGTCGAGAGACGTTCGACGCTGCCGCGCCAGCGGCGAGCCCCCGGCGCTTCCTCGCTCTCGGTCTCCAACCAGAGATTGACCAAGAAGGCGTACTTGCGCCGACTCATGGCACGAAGATAGCGCACCGGCGTTCCCGTTCTGTTCCGGAACGCCTCATAGACCGGCCCGGAATGCGGGCGGAACGGTGCTGGTCTATGATTGGGCCGGACGAGAGCCCGATTCGGGCTGCGAGGCCTCGCAACTGGCTCTTGGTCAGGGCCTTGAGTCTCGCGACCACCTCGAGCCACGCCTCGCGCTCGCGCCTCGCATGCGGATACTCGGTGCAGACGCTTTGCGGATCGTGGACACGGCCTTCCTCGACCTCCTCGAGCGAGACGATTCGCTGCTATGGTGAACCATCATCCAGCATACACTACTTATCGCGATCTTCTTCAGATGGCGATTCGTAATCGCGCGGCAAGTCTCTGGATGTCACCTTTTTCTGCCATTTTCGAGCGCAGGTTCATAATGTACTGGCGATCGGCAGGATCAGAGAGCCTGGGTACGATCTCTTGCATAACGATTGGATCATAATCCTGAAAATAGGCTGCCATGGCCCTCTCACCGTTGCGCTGATTCCCAAGACGATCTAACCCCCTTGATGTTTCGAATGCCATTTTCTCAAAACCGCGACGACGGAGAATGATCCAAACCACGATAGTTATCGCGAGCACGATCAGGATCACTGGTAACGACAGAGGCGGCATCTTTGATACGATGAGAGACAAAGCTCCCGCCGCATGCCGCACGAGGGGAAGGGACGAGCCTTCTAGTCGGCTGATGATTTTTGGCCACCCTATGGTTTCTTTGATCCCGCCGTACACCCCAAAAAGCCCTGCGATAATCCCGATGATCGTGTCCGATAAGCGTAGAAGCCCTTTCACGCGACTCCAAATCTTATGCATCAGAACCCTCATGCTTAGCTCGCAGCCACAACCCATGGCGCGAAGGATGCTATTTCGAGAGAAGAGACTGAGGCAGTACGCTTGAGGCCAAGCATACGCACCTCCGGGCAGCATGGGTTCTGCAGTCGAGCGCTACGCCCTCGCTCGACTTAGTTGGTCCCGGCCTCGCCTAACGCGGCCAAGAGCTTGTCGCGGTTCTTGCGGTGCGGCATGCGCCCGGCGCGCGCGGCCTTGAGCGCCGCCAGCGATAGCCCCGTGCGGCTTTGCAGTTCCTTGAGGCTCACGGCTTTGAGCTTCGGGACTATGTCTCGCAGCCATGCCTCGCGCTCGCGCTGCGCATCCAGGTATTCCGTGTATACGCTCCCGGCGTCGTGGATCGAGCCTTCCTCAACCTCTTCAAGCAGATTCGACTCCTTGCCAATGAACCGAAGCTGCACGATCCGAACGTGCCTGCGACTCAGCAGGCCGATGGTTTGCTTTGTGCACGGCTTCCCATCCGGTCCCGCGCACTTGAGCTCCGGATGGTACTCGTACGCGCGCAGAACGTCGCCGTAGGTCTTGACTGCAGCCGTCTTGCGGCTCTGGACTTGCGAGGTCGTGATGCGGTAACGCTCGGTGCTGTACTCATCGATCCACGGCAGTGCGAGCCATTTTCGTGAGTCGGTCTCGTATGGCGCGATCAGGTGAAAGCGCTCCGGGTCAACGCCGATCGGACGGCCAAGCTCGCGCACCTGCGCACTGAGCAAGAAGTTGAACGGCTTGATCTGCTTGGCGTAGGGCTTACCGCGGTTGAAGGAAGCGAAGGCCCGCATCACCCACGGACTGCTCACGCTCACGCGCCCGATCGCGGGGAGCTTCTCGAAGCGCAGCGGTCCTGTCTTGAAGCTGAGCGCCTTGCGGAGAATGCGCAGCCACGCTTGCGCAATCCATTCACGGTCATCGGTGTCCGGGTCGGTGGGGTTGAGCAAATGCCCGAGCCCGTGTTCCGACCAGCGATCTTCGTCATTATTGATCTTATCCCGAAGCAACACTGGCGCGCCGTCCTTGTCGCGCAGGAAAAGAACGTAACGCTTGGCCGCGATCGCGTAGCACCACAGCTGCCGCTGCTTCTTGGTCTTCGGATCAACGTTGTCGTCCTCGATCTTCAGGACTGAACCGGGAACAGCGTCGCGATCGTACGGGTTCAACCGCGCGAATCGATCGACGATCTCGCGGACCTGATCCCATGAGAGTAGTTTGATTGCTTCGCAGCCGTTGCGCGCGTGATACGGGCCGCCGGGGCACGCGACAAGCCCGCCGCGCTTACTCGCGATGATCGCCATCGAGTCGGTGTCTTCCATGGCGTACGTGCGCGCAACGGATCGTCGCCGTAGCAGCTTCCGAAAGCCCGAAGTGCTTAACTTTACCTTGCTCGATTAGTCCTCTGACGGCGCCGGCGACATCTTCGATCGGCACACTCGGGTCCACTCGATGCTGGTAGAATAGATCGATCGCGTCAACCCTAAGGCGCTTGCGCGACGCCTCCGCGACCTCGCGAATATGCTTCGGCTTACTATTCAGACCGCCGAGGCGCTCGCCGGTCTTCGGATCGAGATTAAAACCGAACTTCGTGGCGATCACTACCTGTCCTCGAAACGGATCGAGGGCTTCGCCGACAAGCTGCTCGTTGCTGAACTGACCGTAGACTTCCGCTGTATCGAAGAAGGTTACGCCACGTTCTACCGCAGCTCGGATGAGGGTAATCATCTCTGCCTTGTTGCTGGCCGGGCCGTAGCTCGCGCTCATACCCATGCAGCCAAGTCCTAACGCCGATACTTCCAGGCTCTTTCCAAGTTTGCGTTTCATGCGTGATATTGTTCGTCGCTCATGGGCCTCGGCCTAGATGGAGCACGCGAGGACTGGGCGAGCGCGTCGCTTGGGTATCGAGCGTAGGCACTGTCGGACTGGAGACACGTCCCCTCGCCCTCCTCGCGCCAGGCGTGCTTGAGTTCCGCATAGCACTTGGCGCGACTCTTCATGTGGAAAGGCTCGGCAAGGCGTCCGCCCGCCGCAATGGCAGGTGGGGCGAGCGAGTGGAGGAACTAAAATAATAACGATATCGCCCGCTCGCAAGGAGGCCTTCGGTTATGGCCGCTTCTAGTATGGTCGCTTCTCGGCTAGGCATCGCGCTCGTCGTCCTCGCGCTTCTTTCGCTCGGCGCGTGTAAGAGCGTCGGCACGGCATTCAACCCGCCCGGCGGAGAAGTACCAGCGTCAAACACGCTGTTCGTAGCGAACTACGGCAATAGCACGGTGAACGAGTATCGCGCGCCGTTCACCGGTGCAGCCACGACGATCTCGAACGGCATTAATGGCCCGTATCCCTTGACGGTCGATAGCTCGGGCAATCTTTGGGTCGCGAACTATGGTAATAGCACCGTGACGGAGTATACGAAGGGAAACTATGCGGGCGCTCCCGCCGTGACCATCTCCAACGGAATCAATAACCCCGACGTCATCATTACCGACAGCTCCTCAGATGTCTTCGTTGCGAACGATAACGGCTCGGTTAATGAGTACGTTGCTGGCAACTATACCGGAGCGCCGGTAGCGATCAGCAACGGCGTCGACGGTCCCGACTTCGGGCTCGCCGTGGACTCGTCCGGCGACCTTTTCGTGTCAAACCATAGCAATAGCACGGTGACCGAGTATGCAAAGGGCAGCTATTCCGGCGCTCCGATTGCGACGATTTCGAATGGACTGAACGACCCCGCGCAGCTCGTCCTCGATTCCTCCGGAGACCTCTTCGTTGCCAACGCAAACAACAGCACTGTTACCGAATATGCGAGGGGCAACTACACGGGCGCACCCATTGCAACGATCTCGAACGGTGTTGACGACCCGTACGCCATCGCACTCGACACTTCCGGCGATCTCTTCGTCGCGAATTATACCATCGGTACAGTAACCGAATATACGAAGGGGAACTATACCAGTGCGCCGGCAACGACCATCACCGGCTTCGGCTCGTACATACAATCGCTCGCGATCGACAGTAAGGGCAGGCTCTTCGTTGCGGATTACGAGAACAGTGAAGTGAAGATCTACACGAAGGGCAGTTACACGGGCACGCCCACAGTCATCTCAGGCCTCAGCGAGCCGTACTACCTCGCGATCTACCCGAGGTAAGCCGAAGCAGTCACCAAATACCGAGCATCGCCGTCACGTCGTCGTGCTCTAAGCGCTCAATGCTGAACGATCTAAGCGCTTAGCGATCGCGCAGCTGCGCAGCGCCGTGCAACGTGGCGCGCATGGGGCGAGCCAATCGGGATGAGCTAGCAAGAAGCCTGATTGAAGAGCTGCTGCACAGCATCTCGCAAGCGTGGGTTGAGGCTGGGATCATTGAGGAAAGCGCTTGGCATGGGTCCCGTCATGAAGCCAGCAATAACTTATGAAGTTGGCGTAGTTTCGTAAAGGGCTAGGAACGTCTCGGGTGTCCTTCCGTCAAGACCGGCATGCGGGTGCGTGGTGTTATACTCGACGCGCCACTCTTCTGCGGTGTCGTTGAAGGCGAAGATCGTGCGAAAGCGATTGGGAATGAGGAATTCGTCGCGAACGCGAGCGTTAAAAGACTCGATAAAGGCATTCTGCGTCGGCTTGCCGGGCTCGATGAAGAGCAACTCCACTTCTCGCGAATCCGTATGCTCGCGCGGCTCGCGCCTTGCACGGTGCGACTGGCGCGTTCGTTTAGCCAGACCATGTCGTGCCGAATGGACGGCTTGGCTTGCCGAGAGCCCGGAAAAACGACCGGAATCGTCCGGCAGCGGCTCGAAAAGGACGGCCAATTGTGGGAATAGGGGGATCGTCCTTGCGCTACATGATAGCTCTGCTTTCTTTTCTGTTAGTTGCCGCTTCACCGCCCGCCGGCATGTCCGGAACGTGGGAAGGCACGATGAACGGACCCACCGGGCACATACGCCGCATCATGGTCATTACCAAAAGCGACGGCACCTACGATGTGACGATCCACAGCATCGACGAGAGCGAGGTGCCCATCGTCACGCACAAGGTCAAGGTAAACGGATCGACGGTGACGATGACGTTTGACATGGACACCGGGCCGTGGCTCGATTACCACCGGGTCTATCGTGCAAGACTGAACGCGAACGATACGACGATGGATGGAAGCTGGAGTAGCACCCAAGGGCCCTCGCTGAAGCTCGCGATGAACTACCATCGAGTCGCACATGCCTCGTGGCCAGTTCTTCGGCCAAAAGTTACGATGGTCGAAGTCCAGCCAGGCGTGACGGTCGAAGCGCTCGACTGGGGCGGCACGGGCCGTCCTGTGCTGTTCCTCGCCGGCCTCGGAAACACGGGGCACGACGTCTATGCGATCGTTCCCGGCCTCAGACAGCACTATCACGTGTACTCGATGACGCGTCGCGGCTTCGGAAACTCGAGCAAACCCGCGCCTACGCTCGCGAATTACTCAGTCGACCGTTTGGGAGATGACGTACTCGCGGTCATGAATGCGCTCGACATCGAGAAGCCTGTGCTCATCGGTCATTCGATCGCGGGCGAGGAGTTGAGCGACATCGGAACGCGATATCCGCAAAAGGTTGCCGGACTCGTCTATCTCGATGCGGGGTACTGGTATGCATACGACGGCGGTGGCACGCGACCGAATCTGAGTCCGCCGCCGGGACGCCCGCCCATGCCGCCGATCGGGATCGCCGTACTCGACGGAGCGCGATCATTCAAGGGGCCGATTGACGATCCGATCCTCGCGATCTTCGCGCATCCGCACGACGTCGACCGTATGGCAAGAACAGCGCAAGACAAAGCGCGGACGGCGAGAGAGAATGCCGACGATGCACGACAGATCAACGGCTTCAAGCGCGGCCTGCCGAATGCAAAAGTCATCGTTATCCCCTATGCCGATCACTTTGTTTATATATCGAATACGGACGAAGTACTGCGCGATATCAACGCGTTTATCGCGACCCTACCGAAGATCTAGCCACGATCATAGGCTAGCCGGCAAACAGGCCGCGCCTCCTGGAGCGACGGACATCACAGAGAATACCGCTTTGAGTCAAGCTGCTAGAGAGCTTAATCGAGCTGAAGCCGGG
>Ga0307373_10010019_pt1 | contig 14029 bp, 7 predicted proteins | sample OX2MG_FD_202534 | JGI IMG/M metagenome (GOLD analysis project Ga0307373, IMG submission 202534) | Soil microbial communities from Risofladan, Vaasa, Finland - OX-2 | ecosystem: Environmental > Terrestrial > Soil > Coastal area > Acid sulfate soil | place: Finland: Risofladan, Vaasa | collected... | reverse complement strand
CCAGGACACGGTCAGCACTGGCGCGCGGAAGCTTCCGCCGGCCATCGCCTGCGCGCCGAGGCCGTAGCCCTTGCGCAGGATGACGGTGACGTAGGGAACCGTCACGCTGGACCCCACGACGAACATACGGGCGAAATGCCTGACTTGCGCTGTTCGTTCCGCCTCTGGCCCGACCATGAATCCCGGCGTATCGCAAAGGAACACCAGCGGGATGTCGTGGGCGTCGCACAGCTGCATGAAGCGCGCCGCCTTGTCCGCTCCGTCGGAATCAATCGCCCCGCCCAGGTGCCCGGGGTTGTTTGCGACCACCCCGACCGGCAGGCCCTCCAACCGGACCAATGCGGTGACGATCCCGGGTCCCCATCCGCCTCTCAACTCCAGCACCGAGCCGGTGTCGGCAAGGCCCGATATCACACGACGCACGTCGTAGACCCGCAGCCTGTCCTCGGGGACGGCGGCGCGAAGCTCACGCTGGTCAGCACATTCCCAGTCAACGACCGGGCCCTGGAAATACGACAGGTACTTCTTCGCAGCGCCGACCGCTTCCGCATCACTACCGACGAGGATGTCGATGACCCCGTTCGGGTACTGCACGCTGACCGGTCCGACCTCGTCCGGCGCGACCTTCCCGAGTCCGCCGCCCTCGATCATCGCCGGTCCCGCCATGCCGATGCTGGCGTCCTCTGTCGCGATGATGACGTCGCAGCACCCGAGAAGCGCTGCGTTGCCGGCGAAGCAACGACCGGACACGATCCCCACCAACGGCACCAGCCCGCTCAAGCGCCCGAACAGCGCGAAGGCCATGACTTCCAACCCGGACACCGTCGGGGCGTCGGTGTCGCCGGGGCGTCCTCCCCCACCTTCGGCGAAAAGGAGGATGGGCAGGCGCATGCGCTCGGCCAACTCGAAAAGGCGGTCCTTCTTGCGGTGACCCTGGTAGCCCTGTGTGCCGGCGAGGACCATGTAGTCGTAGGACATGACGGCGCAGTGCGAGCTGGATTGGCCGAACAGATCGCCGTTGACGTGGGCGAGGCCGCCGACGAACCCGTCGGCGACGGTGTTCTGGATCAGGTCCTCCATGCTGCGCCTGTCGCGCTGCGCGGCGACGGCGAGCCCGCCGTACTCGACGAACGAGCCACGGTCGCAGAGATCGTCGAGGTTCTCGCGCGCCGTCCGGCGCCCGTAGGAGTGGCGCTTCGCAACGGTTTCGGGGCGCGAGGTGTCGAGGGTGACGGCGTGACGCTCGATCACCTCGGAGAGATCCGCCCTGACCGCAGTGGGATCCGGTGACTCTCCAGCTGATTGGGACGCCGCGTCGACCTCGCCTTCTTCGACGAGGAGCAGGTGGTCGCCGGTGGCGACGGTGTCACCGGGGTTCACGACCACGTGGCGCACGGTGCCGCTCGAAGCGGCCATGACCTCGTGCTCCATCTTCATCGACTCGAGGATGACGACGGGGCGGCCGGCGATCACTTGGTCGCCGGGACCCGTGAGAACCGCTGCGACGGTGCCGACCATCGGGGCAACCGTGGGAGTCAGCGTCTGGTCGGGCATCGCTGCGCCAGTATGGCCGGGCGCGCTTTCGTCAGGCCAGCGCAGGAAAAGACACGCCGACTCCGCCTCGAGTCGAACCGCCATAGGTGGCCTTCTCGGCTGCCAGGTCCAGAGGCTTGGTGATCGCATCGATCTCAACCGGAAGGCGATCGGCCGGCACGAGCCAGCAGACCTCGAACTCGAGACCGTCGGGGTCCTTGGCGTATAGAGCCTTGGTGGTGCCGTGGTCCGAGGCGCCCACGAGCGCTCCCGCCTGTCGCAGCACTCCCGCGATCCTCTCGAGCTCGTCGAGCGTATCGACCTCCCACGCGAGGTGGTAGAGGCCGACCGTGCGGCGACCGGCTTCGGAAGGCCCGGCATCGGCGCCGATCTGGAAGATCCCGAGATCGTGGTCGTTGTTGCTCGCTGGAGCCTGAAGGAAGGCCGCCTGACCGGGAATCTCGAACTTGACCCTGAAGCCGAGGAGGTTCCTGTAGAACTCGACGGTGCGGGCCACATCACGCACGTACAACACGGCGTGGTTCATTCGGGTCACTGGCATGGCGAACAGGCTAGGGCAGGTTCCTCGGATACGGTTCTGCGAGCATGCTTAAAGAGTTTCGCGCCATTAGCTCAGGCGATTCTGCGAACCTCGTGAAGGCGGTTCTCCTGGCGGTGGCGCTGTTGTGCGCCGGCAGTTGCAGCTCGTCGCACCAGCGCAGCTTCCCGCCCACCACAGCGCGGGCGTCGCGGGCCGACCCCACCTCGACTTCGACTCCGTCCACCACCCCGCCTACGACGGCAGCACCCGGCCCTCCGTACGCCGTCGGATCGGTGACGCTCCCTCTCGTCGACACGAGCCGCCCCACCGTCAGCCACGGCCACCAGATCAGCAGCTCCCGATCGCTGACGACCATCGTGTGGTTCCCCGACGTCGCGGGACGGCACCCGCTCGTCGTGTTCGCCCACGGCTACCAGGTCGGGCCGCCCCCGTATCTGACGCTTCTCCAGGCCTGGGCGGCGCACGGGTACGTCGTGGCGGCGCCGGAGTTCCCCCTCACCGACGCTGCTGTCGCCGGCGGCGAGATCGACGAAAACGACATAAACAACCAGCCGGAGGACCTCCGCTTCGTCACTGACAGCCTCGTCGCCGCGGGGTCGCCGGTCGCCTCACGCATCGATCCGGCGGAGATCGCTCTGGCCGGCCACAGCGACGGAGCGGAGTCGGCGGTCGCCGCGAGCGTCGCTCCGGTACCTCCGGGCGAGCCGGCATTCCACGCACTGATCGCCATGTCGGTCCAGCAGTTGCCGGGTGTCTCTCACACGGACAACCCACCCATGCTGGTCACGCAAGGCGACGAGGACACGATCAACCCTCCCGCCTACGGATACCAGGTATACGCGGAGGGGACCTCGCCGAAATACCTCCTCGTGCTCAAAGGCGGAGGTCACCTCCCGCCGGTCGAAGCGGGAAGCGCGTGGCTGCCCGGTATCGAGGCGGTCACCGAGGCGTTCCTCGACTGCTACGTCGAGCGCGACGCTCCCGCCGGCGCGATCGGAAGCAGCGTGTCGGGGTCGTCTTTGTTCAGTTTCGACGCCGGTTGAAGAGGTTCGCAGAGCCTCTTTAGGCGAACGCCGCGGCGAATTCGGGTTCGTGCTCCGCCCACCAGCGCCGGCGGCGGTCGAACCGCTCCATCCCGCCGATCTCGTCCCACATGCGGATGAAGTTGGCGTCTCCGGCCTCCACGCGCCTACGGAGGAACTCCCCGCCGCGGTCGATCGTCGATGACAGAACGTCAAGCAGTCCGCGCCTGTCGTCGAGTCCGTAGGCATCAGCGACGATGCGGAGCCGAGCGGCGCGGTCAGCGTCCGCCCAACCCAGTCGCGAGGCGCTGAGCGGGTCGTCGACGGGCACGCACATGCGCGCGAACTGCGCGAGGTCGTAGACGGGGCGGCCGGGTGCGGCGAAGTCGAAGTCGAGCAGCGCCATAGCTCGCCCGTCGCGGAAGACAACGTTCTCGAGGCAGACGTCGTTGTGGCAGACGACCACACGACCTGCGCCATGCGGCGCAGGGTCGGCCATCTCGGTGCTCCACTCCCCTCTCGGCACGATCGACGCGGACGCGTCGTGGAACCATCGCATCAATTCGGCCACCGACGCGAGGGCGTCGTCGGTCTGCGTCCACCCTGGATAGGGCGCCAAAGGAACGTCCCCCGGGATGAACTCGATCCTCTCCCTGCCGTCCGGATCGACTCCCACCGGGAGCGGTGCGCCCCGGAAGCCGGCCGCTCGCAAATCGGCCAGGAAGCGATGGATGGAAGACGTGTGCGGATTGGATGGCCGCATGACGTGGTCGCCGGCGCGGGTGACCGCGCCGGCGTTCGCGACGCCGCCCTCGAGAGTCTCCTCGACCATCGCTATTGCTCCGACATAATCGCCTCGAATTCCGCCTCGGGGTCTCGCCGCGCCTCCCCGTCGACGGAGATCTCGACGTGATGCAATTGCCCGGCATAGGGGAAGGGTGCGTCGTAGCCCTCACCGACCGCAGGACCCTGCTCCCAACCGCACGTGAGACCGCCTCCGGTGATGTTGTACCTGGAGAACGCCGTCTTGGCGATCGTGCCCTCCGCCACGACGGATCCGTCGACGACAAGCCGGCACCTCCCCGCCTGATGAAAGCTGCCGGAGCCCGGCTCGCCTGCTTTCAGGGGCTCATACGAAAGGCCGACCTCATGCTCTCCCTCTTGCAGTGCTGCCGTTGCTTCGACCACGTGCCGCTCCGCTCCGAGGAAGTTGTTGACGTATCGCAGGCGTCCGCCCAGCACGTGCAGGCTCCACCCACCCAGAACGGTTCCCATGGCCACGATCACACCGTCAGCGCCACCGGCGGGCACGGCCAATCGTGCCTTGATCGCATGCGACCGGTTCCGGACGCTCACCACTTGCACCTCGGGGACGATCGAGCCGCCCGGCCAGAACACCTGGCGCGAACGTTCGGGGGGCTGGTGGCGCGGGTCCACGAGGGCATCCAGGAGACGGTTGTCGAGCGGCAGGACCTTGTACTTCTCTGCTTCCTCCCACCACAGCTTCACCATCTGTTCGAGCCGCTCGGGTTCCGAATCGGCCAGGTCGGTCACCTCGGCCGGATCCGTCTCGACGTGGTAGAGCTCCCACGTGTCGTCGTCGAAGGACGCGTCGGGATCACGGCCGTCTCCGTAGAGGTCGACGAACGGGTGGAACGTGACGGCCTTCCATCCCTCGTGGTAAATCGCGCGGCTGCCGAGCATCTCGAAGTACTGCGTGGAGTGCACCTCGTCCGCCGCCGGGTCGATCAACGCTGGCACGAGGCTCACGCCTTCGATCGGCGACTGGTCGACACCGCCGATGACACGCGGCCCCTCGAGCCCGATCAGATCGAGCACCGTCGGGACCAAGTCGATGGCGTGTGCGAAATGGCGCCGGACACCTCCCCCGCCGGGTATCCGCCCCGGCCACGAGAACAAGCAGGGGTCGGCGACCCCACCTTGGTGCACCTCCCGCTTCCAGCGGCGAAAGGGGGTGTTGCCGGCCATGGTCCAACCCCAGGGGTAGTTGTTGTGGGCGCTCGGTCCGCCGAGCTCACCGATCCTGTCGCGAAGCTCCTCCGGGCCGGCGGGGGCGGCGTTCCAGGTGCGGACGTCGTTGATCGACCCGAGAACCCCGCCTTCCGCGCTCGCACCGTTGTCGGAGACCAGCACGACGATGGTCCGCTCCCATTCCCCCATCGAGCGGATGAAGTCGAACACGCGCCCTATCTGCGCGTCGGCGTGAGAGAGGAAGCCGGCGAAGCACTCCATGAAGCGCGCGGCGACCCTTCGGTCCTCGGCCGCGAGGGCGTCCCACGCCGGCACCCACGGCGGTCTTTGCGACATGCGCGTGCCAGGAGGAAAAAGCCCGAGCTCGACCTGCCGCTCGAAAGCCTTGGCCCGCCACTCGTCCCAGCCACCGTCGAACCGCCCGGAGTACCGATCGATCCATTCGGGAGGTGCATGGTGGGGCGAGTGGCACGCCCCGGTCGCAAGGTAGAGGAAGAACGGAGAGTCGGGTGCCGCCGAGCGCACCTCGCCGACATAACGGATGGCGCGATCGGCGAGGTCTGTGCTCAGGTGGTAGCCGTCGAGGGGGCTCTGGGGCGGCACGACGGAGTGGTTGTCCTGGAACAGCGCCGGCACGTACTGGTGCGTCTCCCCGCCGTGAAACCCGTACCACCGCTGGAATCCCCGGCCACAGGGCCAGGTGTCGCGGGGGGCGGCCTGATGCGTCTCGCTGTCCGGTGTGAGATGCCATTTCCCGACGGCTACGGGGACGTACCCCGCCGTCGCGAGTATCTCCGAAAGCAGGCCGTTTGACCGCGGGATCCTGCCCCAGTAGCCGGGGAAACCTGTAGCCAGCTCCGCGATCCGGCCCATCCCGCTCGAATGATGGTTGCGTCCTGTGAGCAGGCAGGCGCGCGTCGGCGAGCACAGCGCTGTGGTGTGGAAGTTCGCCAGCTGCACACCCTCTGCTGCCAGCGAGTCGATCACCGGCGTGTCGATGTCGGAGCCGTAACACCCGAGCTGCGCGTAACCAACGTCGTCGAGCACGATCATCACAACGTTCGGCGCGCCCATCGGAGCGACGGACTGCTGCGGCCACCAGGGCGTCGACTCCCGCCACGTCCGGCCGATCACGCCTTCGAATACAGGTTCGCTGGTCATGGCTGCCGGCCGTCAGGACATCGGGCTGGCCGGGGTCTCCGGCACTGCCAGGAGTTCGTAATCGGGGTTGATGATTGCAGGCATCCCCCGGCGTTCGCCGATCGTTCCCTCGACCACCAGCTCGGTGCCGGTCCGGATGCCCGGGACCTCGCGTCGGCCGAGAAACACCACGAGCAGCTCTCCACCGCTGCCGTCCGCCAGCGTGCACTCCAGGGTCGGCACCCCGGACCACGGCTGGATCCGCACCGCCTTGACCCGGCCGGCAACCCGTGCGGGCTGGCGGTGACGGACGCTTGTGATCGGCAGGGCGCCGGGCACCTCCAATGCGGGTCGCAGCGTCGTGGCTTCAGTTGCCTGCGACATGCCGGCGTCCAGCCGCAGATCCTTTGAGGTGATCGCCCGCCTGCTCTCCGCCAACTCCGAGACGTTGAACGGGACCAGCGTCGCGTTGACGTGCGGGATCCTGCCCAGGGCCTCTACGAGCCGATCGGCGTTCTTGCCGTGCAGCAGGAACGCCAGGCTGCGGCGGTAGCTGCGCGTCGGTATGAGCACAGTGACCTCAGTCTGGCCGTCTGCCGCCGCCTGCGCCGCGAGCTCGGTCGCGGCCCGGCCGAGCCGCCTGTCGGCCACCTCTACGACGTCCAGCGGGAGGCTCGACAGTCCCAGGTCCCGCCAGCGCCTCATGACCGCTTGCGCCCTGGTGTCGTCGACGTTGAAATGCACGGCGTAGAGCTCGTCCGGCGTGAGGCTTCTCGCGTACTGGATAGCGCGCGCCGTAGCCAGGTCGATCCTGTCGACGAGGACGATGACCTTGTGGCGGCGCAGTACGGGCGCTTCGCACGCCTCGAGCGCCGCGCCCTCGCCTAGGACGGCGTCCTCGACGCGGTACTGCGCGTTGGTCTTCATGAGCCCGTAGATGAGTACCGGCATGACCACCACCACGACCCACGCGCCGCTGGTGAACTCGGTGATGGCGAAGATCAGCACGACTGCGCTGCAAACCACGGCGGCGACGCCGCTGACCGCGACACTGCGCCGCCATCCATCTTCCCTGTGGGTGAAGTGGTGCTTGGTCATGCCTGCCCCAGCCATGGTGAAGCCCGTGAACACGCCGATGGCGTACATCGGGATGAGCGACGCGACGCGGGCGCGTGTGGCGAAGAGCAGGGCGATGGAGGCCACCGCCAAGACAATGATGCCGTTGGAGAACACCAGCCTGTGACCCCTGACCGTCAACGGCCGGGGGAGGAACGAGTCCTCTGCGACGAAGCTGACGAGGAACGGAAAGCCGGTGAAGCTCGTGTTCGCCGCGAGGATGAGGATCAGCGCGGTTGCCGTTTGGAGCGACGCGTACATAACAGATCCGAGCGCGCCGCCGCCGTATACGAGTCGACCGATCTCCGACACGACCGTCGGGGTGCCGGAATCGAACGGCCTGACGTGCGCGAGCGCGGCAAGCGCCGAGACGCCAAGGAACATCGATCCGAGGATCGAGCTCATCACGACCAACGTGGTCCGCGCATTCCTCGGTTGGGGGTCGCGAAAGACGCTCACGCCGTTGGAAATCGCCTCGGTGCCGGTCATGGCCGAGCCGCCGTTCGCGAACGCCTTCGCCGCGTAGAAGAGCGACACCCCGAGGAGTAGGCCGCCACCTTCGTGGCCGAGGGTCATCTGCCCGGCCTTGACGGTTGTGTGGCCGAGGCCTCCGGTGGCTGCCTTGGCCAACCCGGCGAGGATCAGCACTGCCATGTTGGCGACAAAGAAATAGGTCGGTACGGCGAACACCCGGCCCGCCTCGCGTAGCCCTCTCAGGTTGCCGTAGGCGATCAGCACGACGAACGCGACCGACAGCGGAACGGTGACGCTGCCGAGGCTGGGTATCGCGGAGACGATCGCGTCGGTGCCGGCCGCCACCGAGACGGCAACGGTGATGGTGTAGCTGATCAACAGCGCCGCGCCGGCGATCTGCGCGACGTTCGGACCGAAGTTGTCGCGGCTGACTACGTAGGACCCGCCGGCCTTGGGATACGACTTGACAACGTCGCGGTAGCAGATGGTCACCACCGCGAGGACTCCGAGGATGAGGAGCGTGATCGGTGTCACGAGCCCGAACGCGGCCAGCCCTCCGACAGGGATGAGGATGCGGAGGATCTCCTCGGTGGCGTACGCGGAGGAGGACATGACATCCGACGAGAGCACGGCCAGCGCCGTTGGCTTGCCCAGGCGCTGATCCTTCAGCCGGTCGCTGATCAGCGGCGGTCCGAGCAGGAGTCGCTTGAGCCGGTACGCACGCGACTCCTCAGGGATCCGGATGTTGGGGCCCCCGACCCGCCGGCTCCCGTTCGGTAGCGGGCGGCCCTCGATCCCGTCGGATGCTGTCATCTCGCCGCTGCTGCGCACCGTGGTGCCGACCCTCCGTAACAGTCTGGGACGAGGAACCCTACCTAGCTCAGGCGCCTGGGCGCTGCATACCGGATCTGCGTGGCTGCCAGAGCGGCCACACCGGTCAGGACGAAGCCGGCGGTCACCAAGCGAATGTGACCTTCGGCCCTGTCCATCCGGCCTCGTCAGGTGACAAAAAGTGAATCGAGACGCCTAAATCGCGAATCGGCAGCGCTTCACTAGCACGGGGAGGCTGAGGATGACGACAGCTCCAATCACTATCGGTGATGTCCACGGAGGCTGGAGACGACTCTGGCACAGGGAGTTGGAGGCGTATCCCGGCACCTGGCCGAGAATCGGAAACCTGGCCATCGTGGTGGTCACCACCATCGTGCTCTACTACGAGGCATACGCGGGTGCTGGGGTCGGACCGCTGATCATCGGCGGCCTCCACATGTCCTTCACCTTCTACCTGTATATATCCGTCGTCTCCGCTGCGTTCGGCGCCTTCACGTCGCTCATAGGCGGGCTTTCCGACCGGATCGGCCGGGCCAACATCATCGTGGCCGGTTCGGTCGTCGTCGCCCTGATCGTCCTCGTCGGCGTGCCAAACGTGACGACCAAGTGGTCGTACGCAGTGCTCCTCGTGGCGGTCGGATTCGTCGAGGGCATCATCCTCGTCGCCACACCCGCGCTGGTACGAGACTTCAGCCCACAGGTGGGGCGAGCGCAGGCGATGGGATTCTGGACGTTGGGGCCGGTAGCCGGCAGCCTGATCGTCGCCATCGTGGCCACCAACACCCTTCCGCACCTGCACACCTGGCAGAGCCAGTTCAGAATCGCCGGGTGGGTGGGCCTCGGCTTCTCGTTTATCGCCCTGCTGTTCTTGAGGGAGCTCTCCCCCGTGATCCGCGATCAACTCATGGTCACCGCCCGCGACAAGGTACTGGTCGAGGCGCGAGCCCGAGGAATGACCGACGAGGACATAGCGCAGGCTCTGTCCCACCCGTGGCGGCAGATGCTGAAGCCGGACCTCATCGGGTCGGCGTTCGCGGTCAGCACCTTCCTGCTCGTCTACTTCGCCGCCGTCGGCTTCTTCGTCATATATCTCACGACCACGTTCCAGAATTCCGACGGAACGTTCTTGACCACCGCCCAGGCCAACGGGATACAGCAGTGGATGTGGGCGTTCAACTGCGGCGCGCTGGTGGTGGTCGGCTTCGTGTCCGACCGCCTGCGGGTCCGCAAGCCGTTCATGGCTGTCGGGGCGCTCGGGACGATCGCGACCATTGCGGTATGGATCTCGTGGGCCCATGCCCCGCACACCAGCTACTACGAGCTCGTGACCCTCGTCAGCCTCATGGCGGTGTTCCTCGGCATCGCGTACGGCCCGTGGATGGCGTCGTACACGGAGACGGTCGAGGACCACAACCCGGCGCTGCAGGCCACGGGACTGGCGGTGTGGGGCTGGATAATCCGGGCGGTGGTGGCAGTGTCCACCCTGATCGTGCCCATCGTCGTCACCTCCGTGACCACGATCGTGAACAACAGCCCCTACGCGGCGCAGGCACCCAGAGCGCTCGCCATCGAGAAGCAGTACGGACCCGTCATCGCCGTCGCCCAGAAGAACTCCGCCCTGCTGTCCGAACTCTCCAAGTACCCGTCCAGCGCCATCCCTCCTGCGCTGCTCTCGCAGGCGATCAACCAGATCGGCCTCCAGAACCTACTGACCATCCAGAAGATCGCCCCTGACCTCCAGTTCCTGAGCCAGGTCGGACCCCACCTGCAAGCGTTGCAGTCCTCGGTGGCCAAGGCGCCCAGCCAGTGGCAGCACTGGTGGTGGGTGGACCTCGGTGGCGCCGTCCTGTTCATCCCGTTCATATTCGTGATGCGGGGCCGCTGGAGCCCGAAGAAGGCGAGGCAGGACGAGCAGGAGCATGAGCGCCTGGTGTCGGAGGAGATGGCGAAGATGGGTCTTCTCCCCGGCGCCGGGCCGGCATGAGGGTGATGGCGCTACGAACAGCCGCTTGTGGTCCCGCATGACGGGCAGGCGTGGCAGCTGCCCGCCCGCTGCATCTGCACCCCGCACTGGAAGCAGTAAGGGGCGTCGGACTCGGCGACCACGGCCGATGCGGTCGGCGCCTCCGGCTCCTCGATCTGCGGACCGGCATCCAGAGGCGTGTTCTGAGTCACGGTCTCCTCGATGCCGGGGAGCGTCTGCTGGGTGCGTTCGGCAGTCGTCAACACACCCAGCTGTGCCCTCTCCTCGAGAGTCAGATAGTCCACGGCGAGCCGGCGGAAGATGTAGTCCACGAGCGATTGTGCGATCCGCAGGTCCGGGTCGTCGGTCATGCCGGCCGGCTCGAAGCGCATGTTGGTGTACTTGCGGACGAACGTCTCCAAGGGCACCCCGTGCTGGAGGGAGATCGAGATCGCCACCGAGAACGCGTCCATGATGCCGGCGAGCGTCGACCCCTGCTTCGACACCTTGATGAACACCTCGCCCGGGCGCCCGTCGTCGTACTCGCCGACGGTCACGTAACCCTCGCAGTCGGCCACCCGGAACTTGAATGTGCTCGACTTGCGCCTCCGAGGCAGGCGTTCCCGGATCGGCTGCTTGACGACGACGGTCTGTCGAGCAAGCGCCTTCTCCAGTTCGGCTACCTTGAGCGCCAGCTCGGCGTCGTGAACCTCGGCCGACGACGCATCCGGGTCCGTAACCGTCTTCTTGGCCGTCGCCAATGGCTGCGCCACCTTGCAGTTGTCGCGGTAGATGGCAACGGCCTTGAGACCTAGCTGCCACGCCTCGATGTGCAGCTGCTCCACGTCCTCGACCGTCGCTTCCTCAGGCATGTTGACGGTCTTCGAGATCGCCCCGGAGATGAACGGCTGGACGGCCCCCATCATCCGGACATGACCGCGGTAGTGGATGGTGTTGTCTCCCATCGAACAGGCGAACACCGGCATGTGCTCCGCGGAGATGTGTGGTGCTCCGAAGATCGACTTGTGCTCGTCGATGTATGCGACGATGTCGCCGATCTGGTCGTCGCTGTAGCCGAGACGGGTCAGCGCCCGGGGGACGGTCTGGTTGACGATCGACATGGTGCCGCCACCAACGAGCTTCTTCATCTTGACGAGCCCGAGGTCGGGTTCAATGCCGGTGGTGTCACAGTCCATGAGCAGGCCGATCGTGTTGTGGCTCACGAACCCGTTGGCGACATAAGTCACGTTCGCCGGAACGGAGATGTCGTAGGTGAACTCCTCGCCGGTCAGTTCGGCTGTCTCGACCCGGTCGTAGAAGAAGCCCAGAAGGTGGACGAGCTCCGGATCCCCGGTCCTCTCGAGCAGCTCTGTCGCCACTGTCCGGCTGACCGTCCCTCGTGCGTGCTCCAGGAGCAGAACCTTCCTCAGGCGGTCGTTGACCGGTGCGAGCCGGTCGATCACCTCACGGCTCAGGGGAATATGGTCACCCCTGCCTGCCTGGGTGCCCGATGAGATGAACACCCCCGCGTTCTTGCGTGCGCCTATGAAACCGATCTCACGGATCCAGCGCTCGTTGTACGAAAGGTTGAGCAGCCGCAGGTGGCCGATCGGGGCCTTGCCCCAGCTGTCGGTCCGCTCCCTGACGGCAAGTGTCGTGGGATAGCCGAGCGCTAGCAGCAGGGTCTGGCAGTCCCTGAGCATCTGCAGGGACGTGTTCTTGAGGTTCGGGGAGCCCGCGCTGTTGTCACCGTCTGCCTCGAACAGTCCACGGAGAAACGCTCTGTAGACAGCGAGGTCGTTGGCGTGTAGGACAGCATTGGGAATATGCGCATGGTGGCCCTTTGCTTGTCCATTGGGGTTCGGGCGCTTGGCAAAGCCGCACGCCTCCCACCACATGGTGACCCTGACGGAGTCAATGCGGACCTCCACGTAGCCCTTTTTGGCTGTCACCTGCGCTTCGAGACCGAAGCATGTCTTGGCCAGCTCACGAAGCCGATCGATGACGTCTTGGTCACCCGCCGTCACACAGAACCGAAGCCCGCGGCTGTGCAGCGACCCGTCGCCCATGAAGTACCCGACCAGCTCGGCCAGGTCGGCGTTCATCTCTCGCGGCGCCCTGGCATGGTGCTCGCCAGTCCAGTAGGCGTCCGATAAGGGAGGAAGTGGCACGTGCTGGGGATCACCGACCAGCTGGTTGAGGGCCAGGGGAACCAGGTCGCCACCCGACAGCTCACCGAACCTCTTCCAGACCCATTCTCCGGACTCGCGGTCGACGACCTTGATCCGGTGCTGCGGGGTTCCCTGGATCCTGAAGCCGCGGCTGGTATCGACTGTTACGACCGAATCGAGGCCGTTGACGTAGAAGCGGGTCGCCTGCTGCGGCCCTTGGTCGGTGGCGACCATGGCGTCGAGGTCCTGCCACTGCGCGCCCTCCGGGTCACCCAGGGAGCCGAGCCGCACCAGACCCCGGTCGGTCGCAACGAGAGTCCCCGGCACCAGGCAACCGGTCGGCGCCAGAACGCTCGCCTGGGAGTTGCGGACCCCGTACTGCTCCGCGATATCGACCGCGGTGTCCCAGGACTCCTGGGCAGCCGACAGAAGCTCCGGCGGGACCAGTTCCTCGTCGATATGGGCTGCCGCGTCTCGGTGCATCTTCAGCACGCCGATCATCGGGTCCCGGTTCTCCTGGTAGCCCGCGAACGGCCCCATCCGGGCAGCGGTGCGGGCTGACGTCGCGTACGAGTGGCCCGTCAAGAGTGCCGTGATCGCCGCAGCCCACGCCCGGCCAGTGTCCGAGTCGTACGGAAGCCCCTGCGCCATCAGCAGGGCGCCGAGGTTGGCGTAGCCGATGCCGAGCTGGCGGAATCGCCTTGAGTTCTCGGCGATCTTCTCGGTCGGGTAGTCGGCGTTGCCGACGATGATCTCCTGAGCCGTGAACACGACCTCCGTAGCGGAGCGAAATCCCTCTACGTCGAAGGTTCCGTCCGCCTCGAGGAAGGTCAGCAGGTTGAGGCTCGCCAGGTTGCAGGCGGAATTATCGATGTGCATGTACTCCGAGCAGGGATTACTTGCGTTGATCCGTGCCGTGTTGGGGGCGGTGTGCCACCGGTTGATGGTGGTGTCGAACTGCATCCCCGGGTCGGCGCACTCCCACGCGGCCTTCGCGATCTGGCGGAAGAGATCCCGAGCGCGGACCGTTTCGAGGACCTCGCCTGTGGCGATGGCCCGCAGCTGCCAGTCCTCGTCGTCGAGAACCGCTTGCATGAATTCGTCAGTCACCCGGACCGAGTTGTTGGCGTTCTGGTACTGGATCGAGTGGCTGTCCTTGCCGTCGAGGTCCATGTCGAAGCCCGCGTCACGCAGAGCTCTCGCCTTGCGCTCCTCGATGGCCTTG